>Ga0247816_10000336_pt1 | contig 27883 bp, 27 predicted proteins | sample UWRJL209509C1_FD_179930 | JGI IMG/M metagenome (GOLD analysis project Ga0247816, IMG submission 179930) | Plant litter microbial communities from Arlington Agricultural Research Station in Wisconsin, United States - UWRJ-L209-509C-1 | ecosystem: Environmental > Terrestrial > Plant litter >...
CACCGTTGCGCACCCAGGATCGGGCGGCGCGCAGGCGACGATCGTTGCGACGGGTGATCACGGTGTCACCGATGGCCGCGCGGGTTCCGTCGTGGAGGGCAATCTCGTGAAGCGCATCAACCGATCCGTCGAGGATCAGCTCGCTGCGAGCGCGCGTGTTCATCGCGGCGACCGCTTCGTTCGAGTCGCTGATCAGAACGGATGCCCGCCCCGCTTTGAAATCCGCGCGCCACGCCGCGTAGGCGGCATCCACCATCGCTTCGGAATCGCCGCTGCGCAACCGGTCGTGTGCGCCGTACAGGTCAATCGATTCGGGCCTGCCCTGACGCAGGGTGAGGGATGCCACCTTCTCCCACTCGTGGGTGAAGCGGTGCACGTCGATCAATTCGGGGGCATCCGTACGGTCATGGACGAGCAGCGAGAATGCGCCACCCGCGTCGACCGACTGCAGCTGGGCATAGTCACCGACCAGAAGGACTTTCGCGCCGGCGGCCGCGGCGAGGGCTGTGATCCGATCGAGCGGAACGGTGCCCGCCAGAGATGACTCGTCGATGATGACGAGTTGACCAGCATGGAACCTCGCGTCCCCGTCGAGGTGGTTCTGCCACCACTTCGCCAGGTTCTCGGTGGCTATTCCCATATCCTCGGCCAGTACCTGTGCCGCGGCGGCGGACGGAGCGAGACCAATGACCGAGGTCGCTCCGTGCCATGTCTCCCAGGTTTGCCGCAGCACGGTCATTGCGGTTGTCTTGCCCGCGCCTGCGGGTCCGACCAGGACATCGATAGCGCGCCCGGAGTCGACGATCGATGTGAGCGCAGCGAGCTGATCGTCGGAGAGCGTCGCTCCACCCGGTAGCTTCCTCTGCGCAATCGAGCGCAACACGATCGGCGCAACACGTGGCGCGCTCGTGTCTTTGGCGCGCTCGAGAAGTCGAGACTCTGCATCGAGCAACACCGTCGAGGTGAACACTGTCGAGTGCTCCGGACGGAAAACGGATGTCCCGTCATCCCGCTGGAACTCCATGGGGGTCGATGCAAGTTCCGGCGGCGTGAGTTGCAACGACGCTCGCTCCGCTGCGTCGACCACGATCCCGACGACAGCCTCACGGTCGGTTGCCGACGCAAACCGAAATTGCATTGTCTGACGCGCTGCCTCCGCAGCGAGATTCCAGTGCCGCCAGGTCGAGCGCTTCTCGCTCACGGCGGTCATCACGCTGGAGCCGAGCGCGTTGATTGCATCGAGCGACACATCCTCCGCACGCATCACCGTCGGCAACTTATCCGAGCATGCTGCAATCGACCAGGCTGTCGAATCCCGACCGATGACTTGCGTTGCTCGTTCGCGCCACCCCGCGGTCAGCTCCGCAAGCGAGTGCACGCGCTTCGCCGGTCGCGTGGACAGCGTCGCCTGCGCGCGAAGCTTCGTGATCGTCACCGGGCTGGGACGGTACCCATGTGTTCTCACGTATGCAGCGATCAGTCGATCGGTTTCGATGTCGATGTGTCGCGACCTCGTTGAGAACTCAGCCACGAGCTCGTCGGGGACCGTGCTGACTGCCCAGGCGGGATGGCGATCCCTCCCACGCTCCCGCATCTCCCACGTCACGCCGAGATCTCGCGTGAGAGCATCGGCGAACAATGTCTCGTGCAGCTCCGAGAGCGCAACCACGATTGCGTGCATCGGACGCCCGTCGAGCGATCGCCATTTGCCGTCGAGCAAGGTCTCCACCTTGTTACTGATCACGACATGCGTGTGCAGGTGAGGATCCCCCGCCCTGCTGTCGAAGTGGTCATATGCAGTTGCGATCAAACCGCTGACGCCGACTTGTGCAACCGCACCGTCGCGCACGGTTGCACCAGTCCGAGTGAATGCGGCTTCGCGCTCGAGGAACGCGATCGCCTCTGCAACGGCTGCATGGTGCGCTTGCACGATGCGCGCCTGGGTGGTTGCGTCTGCGATTCCCCAGAGGATGCTCGCCGACTTCGGAATCGAGAAGGTGAAGTCATAGCCGGCGACAGCACGACGACGGGTCTCCGATTTGTCTTCTGCGGATGCCACGGCCGCCGTGTTCTGGTTGTCAGCCGGTCCCACGCCTCTCTCTCGATCGGCCGCCGCACGATTTGCGGCGGCCCGATACACCGGGTATGCCCGGCCAAGTGCTTCGCCGGTGAGAGGGTGGCGGCCCTGACCGATGAGAAGCTGCAACTGCGCCTCGGTCACTTCGTCGCCTTCTTCGATGCGACCCGCGCCGAAGCTCCGAAGGCCCTCGCCCATCCATCTCCCTGGTGGTGTGCCCTCGGCACTGTAATAGCGGGTCAGCGGCGTCGACAACGAACGTTTGCCATCACCGACAACGACCGTGCGCAGCAGGTATTTGTATCCGTCGCTGGCACTCATTACCCGCATCGACACCGTCACGGCGCCCACCTCCGTCATCCCTCAGGAGGTGCGCCGCCTCGATCTGCAAGAGGCGTGGAGTATCGGGATCGGAGCTGCGCGCACGGATCGCGCCAAACGTTGGATGGCAGGCAGGGTGTTGACTGATGCGCGCAGACCTACGTGCTCGTGGCATTTTGGTGATGCGCCAACGACTTGGGCCTTTCGCCATCGCCATCATTCCCGGAGCCTCACGGCGTATTCCCGCCGAAGCTTTCGGCTAGCAGGCGCAACCATGGCTGATAGAACTGGTCTATGCCTCCCGAACCGAAGCCGTCGCGCTATCAAGACATCAGTGCAGACGCCCAGCAAATACTGACGCTCGGCGAGTCAGGGCGATACGAGTTCAAGCGCGATGCCGAAGCAGTGACGGTGAAACTGCTGGCCGCCCTTGCCAATTGGGTCGCGGTGGACTCGGAACGCGAAGTAGCTCACCTCTTGGTCGGCGTCGACGAGGTTGAGGACAGCGCCACCGGCCTCGTGCGTGGAGAGCCATTTGGCTTGCCAAAGGGCTTGGACAAAGCCGTCTCGAGGATCCAGGATTTGGCGAGCAAGTCTCGCCCAGTCCCAATTGATGTGTTTATTGTGGAAGAAAATGTGGCCGGTAATGTGCCGTTCGTGCGTGTAGAGATCCGACCGACTATGCCGCCCCATTTTGATGACGAGGGCCGACGCCAGACTCGGCAAGGGCGATCAACTCGAGCTCTTACCGATGAGGAACTACTGCATGTCTATCTCAATCGAGAGGCTGGAAGCTTCGCGGCGCGCTTTCGCCAGACCACCGAGGATGTTCGCTCTGCTGTTGGAGTGATTGGGGGTCAGGTGGAAGATATCGCTACGGCAATCGAGGCAACCATTGCGCTTCCGATCCGCCAACTGACAAGTACCGCCCAGGAAACGGCGGATGCCGCGGAGGCCGCGGCCTCGGCGGCGTATTCAGCGGAGGCCTCTGCTAGCAATGCTGAATTTGCGGTAGGGAATGTTGAAAGAGTGGTCGGGGCGCTCAGGGAGGTCGTTGATGAGATCCAGGATGAGTCGTCGGAGATGCTGGCCTATCGAGTCGCTCAGGAGCGGCGGAAGGTTTGGTGGAATTTCACTGCCGACACTTGGTCCCAAACCTCAACGCGGGCAGATCGTCTAGAAAAACAGATGCGTGAGCTCTTAGACCGCCCGATCCTGATCGATGCAGCTCGAAACAGCTGGGAGATCAGGATCTGGCGGGATTTGTTGGAGGACCGCATGCAGCAGCGTCACGAACGAGGAACACAAGCTTGGTGGAGCGCCCATATTCAGGAGGTCATCGAACACACGACCAATCCGACGTACACCGCGCCAGAACTGCCCGACTTACGCGCTGCGCTCAAAACCGATTTTGACTACGAGCTGGACGACCCGCAGAGTGTGACACGCAGGTTCAAAGCACTAATCAGGGAGTGAGGGCCGACCAGTGAAGCTTCCTGAAGTATCGACACGTCTACACAATGTAGGACTCATCATCGGTGCGGGCATTGACACTACGGCAGCAGCGTGATTGCGTACCCGGCCGGCCAGACGCCCGACCTCTGGGACCCCGTACCCGGCCAACTCGGCTACCGCTTCGCTCTGGGGAACACCGCTCGCGCTACGTCCGAGGCTCCCCCGCTCATTGCGTTATGCATGAACCCCTCGCATGCGCGAGAGGATCAGTCTGATAAGACGATCAACAGGCTCATCCGAGCGAGCCAGGAGAACGGCTACTCGGGCTGGATCATGCTCAACCTCTATCCGGAGCGCTCGCCCAAGCCGAGCGCTCTCGCTCCGTTCGACCCGTCGCTGTCATCCGCGAACAAAGACGCCATCGCTCGGGTGCTCGCCCGTTATCAGGCGACAGAGGTCCTCGGAGCGTGGGGCAACCTGACAAATGCCACGCTTCGGACGGCGAGACTCGACCTGATGACGATGCTGGCCGTGTCGGGTGTGCGGGTGTTCACTCTCGACCCACTTACCAAGGAGGGCAATCCCCGGCACCCTAGCCCTCAGGGCGGTTATCTCCCGATGCTCGGGCCAAAGGTGTACCTGACATGAGCGGCGACCCAGTTAGACAGACGGCGTGGTCAGGATCGCGTTCATGTCTACAGAGCACGGCGTTAGCCTGGTTATGGACCCGCTCGAGGGCGAACGGTAATCGATTGTCAGCGAGTCGGAGCTGGTCGATAAGGTTCAGAGCATGACAGTTCCAGACCCGAGTGAACCACAGGACCGCCCAAAAGCAGTGAGCCCGGATGCCGACGCAGAGATCGTGGCAGAGGTAGAGCTGGTCACTGACGGCGAACACCTCCTCGTCTTCGGAGCGTCTCGCCACGATGTGGAGGAATTCCTGCGATTTCAGGGCCTCCTCGATCGAGCGCACGCGTTCGGGTCCAAGCGACTTGCCCCTGCACTGCGCGCTTCCGCAGAGATGGCGAGCAGACTGTCCGAGACGGCGTCGGAGTCTGGACTTTGGGTGAAGCTCACACCTGAATCCGCTCAGTCGATCAAGGACTTCGGCCTGACTGATAGCGGAGTGCCTGGTGTCGCCCACGCAATGGCCGGCGCTCGTGGCTCGATCAAGAAGTGGCTCCGGATCGACACCACTGCCGGGGCGAAGGTATCAAATCCTGCTGCCCTCGCGGGAGTCGCAGGCGCGCTTTCTCAAGCGGCGCGGGAGCAGGAGGCGGCACAGCTCCGAGCCCTCCTGGAAAGGCTCGATATCAAGCTGGACCAGGTTCTGCGGGGTCAGCGGGACGACATCCTCGGTGACCTTGCTGGCATCGAGCGGGAGCTCCGCGCAGCAATGCTGACCCGGGAGATGGAAGGCTCCGTCGACGGCCTCACGTGGTCCAAGCTCGCCGGCGCCTCAATGCAGATTCGACAGGTCCAGTCCAAAGCCGTCCTGAAGCTCGGCGGGATCGCTGATGATCTGGAGGGCCACAGGACAGTTGGCAAGCTGAACACAGAACTGCAGCAGACCAAGAATGAGGTGAGCATGTGGCTCTCGGCCGTAGCGCGCTGCACCATGGTCCTCGACGAGCTCACCGTACTGGAGCTGACACACTACGCAGCCATCGCTCCGGAAAAGGTGAACACCAAACGGCTGACGCTTGATGCAGCGCGCCGGTCCGACCAGGACGATCTGCACGACGGAATCGCCGGTCTCATCAGTCGCATGGACACGGCCGCCGACAACGCGAACCAGCACAAGATCCTTCATGCGAGAGGCGTACCAAAAGCCATTCGAGCGATCGAGGACACGAAGACCGTGGTCCGTGTCTTCTACGATGCACTCGGCATCGAAGTGGACTGGACAAGCCTCGATTCGAAGCAGTGGCTAGCGGCGATCCGCGAGTGGCGCCAGTGGAGAAATGCAGCCTCGGAGGCAGGCTCCCAGGCTTGGGAGAAGGGCAAGCCGGTGTTCGGCGCTCTCGCAATCGCCGCGGCCACGGCATTGTTCAAGAAAGGATTCCCGACGAAGCCGGGCTCAACATAGCCAGCCTCCGCCTCGGATCCCGAACGGCGTTCGCCCTTGGGTATTCACAAGGCCGCTACGGTGGCGGAATGCGCATCTCGTCGATCGCGGAACTCGTGCTCGACGCGCGAGAGCGCATCGTCCCTACCAACCTTGCGCTCAAGCCGCCCAATCCGGATATCTGCTTTTCGTAGTTCAGGCAGGGCGTGCTTGACGCGCCATCTCAAACGAATAGTGGTCGCCACGAAACTTCAAGCGGAAGGAACCCCTGCGGTTCCAGGAGTTGAGCCATGCCGGCGATGTGAGCATGTCCCCAAATCATCACCACATCGCCTTCGGCAGCGATCGCCGCGTCCACTGCCAGTTTGTTGCGTTCCCTGACCAATATTGACGTCTTCATGAGGAACTCGACGGAACCTCTCTGGCCTGCATCCGAGTGCAGACCACGCACAAATGCATGGCCCGCGAAACTTGCGACTCGATTGTTCAGTGTTGCGAGGTACACCCAAGGAACGATCAGCAGGAGAACAGGGAGATTGAAAGCGCTCAGCGCCCGCTCTCCGTCGATGTCATGGTTCTCCCACGCCGGGGGAATAACCAGGACGTCAAATTGATTGGCGTACCCACTGGCCGCGAGCATGCGAGCTTGCCGGTGGCTCCAAGACAGGTAGATTCTTTTCTTGAATTTGTGAGTCCACGAGGACTTGAGATTCAGGAACATCGGGCGTTCGTAGTGCACAGTCCAGTCGCCATGCTGCGTAGCCAATTCGGCTGACAGGTCAACCCAGAATCGGTGTGACGCGACGTGCTTTATCCCGACAATCTTGACCCGTTTGCCCAAGCGCGAGTACTCGACAGTAGGCACTTCGAGTCGTCCGCCACGGAGACGATCGCTCATTGCCTCGGCAGGAGTCTGCAGTGCCGGGATGCCATGGGATCGACTCATCCTTATATCGTCCCCGATGCCGCCGACATTTGGAGCCGTCACGGATGGCCGACGGCGTCGCGTTCCATATTCGCCGACGAAATCCATGACGCAACGACCGCCCCCCACCGCTCGACATCCGAGTTCCAGCTCATTGTGTGGTCTGCGTCGAAGATCTCAAGGTCGACGAGATCCGGACGCAAGGCGACGAGTTTGGTTGAACAGTCGAACGGCGACGACGTGTCCCCGCGTCCGTGAAGGATCAGTGTGGGCACTGTCATTTCGTTGGCTCGCGCAATCCAGTCAAATCGCCGCAGGTCGATGGGGTCTCGGAGACCGGTTAGGCGTGACAACGGAAGGGAGGACAGCCAAGGCACCGCCAGCAGCCCGAGCCACTCCGGGAGACCAGCCCGTGCACAGTTCGCCTTGATGGTCGAAACCCAGTCCAGGACGGGCGAGTCGAGCACGATCCCGACTACATCGCCGCGAAGCTCGGACTCGTTCGCTAGCTGCAGCGCGATGGCGCCGCCCATCGACCATCCGAACAGAACTACCCGGTGTGCACCGTTTTCGCGTGCAAAGCGAACGGCCGCGCGCACGTCGTGCAATTCTGTGGCCCCGAGCGTGCACCTACCGGCGCCTACGAAGGGCCCCTCCCCATCGTTGCTGTAACTCACCACGAGCGAGGTAAGCCTCGCGTTCGCAGCGACCTGAACTCCTCGAAGTGTTCCAGCTCGGTGGCTCCCCATTCCGTGGATATGGATCGCCCACGTGCTAGACGGACTTCCATGACTAGGGATGAGCCAGGCGGGCGCTGGACCCACCGCCGTTGATATATCGACGTTCGTTGCTTCGAGCCCAGCGTCCCGTGGGCTCAGGAAATATACGCCGCTCCAGGACGCCCGCATCCCCGGTTGAAGCGCTTGGCCAGGCTCGAGTAACGCTTCGCGCCCGACGAGTGCCGGCCCGCGGTCTTCGACGCTGCTTGCCAGTCGCACCAAGCCGTCGGATTCCAGCAGTAGGCAGTAGTCCCCGACCGAGACCGTCTGCGAGGTTCGGTCCAAGACGATAAACGTACGATCCCCCGAGCGATGAACAGCTCGGATTGTGAGGTCGTACCGGCGCTCAGCGACCGGGGCGGTCAGCCGCCTCGCGACGTACAGCCCGAGGCCGCCGAGCGTCGCCGCGGTTGCGACCACTGCCCCCACGAGTACCCAGCCAAGGGTCTTCAACTGCGCTGACCGTGGTGAACCGTCGCCCGCGAAGTTCGTGGTTCAGCGCTGGCGACGCCCACTCCGAGCAAGTGACTTTCGGCGCGTTCGATCAGTTCCCTATCCCGTTCGCTGATGTCGAACGTCACCCGAGCGTCGATCAACGCGTCGCGGATCTCAACGACCTGGCGATGAAGCAACGACGCGGGTTCGGGAGGCTGGAAGGCAAGTGATTCGTTCTGGCTGATTCCGGGCCGCGCCTTTGTTGCTGCTGCCCAAATCGGTGCAAGCTCGCTCGTGAGCATCCGGGTCTTCCGCTCTCGCGAACGTGCGTGAACCGTGCGAGCCGCGGGGCCGCTCGCGAACCCGGCGCAGAGGAACAGGAAGGTGGAGAGGTAGAGCGGCGAGTAGATCACGTCGATGGCCGCCATCAGCGCGAGTTCTCCGGCAACATGGGCGACATCCATTGCAATCACCACAACGCTCAAGAGAATGCCGAAGACGCTGCCGGCGACAAGCAGCGCCGGCGACAGCGCCCGAACTCCCCTGCTGATTCGGAGTTGACTCGCCGCGAGTGCCGCCATCGCCGTGAGTACGATCCCGTAGTACCCGAACTGGATCGTCGAGTAGGCCGCGGCGGCGGGCTGCGCGCCCAGATCGAGCATGAAGGTCGTCGTCGTTTGGCCTCTATCGATCAGGAGAAAAGCGACCACCGCGCAACCGAGTGCGACAAACAACGCGACTGGGCTCAGCGCGAGACCGATGGATCGCGGCTGACTTTCGGATGCCCTTGCGACTCCGCGTCCGAGAAAAAAGACCCCCGTCATCAGCGCCAGGTCCGCCAGCAGAGTTGTCAGGTTGGAGCCGCCAACAAGTTCGTCGAGCGCGCGGTAGACGGGGTCGATATTCAGAGTTGTGGCAGATGCGATGGTCAGTGCCGCATAGGTGATGTTGCGCTCGGCACGTCCACGGCGCAGAACGATCAAACACAGTGAGAGCACCCACATCAGAGCGGTGACGATGATTGCGATCATCCGAATATCTCCAGGTAGCGCGAGCTCTGCGTCGCCGCTCCCCTGATGGCCGCGGCCAGCTGGTCGGCGAGAGACTCAGCCACGATCTCTTCGGCCGTATCCAGGTTTTGGCGCCGCAAGAGCCGTCGACGGGCCTCGGGCGGGATATCAGGGAGAAGGATGTCAGGACCGTTGGCATCATCGTCGACGCTGTGGCCGAGCATCATGTGCGCCAGTTCGTGCAGCACGAATTGTTGGCGGTGCAGGGCCGAGTCGCTGTGTGCGTGGAGCACGAAGTCCACCGCATCCGTCATGATCCACACGGCACACAGGCCGTCCTGAAGCCCAAGATCCGCGAGCTCGACTATTCGTAGCCGCCGCTGCCGCTGCCGCTGCAGTGTGTCCACGAGTTCGTCGAACGTGAAGGTGTCGCCCAACTCAAGCTCGTCAAGCGAAGGGGCCGCGCTCAGCTCGATGGTCATTGCGAAATCACATCCTCTCCGATGTGTGCGAGCCGAGCTGTTGTCTCGCGCTCGCGCTTTGCTTGCTACGTTTGCGAAATCTCCTCGTCAAGGAACTTGCTGATCGCGCGAAGAGCGTCCGGTGAAATGTCGCCGAGAGTTCGTGCGGCATAAGTTTTCACGCGCGCGGCACGCATCGCGCGCACGAGGTCGAGTTGGGCGCTCACCTTGGCGGGTGTCTTTGCACCGGAACCGCCAGTGAGGAATGCCGGCTCGATGTCGAAGAATGCCGCGAGACCCTCGAACAGTGCGCGGTCTTGAACGTAGCGGTGCCCGTTGACTATGTACGTCCATCGCGACCGTGACAGGTTGGTGCCGCGCTCTTCGAGAAAGCCAGCAATTTGGGCAAAGGTGGGCTCGCTGCCCGTCTCGGCAATCGCGACATCGAGCAGCAGCCGGAGGCGCTTCGCGAGATCCTCGGCCGCCTCGTTGTTCTCGGTTTCAGTCATCTACGACACCTTTCACCTCTCGGGCAAGGCAAGGCTTTTTCGTTCACGAATGCCCGTCGAACGGGCATTGAAAACGCCCAATTTACGCTTTGATCAATGCCAAAACAAGGATTGTGCACGCTCAATTGCGGTGCTAGAACGAACTTCAACCCATCCGTTGAGCATGCTCAATGTTTATCTACCGCGGTGAGGATACGAGGTACGGCAAGGCGCACCTCTCGATCAGCCACGCACTCCTGCGGGCAACGATTCAGGAAGGTGATTGACGTGCCAGCGAATCCACCCTCGCGCGATATTCGAGACGCGAAGCTTGCCGAACTTCACGAACGTCTGACCGCCTCTGTCGAGGCGCTGGTCACCGGCGATGAATGGCGGCAGGCGCTCGAGTTTGCAGCCCGATTCAGAGCCCGCTCGTTCAACAACGCGATTCTCATCTGGAGCCAGCACGGCGCAGCATTTGACCGCGGTCTCGTGCCTATGCCGGCACCCAGCTTTGTCGCTGGATTCCGACAGTGGCAGACGCTTGATCGCCGCGTGCTCGCCGGTCAGAAGGGCTACATGATCTTCGCGCCCGTCACCGCACGATTCGCTTCGTCCGCTCCTGTCGACCAGGCGTCGTGGCGGAAGCTGGGACGAAACGAGCGACCCCGCGCAGGCGATGTCGTTCGCTCTCGAATGACCGGCACGAGGCCGGCCTACGTGTGGGACGTGTCGCAAACAGATGGCGCGCCGATCCCAGCACGCCCCACACCGACCCTTCTCACCGGTGAGGCACCCGCGGGGCTGTGGGATGGACTCGCAACCCTCATTCACGAGGCGAAGTTCTCCTTGTTGGACTCTCCCGACGCCACCACGATTGGCGGCGCCAACGGCATATCGAACTTCGAGAGTCGCACCGTTTCGGTGCGCGCAGACATGGATGCCGCGGCTCGGGCCAAGACCCTCGTGCACGAGCTGGCACACATTCGGATGCACGAGCCTGACACGGACACCAGAGCGCATCGCGGCATCGCCGAAGTGGAAGCGGAATCAGTCGCCCTGATGGTCGGCGCTGCCCATGGCATGGACACGAGTGGGTACACGATCCCCTACGTGTCATCCTGGGCGACTTCGGTACCCGGCAAGACAGTCGCCGAGGTCGTGCAAGCCACGGGTGAGCGAGTACGCCGGACGGCCGTGTCGATTCTCGACCAGCTGCCGACCGCTCAAATCGAGACCGGCGACCCGCTTGTGCTCGACCGCGCAACTCCGGCCCGGCCCCTTATGACCGCCGCGGCTGCACCCAACCGCCCTGTCGCACGACCAGGAATCCGGAGCCTCTGATGGGCATCGCCGAAACACTGATGATCACGAATCGCCTTGACGCCCGCGACGCGGCGCTCGTCTTCGCGCGAGAGGGCATCCCCGTTTTTCCCTGCGTCGCAGACGGCAAGCGCCCACTGACCGGATCTGGCTTTCACGAAGCGACGCGCGACACCGATCAAGTGCGTCGCTGGTGGTCCCGGTGGCCGCGAGCAAACATCGGCATGCCAACAGGCGCCCCGTCAGGAGTCGACGTCGTCGACATCGACGTTGCGACAACCGAGTCAGGCTTCGCCGCGTTCGAGCGTGCGACAAACGCCGGTCTCGTCGCTGGCGAGCTGGCGCGGGTGCGCACTCCGTCCGGAGGCATCCACGTCTACTACCCCGCCCACGAGAACCAGCGCTGCTGGCAGGCCGCGTCTGCCCACATCGACTTCCGCGGCGACGGCGGGTACGTCATTGTGCCGCCCTCCGTCATCTCGAAGGAAACAGGGACGGCGGGCTATCGTCTCTTCTCGCTGTCCGCGGCTGGCGGGAAGCCGATCGATGCGGCTGCGCTTCGCCGATTCATCGACCCGCAGACACCCGCCATGAGAACCCGGCTGTTGGCAGTCGCGTCTGCAGAACCGAGTCGGCTCGCTCGTTGGGTGAGTGGCCTGCAGGAGGGTGAGCGAAACCGCGGCCTGTTCTGGGCGGCGTGCCGTCTCGTCGAAGCCGGCTTCGACGCATCCGCGATTGAGGCTGCGTTGACGCCGGCCGCGAAGACCGCCGGCCTGGCGGAGTTGGAGACCGTCGCCACAATCCGCTCTGCCGGTCGACAGGCCGCCGCCCGCCCGCCGGATAGAGCGAAAGCCAGGCGGTCGAACCCTGACCCGCCGTGCAGGAAGTCGGGTGAGGCCCCGTGTCTGTCGTGACTCGCCCTGGCGCCGACGGGGTACGCCTGGCAATGAACACGGCAATCGTTGGCACGGTCTTCATCGCGATCGGCGCGTTCTGGTTGTCGTTCACATCGCTGACCGACCTCGCGCGCCGCTCGGGCATCAGCCCGACGCAGGCCTGGGTGTGGCCACTCATCGTCGACGGCATCATCGTAGTCGCGACCGTCGCGGCCGTGGCCCTCGCCGGTTCGCCTGCTGCCTGGTACCCGTGGGCTCTTCTCTCCGGTGGCGCCGTCATCTCCGTTACGGCGAACGCCACCCACGCGATAGTCGCCGACGAGACAAACATCCCGGTGCTGCTTGCGGCATCGGTCGCATCCGTCCCACCGCTGGTACTGCTCGCGATCACCCACCTCACCTCGGTGCTGATGCGCCACGTGTCCAGCCATGCCGAGCAGGTCGCTCCCGCCCCGCTGGAAGTCGAGACAGTCGCATCCGTGGTTCTCGATTCCAGACAAACGGATGCCACGTCGCTGCACGCTCTCGGATGGTCGAACCTGGCGATCGCCAAGCGCCTCGGCGTTCACCCCTCAACAGTGGGGCGGTGGCTCCGGGAACGTGTCGTCGCACCTACCGCTCAGACGATCGAGATCACGGAGGTGGGAAACGATGGATGAAGACAACTTCGAGAAGGAACGCCCGGCAACCGACTTTGAGTCGGTGGTCGAACCGGTCGACGGTCTCCGAGTGCACGACGCGAATCGCGAGCGCGCGGTGGTGCCTGCGGAGTCAGCCGCGTATTCGGGTCCGAGCTTCACGAACCCAGCAAAGCGCGGCGAGCCCGGCATTGCCTGGGTTCGCGCTTCTGACCTGCTCTATTCCGGAAGCGGGCGCTTCGCCGGCCGCGGCCTCGACTTGGAGACCGTTCTAAGCCGACGGGTGAAGCAGGCTCCGGCTGTCACTCGCCGGGCGATTCGCGAACGCGCCGACCGGCTCCCTCCCCTCTCCGAGTTCGGGGTGTCGAGCGCGCATCCCCAATTCACACGCTCCGGTCCCGGGCTGAAGTGACCGCGAGCATCCTGCTGAGAATGACGACGCATACCTAATCGACAGGAGGTGCAGTGATGGAATGGACCACACAACACAAGGAAAAAACAAAGTCGTTTCGCGATTCCGAGGGCCTGCGCATGTTGCTCACCAGGCTTCAGGCGGACGGGGGCGCCAGCTGGCGCACCGACGGCGAGGCGGCCGACCTCATGCAGTACGCCGCAGAGCGCTACGCGGCGCTGGCCCGAAAGCACGGCCTCGATCCGTGGGAGGCGGCCGCTGCCGCGTATGACGCGATGCGAGCACCGTCGACGTTGCGTGCGAATGATCCGTGGGCGATCGTCACCCGTGCGGTGCAGGTGACCTGCATTGCGGAGGAACGTGCTCAGGGGCTGCTCTGCGCGGTGCATCAGGCACGCCGACCGCATGTCTCAGCGCAGCACGACGCCGAGCGTTTCAGCGACCGCGAGCACGAACTGCCGGAGTACCACTACGCGTTCCGCACGAATCCGATTGAGCCGCAGGCCGACGAACCGGCGCAGCTCGAGGTGAAGACGGCTGTGGAGGACGCAATCATGCTGTTCACCCTGCTTGGCTGGCCAGAAGACCGCGCCCGCAGTGGCGTCGAGTACATCTGCAGCCGACTTGCGGATGCGCCCTCCCGCCCCTCGGCCTACGAGTCCCTTCGGCGCGATTACGCCGCCCGCGCGCTCCTCGACGTCTCCCAGGGGACCTGGGTCGCCATGCTGCGGACGCTGCTCGGCTGGGCCGACCCCGCGTACTCCCACACGGCGGCGGGCCGCGGCATCCTTCTGCGTCTGCTCATCGGAGAGCCGCTGCGCGCGCTCCTCCGCGACGACGACCTGATCTCCGACATCATTTCCAACGCCCCCAGAGTCTCCGCATGACTGCCACGCTCGGCCACATCGAACTGGAACGGTCGATCGACTCGATCCAGATCGGCACGCGGCACCGCACCGATCTCGGTGACATCGAGGCGCTTGCCACGTCGATTGAGCGGAAAGGGCTGTTGCAGCCGATCACCGTGACGCCCGAGGGGTTTCTGATCTGCGGAGCCCGACGCGTAGCCGCCCTCCGACAGCTCGGAGTGCGCAAGGTGCATGTGTGGGTGCGCTCCGGCCTTTCGGACCGGCTGACCCAGCTGCTCGCCGAGCAGGACGACAATGCGCTGCATAAGCCGCTCGGGCCCACTGAAGCCGCGACGCTCTACCGCGAGGTCAAGGCTCTTCTGGCCGAGGATGCTCGACGACGTCAGGAAGCCACTCGGTTTGGCGCGGAGAAAGCCGGCTCTGACGGTGCTGCCACCGTGGCAGCACCGGTGACGTCCATCGACGGCTACGCACGAGTGCAGGCCGCGGTTCTCGTCACTGGTCGGCGCTCGTACACAACGCTCGAGCGCATCGGCAAACTGCAGCGGATCGCAGACGACGAGAGTGCCGACGACGAGCTTCGCGAGCAGGCGCGTGCCGAGCTCGACGTGATCCAGAACGGCGGATCAGTCGCATCCGCCCATCGTCGTGTGACCGCGAAGGTCACCGAACTCGGGCGGCTCCCCCGGACCGAATCCGCCGAAGCGCACGACCATTCGACTGAGCGCGAGCTCGGCGAGCTGGCTCAGGAAGCGCTCGCTCGCAACACGAGCGCGAAAGCCAAGAACGCCCGCCCCGCGGCGTCCAACGACACCAAACTGCCGGTGCGTACATTCGTCTTCCGCTGGAACGACCTGCGCGAGTGGTGGGTGCAGTACGACTCCACCGAGATCGCGACACAGCTGACCGACGAGCAGTGGGAGCAGTTCGAAGCGGCCGTCGCCGGCACCGTTGCCTTCGCCGAGCGGATGCGCGTCGTGCGTCACGGGGCACGGCGGGCACCCGAGAAAACGGCAGTCAACTCTGCTGCGCGGTAGTTCACCACTTCGAGTTTGAAGGAGTCCACGATGCAGTTTGTTCTTCACCACCGCCTGATGGCCGCCATCATCGGCCTTGGCCTCGCACTTCTCGTCATCACGGCGGTTGGGCTCTATGGGCTGCTGCGCGGGCCAAGCGAGACCATCGCTGAGCCGGCGAAGAAAGTGACGGCTCCGTCCGCGCCGCGGACGGACGATCAACCAACCCCTGACCTGCCGGAGCCCGTGCTTCAGACAACGAAAGCCGAGCCCTTCGTGCGCAGTGTCGCCAGTGCACTCTTCGATTGGGACACGCGCCTCGACGGCGGTCCGTCGGAGCTGGCGCAGCCTCTCGCGGACGTCGCCGCCACCGAGGAGGCTCCTGCCGTGGCATCCGATGTCAGAAACTACCTCCCCAATACTGAGATGTGGGATCGACTCAGCGCCTATGGAACCCGGCAGCGGCTCGAGATCACGTCTGTCGCTGTGCCCGATACCTGGTCGTCCGCCCTCGCCCAGGCGGCGACAGGACAGATACCTCCGGGCGCGGTCGCCTACACGATCGCGGGAACCCGTCACCGGTCAGGCAGTTGGGGGGCCGAGCCGGTTGAAAGCGACCGATCGGTCACGTTCACCGTGTTCGCCGCGTGCCCGGCGATGGCGAATTGCACGCTCCTCCGGCTCTCGCAGCTTGATCGGCCGCTGAAGTGAAAAAGTTCGTTGTTCTCCTCGTCGCGCTGGTGTTCGCCAGCCCGCTGGCCGCACTGATGGGCGTGGCCGCACTCGCAATGCCTACCCCCGCCTACTGCCAATCGGGGTCGCTCGCGGTCGGGAAGATGCCCGACATCCTCACCGCCCAGACTCTCGACGGTCGCTCGATCACGCTCAGCGCCCGCCAACTCGCCAATGCCGCGACGATTATCACAGTTGGCGGGCGCACACCCGGCGTCGGTCGCGACGGGGTGATCGTTGGCCTCATGGCTGCCCTCGCGGAATCGACGTTGCGTATGCTTTCCAACACCAGCGCGTATCCGGAGTCAGCCGGGTTTCCGAACGACGGCGACGGCTCCGATCACGACTCCCTCGGCATATTCCAGATGCGCCCGGCCGCCGGGTGGGGAACGGTCGCCGAACTCATGAGCGTCGAATATCAGGCGCAGGCCTTTTTCGGCAGTCCGTCGGGGCCCAACGCGGGTTCCCCACGCGGGCTTCTCGACGTCGCTGGATGGCAACAGCTCGACCCTGGCGCCGCCGCGCAAGCGGTCGAGGTCAGCGCTTACCCTGACCGATATCAGATCTACGGGCCGGTGGCGCAAGCGGTGCTCGATGCCGCGACGACGCCGCAATCGTTGCCGTCACTGTCGTTCGGGCCAGCAGTGGTTGAGACGTCTCGGGTCGTGTTTCCGCTGCCGGTCGGCACCTACACAAAAATGGACAGCTTCGGATGGCGCGTCGACCCCTACAGCGGAAAACCGAAGTTCCACGCGGGAAGCGACCTCGCAGCGCCGCTCGGCACCCCGATCCTCGCCGTCGCCGATGGAGTGGTCGCGTTCGCTGGCCAGCGGGGATCGTACGGCGGATTGATCATCCTCGATCACACGGTGAACGGCGTCTCTGTCGCGTCTTACTACGGCCACATGTATCCCGACGGCATGCACGTCGCGACGGGCGACAGTGTGGCCGCCGGCCAGCACATCGGCGATGTCGGCTCTGCGGGTAAGTCGACGGGACCGCACCTGCACCTCGAGATTCACCCCGGGGGTTCAGACCAACCGGCCGTCAACGCGACGGACTGGCTCGTCGAGCACGGCGCCGGGGGCATCGCCACCGCAGATGTCGCTGCAGCCAATTGCACGCTCGGAAAGGCGGCATGAAATGGACATCTTCCCCAACTTCGGTGCGGTCGGCGGCGCCGAACAACTGCGGAGCATCATCGGCGCTCTACTCACCGTTGTCCTAATCGTTTCAGTGCTGATGATGGTCGTGAACGGCGCCGTCTGGGCGCTCTCTGCGTCGAACGGCAACTTTCAGACCGCGACGAGGGCCCGCACCGGGTTCTTGGTAGCTTGCGGCGCTGCGGTGCTTGCCGGCGCGGGCGTCGCGTGGGTGAACTTCTTACTAGTGTTTGGCTCGACGCTCTAATAGCTCTCGGGACTTGGCACCAAAATTGTTTTGGCCCGCTTTCGCTCGGTGATTCGACAACACAGACATTCGTTCCAGCGCCTAAAGTTGATTCAAATACGTCTGCACGCTGATGACTGGCTGAGAGATTCAGTCTGACGCTTGGGCAGCCCGGGAAGTGGTGAGAATGATCTCGATGGTAGTCGACACTGTGACCCCGCGGCACGGTCGTAGATTTGAGCCGCTCCAGGAGCTCGCACTTCACGCTACGGCCATAGCCGCATCGGAGTGCCTGCCAAACGCGAAAAGCGGCCTAACTATCGTTCGGGAGTTGGTAGGACCGATTGGTATCCCGGATTTCACGGCTCTCATCGGCAATCCGGCGCGGGTCCTTCAGCGACAGCGCTCAAACGTGCCTACTTTAACCAACGAGATCGACGCGGGCATAGTTGCTTCTCTCAATCCGTCGGCGGGACGGAGCCTCGACTGGACTGCGTCTCAACTTGGCTGGCCAAAATCAACTTTGCAGCGCCGTGTCGGTTTGCTCTTGAAAATGGGTGCGGTCCACCATGTCGGCGGCGAGCGTTTTGTTCGCGACGAGAGCTTGGGCACCCTTGGGCGTATCTACGCAGTCGAGGCGAAGGTCGACGACTGGAGGTCGGCCCTCCGACAGGTCCGAACCTATCGAGTTTGGGCAGACAGCTATCTCTTGGTCATGGGGCCGCTAACAGACCGAGTGTTGGCTCAGCTAGTTCCCGAAGTGGCGCACGATAGAGGCGGATTAGTAGTCGACGGAAAATGGTTGCTTCGTCCACGCTTGGGTCACGTGGCGCCGGCCAGGCGGATTCAAGCTGCCGAGGCGTTCGCTGCTTCGACAATCGGCTTGAGCCTAGATCCAACCTTCTGAGCGCCCGTACTCGCGCAAACCGGCCTGGAGGGGGACGATCCAACGGTCAGAATTGTTGCGAGAGCCGGTGACCCGCGCATAATTTGCCCACGCGGTTGAGGCCGTTGTGTACATTGCATCAAGTCTTCGAAACTTCGCCTCGTAATCAGCAGCCGAGGCAACGGTATTCACCATGTGCGCGAGCTCACGAACGTGGTGCAGGAATGCCTCCTTAGCTCCAGGTGCGGGCAACCCTCCAAGCGCCGTCGCGAGCTTAGAATCTTGTGCTTGGAGTAGTGCCCCTTCGTTGACCGTGAGCGTCGCCATCAGCCCTCTAAAGGTTGGCCGCACGTACCAGCTGGCCTGACCGGATGCGACGCGCACTTCGTAGTCGCCGTAGCGGCTAATCCGCTGCCGTTTGTCCCACCCCGACCCAACCGCGAACGCTCCCGCAGCAACCGCCGGAAGAGCGGCAATATCGCCATGCGAAATATAGACGGGTGCATATTCGCTTAGCGCTCTGACCGTGCGACAAACGCCCGCAATCTCGGCCGCGGTAAATGCCGGTGGGAGGTCTCCACCGGGATGCGTAAAAGTCAGAAACCAGCCCTGCGGCTGAAGCGAAAGAAGGGAGCCTACGTGGGCGTCGAGATCAGTGCCGCTAGACCAAAAACTTCCACTTCCAGCGATTGCGAACGCCGCTTCTGGGGCCGTGTTGTGACTCGCGCGCGCCAAATCGAGCGCAAGAGCACTGACGTTGCTCAATCCGGTGTGTAAAAGGAGAGTCGGCGCAAGCAGGGGTGCTTTCAACTCTTTTTGGATCCGAAACACCCGATTGACATGCTCGTCACGATAAGCAGCATCTGTCACGTCGCCACGAGGTCCGCCCCAAAGGTCGAACTCTGCGTAGTACCGAAAATCTCCGACGCCCGGCATTTGAAGAGCATGGGTCATCGGGTCAAACCAATAGCCCACGTTGGCGTCGCGTAGCTCCTCGGCACGTTTCACAACGCCCGGCTTGTTGCCTGACCCGCCACGATGGAGGTACGGGGTCGCCCACGGATTGAGAACCGCCCCCGCCGAGTACCCGGCATTGACAGCTTCCGTCATCCACCCTGCCTGGAAGGGACGAGGACTGTCTTCGATCATGGTTGTCATCTGGTCATGTCCAATTCGTCAGCGAGGCGCTGGCCGTCAATGTAACGTCGCGCCGGTTGCCGATGAAGCGTGCGTCGAACGAGTGCGACTGCCTCCGGCGAGAGATCTGGACGCAGGCTCGCAATGTCGAGGTAGCTGCCGGAGTGTATGCGCTCAAAGTATTCGACGTCATCGCCTTTAAACGGAAACGGAGGTGCACCTGTAAGCGCGTAGTAGAGCAATGCACCAATCTGGAACACGTCAGACGCTGGCATTGGGCCGCCGTTGTATCCGTTGAGGTGTTCCGGCGTCAGGAAGTTGTAAGTTCCTGGCTGCCCGGCGACTGTCAAGCCGGACCGCAGAGTGTGTTTTGCAAAGCCGAAGTCGAGGACCTTGTAAGTCCCGTTGCTGAGCCGCCTTACGTTGTTGGCACTGAGATCACGGTGAATGACTCCCCGTACATGACCCGCTGCGACGCCCAAAGCGACTTGTCGAGCCATGTCTTTTGCTTCCTCCCACGTCCACGGACCGCCAAGGTAGGCAGTCAGGTCATCGCCGTCGAGATACTCCTCCAGCCACGCCGCGCCGCGGGTAGGAGTCCCCAACTCCGTGAGTAACGACGCCACCTGAACGACATTGGGCACCGCGAGCTCACCGAGCAGGCTGACCTCTCTTTCTGCGCGCTTCAAGGTTTCAGGCGACGCAAAATCTACCGCCACGACTTTTAGCACGAACTGCTTGCCACCATGCTCCACGAGCCGAACTGCCTTCTGACCGCCGACAGCGCCAATGGGGCCCCTATCGGAGCAGCCAAGCGCAGTCATCGCTTCTTGAATCAGGTTCTCATCCGCAACTGCCATGTCGCTAAACCTATGGCTTTGACTTACGAATCAGAGGAATGATCAATCGACACGCCGGGCCTAGTCACAGCTTTATCGGCCGAGCAACTGGGGCCGCAGTGCACTCCTAACTCACATAATCGCCAACCGACGCAGGGAGTTCATCATGATCGACATCACTCCGAACGGTACGGGCCTTCCCGGCATCGAGCAGCTACGCGTTATCGTGGGTGCCGTCATGACCCTCGGCCTCATCCTCAGTGTGCTCGCGTTGATCGTCGCAGCGATCATGTGGGGCTTCGGAGCGAACTCCTCCAACCCGCACCTCGCCTCCCGCGGCAAGGTCGGTGTTCTGGTCGCGTGTGGGGCAGCGATCATCTGCGGCTCGGCCGTCACTCTGGTGAACTTCTTCTGGAACGTCGGACAGACCGTCTGAACCGGCACCGGCTCGAGCGGGGTATCCGGATGAGTGTGTGCGACGTTCCACTGATTGCCGAAGTCTGCAGCGCCGTTGGCGAGGGCACAGCGTCGCTCATCGCCGCTCCCTTCGACTGGCTTGCGAACGCGATGGGATCCGCTGCAGCGTGGATGTTCCAAACCGTCTGGTCCGCGTTCGATACGACCACGCTCGTCGACCTCTCCGATCCGGCGTATCTCGGCGTCTTCAACGTGCTTTTCGGTGTCGCGGTGTTCGTGACGCTGCTGCTCTTCTGCCTGCAGTTGATAACCGGTGTTGTGCGTCGCGATCCGACGGCTCTCTCTCGGGCCGCGCTGGGCGCCGCAAAGGCGGTGCTCGGATCGTTCGTGATCATCACCATCACTGGGTTGCTGCTGGAGATCACCGACCAGCTGTCGATCGGGGTCGTTCAAGCGACCGGCAACACGATGGAGGGAATGGGAGACCGCGTCGCCCTGCTCGCCGGCGGGCTGACCGGGATTACTGTAGGCGCTCCGGGCGTCGGGGCGATCATGACGATCTTCCTCTCCGCGCTCGCAATCAGCGGCGCAGCGATCGTCTGGTTCTCCCTCCTCATCCGCAAAGCGCTGCTGCTGGTGGCTATCGTTTTCGGGCCGATCGCCCTGGCGGGCGCGACCTGGGATGCCGCGAAGGGATGGTTTACGAAGTGGGTCTCGTTCGTCGTCGCCCTGATCCTGTCGAAGCTGGTGCTCGTCGTGATCTTCCTCGTGGCGGTCACCCAGGTGTCGGCCCCAATCGATGCGGATCTGGCATCGATCAGTGACCCCATCGCTGGGATTGTGCTGATGTTCATCGCGGCCTTCGCGCCCTACATCACCTACAAGTTCTTGAACTTCCTCGGCTTCGACATGTATCACGCGATGTCGAGCGAACAGGAGGCGAAGTCGGCGATGAACCGACCAGTGCCGGTGCCCAACTCACCCATGTCCGGCAACGCGAAGAAGATCCTCGACCAGGGCGGCAACGGAAAGGCGTCGCAGTCAGGGGCGGCTACGCCGACCGCATCGAGCAGTGGTGCCGGTCCGGCCTCGGCAGGTGCCGGCGCGGCCGGCGGATCTACCGCTGGCTCGGGTGCCGCGGCTGGCTTGGGCGGTGCCGCAGCAGGGGTGACTGCTATCGCAGCGGTCGCTGCTGCCGCAGCATCCGCGGGCCCGAAAGTGGGCAGCGCAATCGGTGGTGCGGCAGACGATCATTCGCAATCCGCGGATATTGCGAGCACGCCCGCGCCGCCTCCGGCAGCCCGGTCGAACGCGCTGACTCCCCCGCCCAACGTCTCCTCCGCATCGTGAGCGGGAAAGGACAACAGCTATGACTACCGAAACGAAGAACCCCGATTTCCAACTCGCTCCGGTGCAGTTCTCGCGGCTGAGCCGCCGCGGCATCATGCTCGGCCTCTCCGTGCCACAGTTGGTGGCCCTTTCGGTCGGCACCGTGACTCTGGTCGCGTCGCTGTACACGATGGGCGCCTCGGGGGTCGCGTGGACGAGCCCGATCTGGGGACCGGCTGCGGTGATCGTCGGCGTTCCGATCGGCGGTCGCAAGATCGTCGAGTGGGTACCGATCGTCGGCCGGTGGATGCTGCGAACCGCCCAGGGCCAGTTGACCTATCGGCGCCGGATCATCCGCCCGCGGCCGGTGGGTACTCTTTCGCTGCCTGGGGATGCGAGTGCCCTGCGCGAGTGGAACGATCCCGAATCGGGTGCGGTCATGATCCACGATCCGCACGGACGCACCCTCACCGCGATCGTGACCGTGTCGCATCCGGCGTTCGCACTCCTCGACCCGGGCGAGCAGCAACGACGGGTGACCGGGTGGGGTCGGGTGCTCGCGGGCGCATGCCGTTCTGGCCGGATCGCTCGGCTGCAGGTGTGTGAACGCGCACTCCCCGACTCGGGCACCGACCTGACCGAATGGTGGACCCAGCGCGGCATCGACGACAACAGCTGGGCGGCGAACACCTACCGGGAGCTCATCGACCGGGCGGGGCCCGCCGGTGAACGTCATGCCACGACGATCAGCCTCGCACTCGACATCCCTGCAGCCTCCCGTCAGATTCGGTCGCAGGGCGGCGGCATTCGTGGTGCGGCAGTCGTGCTCCGGCAGGAAATGACTGCCCTGACCCGAGCTCTGCGGGCTGCTGACCTGATTGTGGGCGGATGGCTCGCCGCTGACGATCTCGCAAACATTCTCCGAAGCGCCTACGACCCCGCCGCCGGTGTCGAGCTGGACCGGCATCCCGGAGTCGGGCGCGACCTGGCTACCGCCGGCCCGGTCGCCATTTCCGAGAGCTGGGACCGCCTGCGCTCCGACAGCGGATACCACGCGGTGCTGTGGATCAGTGAGTGGCCGAGGTCACAGGTGTATCCGGGGTTCCTGTCGCCCCTCGCCTTTACGAACGGCGTGCTGCGCACAGTCTCGCTGCACTACCTCCCTGTCCGCGCAGATCAGGCTGCCCGTGACATCCGAAAAAAGAAGACCGAGCTGATCAGTGACGCCCACCAGCGGCAACGCATCGGCCAGATCGAAGATGCCTCTGCGACCGCGGAGTTCGAGGACGTGCTGCAGCAGGAGGCCGATCTCACCGCCGGCCACGGTGTGCTGAGGACTACGGGACTCATCTGCGTCACCGCGCCCACCGTCGACGAGCTCGATGCCGCGGTGTCGTCGATCGAGCAGGCGGCGATTCAGAGCTCGTGCGAGACGCGTCGGCTTCTCGGCCAGCAGGCGCAAGCCTTCACCGCCGCCGCGCTGCCGTTGTGCCGCAACGTGTGAGACGCGCGCGCCTTCTCTGAAAACCATCCAGATAGGAGCAACCATGTTCGACACAAACGCGCCGGAGGCTTGCTGGGTCAGCGTTGTCTTCCTTCAGGGAGACGAAGCCGACCGGGCGATCGGCACCATCAATCGTCGCGGATTCGGTGCAGGTATCGAGTACCTGCGGCAATGGGACTTCGGCGATGAGACGACGGATGCCGCGCTCATCAACGGGTACGTGTACGACCGCATCCCGGCCGGATCAACCGACCGCACCGTGGTGCCGGCTGGCTCGCCCTACGCACTGACCTACAGCACGGCCCACCGGTACGTCTCACTACTGCGCCGGTACCCGTCGGAGGCCGACGCGACCGCTGCGGCATCCCCCAACCGATCATCACGGGTGGGCCACCAGGTCGTCGACATCTGGGGACCCACCCGGCTCACCTCGACATCCCCGGCGCGGCACACGGTGGCGATGTGAAGAACTCCACCGACGAGCGACTGCACACCGCAGCGCTGGTGGAGCCGCACGGCGAACATCGTGGCGACCGGCGCGCCCGCAAAAGGGTCGCCGCAAGAATTGAAGCGGATGCCCGCAATGCCAAGCAACTCGAAGCGCGAGTGCGCTGGACCACTGAACGCGACCAGGCGCGAACCGGCGCCTACCTCCCCGCCGGCGGGGAACCGGGGGCCGCGCAGCTGCGGATGCCCGGACGGCTGCGGATTCCCAAACATCAGGACACCTCGGCCACCCTGTCCGGCCACTACCCGTTCCTTGCCGAGGCCGGGCTGGGATCGGCCGGTGTCTTCGTCGGGCAGGACCTCTACTCGGGGAGCTCGTTCGTATACGACCCCTGGGTGCTCTATCAGCGCGGGCTGATTACCGCCCCGAACATCGTGCTCGCCGGCATCGTCGGCTCGGGCAAATCCGCCCTGGCCAAGTCGCTGTACACGCGCTCGCTGCCCTTCGGGTACCGCGTCTACGTGCCCGGCGACCCCAAAGGCGAACACACCGCCGTCGCCGAGGCCGTCGGCGGGATGGCTATCAAACTCGGCCACGGGATGCGCAACCGGCTCAACCCACTCGACGAGGGGCACCGCGCAGCATCCGCCTCTGACGAGGAATGGGCGGCGCAACTGGCCTCACGTCGCCGCGAACTCATCGGAGCCCTTGCCGAGACGGTGCTCGGGCGACCGCTCAGCCCGCTCGAGCACACCGCGATCGACCTCGCCCTCGCGGACGCGGTCCGGTGTTCGAACGTTCCCATCCTGCCCATGGTTGTGGACCGCATCCTCGCCCCCAATCCCACGGATGACGAGGGCCGGCTCGCCGCGGACGGCCGCCTCGTCGGCCACGCCCTGCGCCGCCTCGTCGCCGGTGACCTCGCCGGCCTGTTCGACGGACCCTCCACAGTGCGCTTCGACCCGTCACTTCCGATGGTCTCCCTCGACCTCTCCCGGGTCGCCGAGAACTCGACTCTCATCTCGGTGCTGATGACGTGTTCGTCGGCGTGGATGGAGGCGGCCCTCGCCGATCCGACCGGCGGCAAACGGTGGGTCATCTACGACGAAGCCTGGCGGCTCATGGCCTATCCGGCGTTATTGCGAAGGATGGACGCCCAATGGCGGCTCGCCCGGCATTTCGGTATTGCGAACATGCTGATCTTCCACAAACTCAGCGACCTCGACAACGTGGGCGACTCCGGATCAGCAATGCGCGCACTCGCGTCATCGCTCCTCGCCAACGCCGAGACCCGAATCGTCTATCGCCAGGAACCCGACCAACTCGGCTCGACGGCGAGCGCGCTCGGTCTCACCGGGACCGAGCAGAAGCTTCTGCCGACTCTCGGCACCGGTCAGGGCCTGTGGCGGATCAAGGATCGCAGCTTCGTTGTGCAGCACCAGCTGCACCCCGACGAGCTCGCCGTCTTTGACACCACCGCGCGCATGAACGCCAGTCAGTAGGTCGTGCGGGTAGCCGCTGCGCACCTTTTTTGAATCAAGGAGGCATTTCCATGGCCGAAACTATGAGCGCCGAGCGCGAGGCACGGCTGACGCTCGCTGTGCTGTCTGAGCCCAGCGACATTGTCACCGGGACGCTCGTCGCCCGCCTCGGTGCGGCGGAAACCGTGCAGCTAATCACCTCGGGGGTACGACTGCCGAACGGCGTCGACCCGGCCGAGGGCGAGTTGTGGCGGCGCCGGCTCGCCCCGCGTGTCAACCCGGGCCAGCTCGACCGCATCCGTGCCGATATGGAACGTCACGACCTGCAGCTGCTCACGCCCGAAGACGTGGACTGGCCGGGCGAGCTACAGCAACTCGGGGCAAGCGCACCGATCGCTCTCTGGCTCAAAGGCGACCGCACTGGCCTGTCGACGCCGCTGCCCGGCCGCGTCACCATTGTCGGCGCCCGCGCCGCAACAGCATACGGCAGCCAGGTCGCGACCGAGCTCGCCTCCGAGCTGGCCTACCAAGGGCGGGTGATCCTCTCCGGTGGCGCCTACGGCATTGACGTGTCCGTGCACCGTGCCGCCGCTGTTGCCCAGCCCGGCTCGACGATCGCGGTACTCGCCAGCGGACTCGACCGGGTGCATCCGGCCGGCAACGAGCAGCTGTTCGAACGCATCGAACAGAGCGGCGGCCTGCTCGTGAGCGAGCTTCCCCCCGGCTCGGCCCCCACGCGGTGGCGGTTCCTGCAACGCAACCGGATCCTCGCAGCCCTCTCCGGCGCCACGGTGGTCGTCGAGGCCGGGTACCGGTCCGGATCACTCGACATCGCCGGCCAAGCCCACTCGCTCGGCCGACCGGTCGGGGCTATCCCCGGTCCGGTCACCAGTGCGGCGAGCGCGGGATGCCATCGGCTCATTCAGGAGGGAATCGCGAGTCTCGTCATCGATGCTCAGGATGTTACGGATCTCCTGGACTCGACCGCGGGGTTCTCCGGCGACCGCACCTTCGCCTACTCCCCCGTCAGACGGTTCAGCCGGCCCGGCCCCGAGCTGCGGTTCTGAGACGTCGATGACGTCACAACGGCCGCAGTCCACGCCCGGTGATGAGTTCGCCAACATCGGGATCGGGATTCTCGTCAGTGCTGCGGTGCTCGCCCTGCTCCTGCGGGGCGCGGGTGATGTCGCTACGTGGGCGACGGGTATCGCTCAGCCGGCCGGTGGAGCTGAAGCTGGAATCGCGGTGCTGTTCGACCCGGGTAACCCGTCGGCGGCCCTGCACGCACCGGGCTTGAACCCCGTCGCGTATTGGGCCGCCGCGATTCTGCTGTTCGGCATTCTGGGAGCCGCGGGATTCGCCCTGTGGTGGTGGCTGCGCAATGTCGGCCACAGCGCCGACTCGGACCCGTACCGGATTCACGGCATCGCTACTCGGACCGACGTGCTGCGGGCGGCATCCACAAAGGCGCTCCTGCGGCGGGCAATCCATCTTCGTCCGTCGCTCAGCAAGGCCGGACCCACGGACGTGGGATACCGAATCGGGCGCTCCCGTGGCGCGGACGTATGGGCGAGCGTCGAGGACTCGACCCTCGTTATCGGTCCCCCGCGGTCGGGCAAGGGCGCGCACATTGTTATCAACGCGATCCTCGACGCGCCAGGATCAGTGGTCGCCACATCCACGCGCCCCGACAATCTCACCGCGACCCTGCGTGCCCGTCAGCGGATCGGCCCTGTCGCAGTGTTCGATCCGCAACAGCTGGCGGAGGGCGTGCCCGCCGGGCTGCGCTGGTCTCCGATCCGCGGCTGCGAGGACCCGCTGACGGCGATGATCCGCGCGACGGGACTGGCCGCGGGGACCGGGCTCGCGGCCGGCGGTGTTGAGGGTGGCGGCTTCTGGGAAGCGAAGACCCGCACGGCGCTGCAGACGCTTCTGCACGCGGCGGCGCTCGATCGGCGGTCTCCTGCCGAGCTGTTCCGCTGGACACTCGACCCGGCCGCCGCGCACGACGCCGTGTCGATCCTGCTCAGCAGCCCGGCCGCCGCGACCGGCTGGGGCGATTCGCTGCAGGCCATGCTCGAGTCGGATCCACGCACCCGCGACTCGATCTGGCAGGGCGTCTCCCTCTCCCTGGGCGCACTCGCCGACCCCCGCGTGCTCGACGCTGTCTCGCCGAGCGAAGGCGAGAGCTTCGACCCGGAGGAATTCATCCGCAGCAACGGCACGCTGTACCTGTTGGCGACCGGAGCCGGTTCGAACAATTCCGCTGCTCTGGTGTCGGCGCTCGTCGAAGACCTCGTGGAGACGGCGCGCCGCATCGCGGCCCGCAGCCCTGGCGCGAGGTTGGACCCGCCCATGCTGCTCGCGCTTGACGAGATTGGCAACCTCGCTCCCCTGCCGTCGCTTCCGACACTCATGGCTGAGGGCGGCGGCACCGGCATCACGACAATGCCCGTGCTGCAATCCCTCGCCCAGGCACGAACGAAATGGAGCGACAACGCAGCAGCCTCCATCTGGGACTCGTCCATCGTCAAGATTGTTCTCGGCG
>Ga0247816_10000337_pt1 | contig 27832 bp, 28 predicted proteins | sample UWRJL209509C1_FD_179930 | JGI IMG/M metagenome (GOLD analysis project Ga0247816, IMG submission 179930) | Plant litter microbial communities from Arlington Agricultural Research Station in Wisconsin, United States - UWRJ-L209-509C-1 | ecosystem: Environmental > Terrestrial > Plant litter >...
GGGCGGTGTCGAGGCGGGCTGGTCGGGAAGAATGCTGTTCATGGGGCGTCCTCCGTGACATGACGATTACCGGGCAGGGATGAGATGGGGGTGGGGGGCATCCAGAGCGGATGATCGATGGAGCGGCTTGTCCGGCCGAACGAACGCGCACGGTTCGTTCGATGTGCCGTAAATGGCGTCTCAAAGCTATGACGGGTGCCGTCACGGATTCGTCACGGAACTTTCTCAGGTTTTTACGGGCTGTTTTCCAGACCCGCCCGTGCGGCGGTGAGCTATGGACCGATCTACACTGAGGATTCGATCGGCATTCCCGGTCGGACCGTCACCGGTACTCGTACCCCGCGCAGCTGGAGATCACGATGAGCGACACCATTCAGGGCAACGCCGACGAACTCGCCGCGGCAGTGAGCGGTGTCGCCGGCGTGGAGGAGATCTACCCGGCACGTCCGGCCACCGACCTGCTCAAGCAGGTCGTCGGTACGGTGCTGGCGAAACCGACCACCCCGACGCTGGTGCACCTGGCCGAATCAAGCGCTGGCGTGTCGGCGTCGGTCGCGATCGGGGTGTCGACGGGTGAGGCGGCGACGGACGTCAGCCGACGCGTCTACGAGACCATCGAGGAATATCTGACCAAGACCGGCGACTCTGCCGTGGCCGAGATTCAGGTGAAGGTCGCGCGGATCGGCTGAGCCGCGACGCGGCTCAGTGAGCCGACTGGATGGCGCGCAGGCGCAGCAGCACCTGGTCGCGCAGGTCTTCCGGTGCGGTCTCCTTGCACGCCCGCTGCACCACTTCGGTCAGGGTGCGCCCGACCAGGTGCTCGGTGCTGCAGTCCGGGCAGTTCTCCAGGTGGTCCCGGATGTCCCCGGCGTCCTCCTTGCGGAGTTCGTTGTGCAAATACTCTTCGAGCTCGGCCTTGGCCTTCTCGCAACCGCAATCGGTCATTTTTTTGTGCTCCCGGTTGTCTTCTGGCCCGTCCCGAGTCCGCGCTCCAGCGCGTACCCGGCCAGGAGCTCGCGCAGCAGCCGACGGCCGCGGTGCAGACGGCTCATGACCGTTCCGATGGGCGTTTTCATGATTTCAGCGATCTCCTGGTAGGAGAAGCCCTCGACGTCCGCGAAGTACACCGCCAACCGGAAGTCCTCCGGAATGGACTGCAGCGCGTCCTTGACGGCGCTGTCCGGGAGGTGGTCGATGGCTTCGGCCTCGGCCGACCGGCTGGACGTCGCGGTGGTTGATTCCGCACCACCCAGCTGCCAGTCCTCGAGGTCGTCGATGGTGCCCTGGTAGGGCTCACGCTGCTTCTTGCGATACGTGTTGATGAAGGTGTTCGTCAGGATCCGGTAGAGCCAGGCCTTCAGGTTGGTGCCCTGTTCGAACTGCTTGAACGACGCGAAGGCCTTGACGAAGGTTTCCTGAACCAGGTCCTGGGCGTCCGAGGGATTGCGCGTCATCCGCATCGCCGCTGCGTACAGCTGGTCGATGAACGGCATGGCCTGTGCTTCGAACAGGTCCCGCATGTCAGTCGTGTCTGTTGTCATCACGGGCAATTCTAGGCCGTCGAAATCGGCGGATGCCTCGATCGGGCGCTCCATGAGCATGGCTGCTGTCACGTGCGACCTCCTGATAGTCGAACCCTGTACGAACCGGGCGGCTCGCGAGCTATCGATCCCGCGAACGATCCCGACTATTCTGATAACCGATGTTGATCTCGAGATATTCCAAGCCGGAGTTCGACCCTTACGGCGACAGTGCACCCGACGAAACGGATGCGCTCTGGGCCGCACCGGTCGCCTCGCGACCGGTGACCGCCACGTTGTCGCTGCCCGGCTCCAAGTCCCTGACCAACCGGGAACTGGTCCTGTCCGCTCTGGCCGACGCGCCCTCCCTGTTGCGGTCCCCGTTGCACTCCAGGGACAGCGACCTCATGGTCGCGGCGCTTCGCCAGCTGGGCACGACGGTGGAGACCGTCGACGGTGCCGGCGAGTACGGGCCGGACCTGCTGATCACGCCCGGCGAACTGTTCGGCTCCACCACCATCGACTGCGGGCTCGCCGGCACCGTGATGCGTTTCCTGCCACCGGTGGCGGCCCTCGCCCTCGGCCCGACCACCTTCGACGGCGACGCCGGGGCCCGCCGCCGGCCGATGGGCACCACGATCACGTCGTTGCGCGCCCTGGGCGCGGACATCAACGATGACGGCAGCCGGGCCCTCCCGTTCACCGTGCACGGCACCGGCGCTCTGACCGGCGGGCAGATCACCATCGACGCGTCAGCGTCCAGTCAGTTCGTCTCCGGGCTGCTCCTCGCCGCCGCCCGCTTCGAGCAGGGTCTCCAGCTCCGGCACGACGGCGACCGGCTGCCGAGCCTGCCGCACATCGAGATGACCATCCACACCCTCGCGCAGCGCGGCGTCACCGTGCACAGCCCCGAGGTGGGAGTCTGGCACGTCGAACCCGGCCCGATCCGGGGCGCCGAGGTCGACATCGAACCCGATCTCTCCAACGCCGCCCCCTTCCTCGCGGCCGCACTGGTCACCGGGGGGAGCGTCACCATCACCGGCTGGCCGGCCTCCACCACCCAGGTCGGCGCGCACCTGGCCGAGCTGCTTCCCCTGTTCGGCGCCACGGTCACGGTCGACGGCGACACCCTCACCGTCACCGGCGACGGCACCATCCGAGGGGTGGAGCTCGACCTGTCCACCGGCGGCGAGCTCGCCCCGACCATCGTGGCGTTGGCCGCGCTGGCCGACTCCCCCAGCCGCATCACCGGCATCGGTCACATCCGCCATCACGAGACCGACCGGCTCGCGGCGCTGGCCACCGAGATCAACAAGCTCGGCGGCGCCGTCACCGAACTTCCCGACGGCCTCGCCATCGAGCCCCGGCCGCTGCACGGCGGCACCTGGCTGAGCTACGACGACCACCGGATGGCCACCACCGGCGCGCTGCTGGGATTGGTCGTTCCCGGCGTCGAGGTGGAGAACATCGGCACCACCGCCAAGACCCTCCCCCAGTTCGCGGAGCTCTGGCTCGGACTGGTCGCCGGGTCGGCCGTCGAATGAGCCGGCCGACCCGACCGGGCCGCACGATCGTAGGGCTCGCATGACCTGGTGGTCGACCCCGGACGACGACGAGCCGGAGTTCGACGAGTCCAGCGTGCGGGTGCGGCCGGGGCGCAAGGGCAGCAAGCCGCGCACCAAGACCCGGCCAGACCACGACGACGCGCTCACCGGGCGCATCCTCTCGGTCGACCGGGGCCGGTACACGGTCATGCTCGACGAGAACGAAACCACCGAACGTCGGGTCACCTCCGCCAGGGCCAGTGAGCTGCGCAAGCACGCCGTGGTCACCGGCGATCGGGTCGACATCGTCGGCGACACGACCGGGGCTGAGGGCAGCCTGTCCCGGATCGTGCGGATCGTGCCCCGCGAGACCCTGCTGCGGCGCAGCGCCGACGATACCGATGCCGTCGAACGCGTCATCGTCGCCAACGCCGACCAGATGCTCATCGTGGTCGCCGCCGCGAACCCGGAGCCGCGCATCCGCCTGGTCGACCGGTACCTGGTCGCCGCCTACGACGCCGGGGTCTCCCCCATCCTCTGCATCACCAAAACCGACCTCGCCGATCCGGCCGAATTCCTCGGCAACTTCGCCGGTCTGGACCTGCCCGTGTTCCAGAGCCGGGATGACGCCATGCCGCTGGCGGAGATCTCCGCGGCGCTGGTCGGCCACGACACCGTCTTCGTCGGCCACTCCGGGGTGGGCAAGTCCACGCTGGTGAACGCGTTGGTGCCCGACGCCCGGCGCGCCGTCGGCGTCGTCAACACCGTCACCGGCCGTGGCCGGCACACCTCCTCGTCGACCATCTCGCTGCGCCTCGAAACGGATGCCGGCCGCGGCTGGGTCATCGACACCCCCGGGGTGCGTTCCTTCGGTCTGGGCCACATCAACACCGACAACATCCTGCGCGCCTTCACCGACCTGGCCACCATCGCGGAGAACTGCCCGCGCGGCTGCACCCACCTGCCCTCCTCGCCCGACTGCGCCATCAACGAGGCCGTCGCGGCCGGAACCCTCGGCGACACCGGCAAGGCCCGTCTGGACTCGCTCCAGCGCCTCCTGGCCACCTTCGCCGCGGCGCCGGCTCACCGCCAGGGTGAGAGCTGACCGGGTACCGTGGTTCCATGACGGATTCCACCCGGCTCGCTGCCGGCGACACAGCCCCGAACTTCACCCTGACCGACCAGGACGGCGCCAGCGTCAGCCTGGCGGACTACCGCGGCCAGAAGGTCGTGGTGTACTTCTACCCGGCCGCCATGACACCGGGATGCACCACCCAGGCCTGCGACTTCCGGGACAACCTCGGCTCGCTCGCCGCGGCCGGCTACCAGGTGCTCGGCCTGTCCAAGGACACGCCGGCGAAGCTGGCCCAGTTCGCCGAGAACGACCACCTCACCTTCCCGCTGCTCAGCGACGAAGACCTGTCGGTGCACCGCGCGTACGGCGCCTGGGGCGAGAAGAACCTCTACGGCAAGGTCGTCACCGGGGTGCTGCGCTCCACCTTCGTGGTCGACGAGGCCGGGTTGCTCACCCTGGCGCTCTACAACGTGAAGGCCACCGGCCACGTGGCCAGCCTGCGTAAGAAGCTCGGCCTGCAGTAACCGGCCGGCGTCAGAAGTCGTCGTTGGCGCCGCGGTCGCGGCCGCCGGTGACGGCCAGCACCGAGGGCGTGAACAGGAGCACGATGACCACGATCGACGGCACCAGCAGAGCCCAGCCGAGGTCGGGCCGCGCGTAGAGACCCTGGAAACTGCCGATCGCCACGAACACCTGCACCAGCTGCCAGGTGATCGCTGCCGCCCGGATCCAGCTGCGCCCGCGCGCCGTCGCGACGGTGATCGTCGTCACCCAGACGGCCGCGACGGCGGCGAGAACGGTGATCGCCAGCGCGCTCGCGAACGACGTCGGCTGGTCGGTCAGAAGCTCCAGGATGAGCCAGCCGACGGCCGCCCAGAGCAGCGCGGCCTCGGCTGCCAGGAGCAGCACCAGGACCCGGACACCGGCCGGCCGGCGGGGCTTTTCGGGCTCGACGGGCTGGTCGGAGGACGGTTCGAACGGTGGTCTCACAGCGATATCCCATACAAAACTATTGATTTGACAACCCTATTATGGGACCATCTTTAAGGCCCGGTTGACGCTCACAGGGTGGTGAGCAGATCTCTTCGCAGATCCGACCTTCCTGCAACCTGGCCTTTCCCCCGCATCTTCGGCCGATCGGCCAGGCATCCCCCCGCAATAAAGGAGCACCCCTATGGACTGGCGCGATAAAGCTGCCTGCCTTACCGCAGACCCAGAACTCTTCTTCCCGGTGGGCAACACCGGTCCGGCTGTCGACCAGATCGAAAAAGCGAAGTCGGTGTGCGCCCGGTGCAACGTCACGGAGGTCTGCCTCCAGTACGCCCTCGAGACCGGTCAGGACTCCGGCGTCTGGGGTGGCCTCAGCGAGGACGAGCGTCGTGCGCTGAAGCGCCGCGCCGCTCGGGCGCGACGCGCCTCCTAAACTCACGGACCGAATGGTCCGACACGGGCGGAGAGCCTGGGTGACAACCCGGCTCTCCGCCCTTTTGTGTACCGTCCGGTAGTGCCCGGTCTACTCGAATTCCATGTAGCGCAACGGGATCTCGATGGTGACCTCGGTGCCGGAGCCCATCATGGTGTGCCAGTCGATGGTGCCGCTGAGCTCCCCCTGGATCAGGGTGCGCACGATCTGGGTGCCGAGACCGGACCCGACCTTGCCCTCCGGCAGTCCGGAGCCGTTGTCGCGCACCCGCACGGTGAGGGTCTCCTCGTTGCGCTCTGCTTCGATCGACACCTCACCCTCGCGACCGGCGAGGCCGTGCTCGACGGCGTTGGTGACCAGCTCGGTCAACGCGAGCGCCAGCGGGGTGGCGTAGGCGCTCGGCAGGATGCCGAAGCTGCCAGACGACTTCGGGTGCGCGGTGGTGTTGTGCGCCGAGGCGACCTCGGCGATCAGGAGCAGCACCCGGTCGAAGACGGCGTCGAAGTCCACACTCTGACTGAGCCCCTCCGAGAGGGTGTCGTGCACGACCGCGATCGCCGCCACCCGGCGCATGGCCTGGTTGAGCGCCTCCCTGGCGGTGTCGGAGTGGGTGCGCCTGGCCTGGATGCGCAGCAGCGAGGCGACGGTCTGCAGGTTGTTCTTCACCCGGTGGTGGATCTCCCGGATGGTGGCATCCTTGGTGATCAGTTCGCGCTCCTGGTGGCGCAGCTCGGTCACGTCCCGGCAGAGCACGATGGCGCCGATGCGTTCGCCGTGATTGCGGATCGGGATGGCACGCAGTGACACCGTCACCCCGCGGGCCTCGATGTCGGTGCGCCAGGGCGCCCGGCCGGTGACGACCAACGGCAGGGACTCGTCGACGACGGCCTTCCCGGTGAGCAGGGTCGTGGTGACCTCGGCCAGGGACTCACCCTCGAGTTCGTCGGCGAAGCCCATGCGGTTGAACGCCGAGAGCGCGTTGGGGCTGGCGAAGGTGGTGACACCATCCACATCGAGCCGGATCAGACCGTCGGAGGCGCGCGGTGCGCCCCGTCGCGGGCCCGTCGGAGCGCCCAGGTCGGGGAAGTCGCCGGAGGCGATCATGGCGAACAGGTCGTTGGCGCAGTCGTTGAAGGTCAGCTCCTGGCGGCCGGGCGTGCGCGCCTCGCTGAGGTTGGTGTGCCGGGTGAGGACCGCGATCGGCTCCGGGGTGATCTCGGCGCCGCTGGAGCTGATCCGCCGGCGGACCGGGATCGCGCGCACCCGGGTGGGCGTCTCCTCGTACCAGTCCGGTGCCGTGGTATCCACGATCCGGGCGGTGTTGAAGGCCTCGGTGACCTGCTTGCGCCACTCCGCCTTGATCTCCTGGCCCACGAAGTCACGGTAGAACAGGGTGGCGGCGCTCGACGGCCTGGCGTGGGCCACTGCGACAAAACTGCCGGTCACGGTGGGCACCCAGACGACGATGTCGGCGAAGGCGAGGTCGGCCAGCAGCTGGCCGTCGGCGACGACCATGTGCAGCCAGTCCACGTCCTCCGCACTGCTACGGCCCTGGGCAAGTACGAGATCACTGAGCGTCGACACGTGAATAGCCTACGGCCGCCGCCGAGCGGCCGAGTGCACACCGGGTTCACGGGCTGCAGCGCTCAGGTGGTGGCGGCCGCGTCCCGCCACCGTGCGGTGCGGCGCCACGGCGACCATCGGGCCGGGGCGGCGTCGGGTGCCGGCAGCAGCTCGTCGCGCACAAACGCCTGGATGCCCACCCGGGCCGGCGAGCGCGGCGCCGCGTCCCGCAGGGTGCGACCGGTGAGCACCGCGGCGTCCAGGCCCGATTGATCGTGCGGTACCAACGCGGCAGCCTCGATGCCGCCGAACCGGCGCAGGGCGCTGACGACCTGATTGCCCGCCCCGAGTCCAACGGCGCTGGATCGCACCCGGTTGATCACCACCAGCACCCGATGGGTGGTGATCACGTCGGTGAGGTCCGCCCACACCCGCAGGAACCGGGCCAGACCCACCGGATCGGCCAGCCCGCAGGCCACCACGCGGTCGGCGGACTCCAGCGCCGCCAGGGTCGCCGCGTTCCGGCGCGGCGCGAACAGGTCGCTGGAGATCTCCTCGTCGCTCTCCAGGCTGAACCCGGTGTCGAGCACCACATAGTCCGCGCAGCGGCGGAGCACCGCGATGGAGCGTCCCACCCGGTCCGCCGAGAGTTCCGGCCACCGTGACGGCCGGCCGATCCCGGTGAGCACCCGGAACGCACCGCGCGGGGAGTTGTAGCGGTGCGCGATCCGTTCGACCTCCGCCGGGGTGAGGGCATCGGCGCCGGCCAGCCGGCAGGCGGCTGCGAACCCCGGCGCCTCGTCGAGCAGGCCCAGGCTCGGCGCGATCGAGCCGCTGTAGGTATCCACGTCGGCGAGCAGCACCGAGTGGCCGGCCGCGGCGATCTCAGCGGCGATGTTGATGGCCAGGGTGGTGCGCCCGGGAGCCCCGGCCGGGCCCCAGACCGCGATCACGGTGCCCGTGCCGGTGAGACCGGCCGACGTGGGCTGGCGGGCCGCCGAACGGGTCGGGGTGCCGTGATCGTCCGGAGTGCCGGTCACCTCGCCGTCCGGTTCGGTGGCGGCGGCCTCGGCCCGGCGGACCCGGCGAGCCGGTTGGGGCTTCGGCTTCCGATCGGCCCGCGACCGGGGCCGGCGCCCGTCCCGCGCGCGGCTCTGCCCGGCGGGCTCATCGGCCGACCCGTCGTTGGACGGTGCCGGTTCGTCCTCGATGCGCAGCGGAATCACACTGCCGAGGGTGAGCACGGTCTCGATCTCGACCCAGTCGGCATCCGCTCGCACCGTCTCGTGCAGGCCCAGGCCGGCCACGTACCGGCGTTCCTCCTCCGAGGCCACCAGCGCGACCACCCGGATGCCGGCGGAGTCGCTGGCGGCCAAGAGTTCCGCCGTGAGGGTGCCAGGGGTGCCACCCACGATCAGGGCCTCCGGGGAGTGCCGGTCGATGGCGGCCAGCAGTTCGGGCACGGTCGCCGGCCGGGCGACGATGACATGCCCGTGTTCGACGATGTCCGCCAGCAGGCGGTCCTCGGTGTCGCGGTCCAGCGCCAACGCGATCAGGGTCATCTCAGTCGCCGATCATGGTGTCCACCGCGACGACGGAAATGGCGTCGTCGTTCGCGACCGATTCGAGTACCGCCGCGACCCGGTCCTTCGGCACGAGCACCTCCACCGAGCGGCCGCCGTCGGATTGGATGAGCCCGGTCGGTTCCAGGATCCGCACGATCGTCGCCCGGCCCACCAACACTCCGGGCGGACCGAACTCCCCGCTCTCGGTCTCGGCGGCCGACCAGACGTCCACGACAGAGCCGGCCTCCACCCCGGAGGACAGCCGGCCGCGCAGATCGAACACGATCCTCGTCTGCGCGGCGCCGGAACGGCTGCCCACCGCGGCGGCCGGTACCAGCTCCCCAGCAGTGACGGTGCGGGTGACCACGAGACCGTCGGCGGGCAGCAGGGCGGGGGTGAGGTACAGGTCATCGGCCCCGACCAACCGCACCCGGGTCTCGACGAGGTCGCCGGTGTCGAGACTGTCACCCACGGCGAGCGGCACCCTGGCCGCGTACACGGCCACGGTGCGGTCGCTGCCGGCCACGATGACGCTCACTCCGACGATCGACGCCACCACCAGGATCAGGCCGAGGGCGAACCGGGGATCGAACCAGAAACGTGTCCTGGTACTCGGCGTCGATCGTACGACCGTGCCCCGATCGTTGCCCGCACCGGATCGTGCGCTCATGCGTTCACCCCGTTCGCTCGGCTCTGACTACCATCGTGACCGTCACCGCCGCCGGGCGCAGAAGTTATCCACAGCTCGGGGGACGGCCGGGCGGGCGAGGCGCGCAGGACGGATAATCGGGGCATGACCGATCCAGTGTCTTCAGCGTCTGTGGGTCGTTTCCTGACGCTCGCCGACACCGCTCAGATCCTCAACATCACCGTGGCCGAGGCGCTCGAGCTGGTGCGTAGCGGCGAGCTGCCGGCGATCCGGGTGGGCAGCAGCGGGTCCTGGCGGGTGGAGCGGATCGTGCTGGAGTCCTACATCGAGGCCAAGTACGAGGAGGCCAGGCGGATGTCGCTGTGGCGTCAGTCGGACTTCGCCAACATTCCGGAGCTGTCCGCCGGCCGCATCCTGCGACCCGACCAGGACACTCCCCCGGTGCCAGGACCCGATCCGGCCGAGAACGATTGAGCACGCGGTTCAGTTCAGGCGCACGAGCAGGATCTGCGCGAGTGGCACGATCCGGAAATGCCGCACCTCCTGGGCACGCCTGAGCGTCCCGGCGGCGTGCACGGCCAGGTCGACGTGATCGCGACCGACCCGGTCGATCGTGCCGGTGACCGTTCCGCCGGCGGTGAGCATCTCCAGGCTCTTCCGGCGGCGGCAGAGGTCCCTGAGCACGAAGGAAAGCCCGATCCGGTCGACCAGGCGCGCGGCGGACTCGGCCTCGGCGGCGAGTGACGGCACCACCTGGTCCGGCTGCAGGATCACCGCGGCGATGGCCGGGAACGGGATGAGGCACTGCGGCATGCCCGTGCCGGCTTCGATCAGGTCGGCCGCCAGCCAGTCCCGGCCGAAGGTGGTCGGTCGCACGGACAGGCTCTGCCCGTTCACCAAGACCACGCGCAGAGCGCGCGACGCCGTCGGGCCGGCCTGCACCCCGGTGAGCCGCTGGCGCAGCGACAGCCGGCTGAGCCGCAGGCGTTCCTCTTCGGCGCGCAGGTCGAGGTCCTCGGCGTTCAGCTCGGTCTCGAGCTGACCTTCGAGGTCGTCGAACAGATCGTCCCAGCGCACACCCCGACGGTAGTCGGCCACTCCCGCCGACGCTGACGTTATCCACAGCCGGCGAAAAGCCTAGACAGTCACCGCGACGGGTGCTTGAGTGTCGGCCAAGCCGTTCCGCCCGCCATCGACACCACGGATCCACGCACCTTGGAGCAACCAATGAGCGATCCACTTGCCGACCCAGCGCCCCACCCGTCCCGGCAGAGCACCCCACCGCCCACGGCTCCGGCTGCCGCGCATTCGTCGTCGACTGCTCCGGCCCAACGGGACAGCGCTGAATCCTTCCTCGCCGACGACTTCTTCGGGCATCAGCCCAGTTCGCGTGCCGCCCTGCCCGACCCGGAGCCGTTGCTGATCAACCTCACCCGGTGTGTGATCGAAGTGCTGGCCGGGGCGAGGGAACTGGACCAGCTGGCCAGGTGGGTGAGCGACGACGTCTACCGTCACCTGCTCAAGCGGGTGGTGCTCTCGGCCAGGGCCCGCGCGGTGAAGGGTCAGCGGGCGCAACGGCCCGCGATCACGATCGGTACGGTCACCATCGCGGAACCGCGGGACGGCATCATCGAGGCCGTGGTGATCGTGCACAGCAAGGTGCGGGTGCGTGCGGTGGCGGTCCGGCTCGAGGGCCTGGACAATCGCTGGCGGGCGAGCGCCATCAATGTGCTCTGACCGTTATCGACGCCGCGCCCGCGTCACCGCTGGTCCGGGTGGGACACTGTCGGTGACGCAGGGCGCGGCGGCGGGCTACTTCTTCTTGCCCTGGTTGCGTCGTTCGGCGCGGTTGACCGGTGCCGGCGCGTCAGACTCGGCCCGCTGGCCGAACGCTCCGCGCTGGGGCGGTCCGGCCGGCTCGGCGTCGTCCTCGACCGAGGTGGCGGTGACGGCCGCCTTGCGGGCGCGGTCGGTGGCGGCCTGCTGGATCTGGCCGCGCTGGTTGCGCACCTCGACCCCACCCGAATCGCTCGGCGCGGTGAAGCTCAGCTTCTCCTCGGCGGCCTCGGCCGGAGGGGTGAGTCCCTTGGCGGCCACAACCGGGGCATCCACTGCCCCGCCGGGCTGGGAAACCTCGACCTCGAGGTTGAACAGGAAACCGACGGTCTCCTCCCGGATCTGACCCATCATCTGCTGGAACATGGTGAAGCCCTCACGCTGGTATTCCACCAGCGGGTCGCGCTGCGCCATGGCGCGCAGGCCGATGCCGTCCTTGAGGTAGTCCATCTCGTAGAGGTGCTCGCGCCAGCGGCGGTCGATCACCGAGAGCACCACGCGGCGCTCGAGTTCACGCATGGCGGAGGCGCCGAGCGATTCCTCGCGACGGCCGTAAGCGACCTTGGCATCGGAGAGGATCTCCCGGCGCATGAAGTCGCGGTTGATCTTGCCGCGGTTGCCGGCCTCGGCGATGACCTCGTCGATGCTCAGCCCCACCGGGTAGAGCGTCTTGAGTTCGGTCCAGAGCGCGTCGAAGTCCCAGTCGTCGCCGTTGCCCTCGCCGGTGTGCACCTCGAGCACCTCGTCGATGACGTCCTCGAGGAACCGCTGGGTGCGTTCGTGCAGATCGTCGCCCTCGAGGATGTGCCGACGGTCACCGTAGATCGCTTCGCGCTGACGGTTGAGCACGTCGTCGTACTTGAGCACGTTCTTGCGGATCTCGGCGTTGCGGCCCTCGACCTGCGACTGGGCGCTGCGGATGGCGCGGCTGACGACCTTGGATTCGATCGCCATGTCGTCTGGCACGCCCTGGCGGCCCATCAGGCTCTCGGCGGCACCGGCGTTGAACAGGCGCATCAGGTCGTCGGTCAGCGACAGGTAGAACCGGCTCTCGCCCGGGTCACCCTGACGGCCACTGCGGCCACGCAGCTGGTTGTCGATGCGGCGCGACTCGTGGCGTTCGGTACCGAGCACGTAGAGGCCGCCGGCGGCGATGACCTTCTCCGCCTCGGTGGTGACCTCGGCCTTGACGGCGCCGAAGACGTCGTCCCACTCCGTCTCGTACTCCTCGGGAGTCTCCACCGGGCTCAGGCCCTTGGCGTTCATCGCGGCGACGGCCAGGAACTCGGCGTTACCACCGAGCATCACGTCGGTGCCACGGCCGGCCATGTTCGTGGCGACGGTCACCGAGCCCAGACGTCCGGCCTGAGCCACGATGGCGGCTTCACGCGCGTGGTTCTTGGCGTTGAGCACCTCGTGCCGCACGCCCTTCTTGGCGAGCAGCCGGGAGAGGTACTCGCTCTTCTCGACGCTGGTAGTACCGACCAGGACCGGCTGACCCTTGGCGTGGCGTTCGACGATGTCCTCGACGACCTGACCGAACTTGGCTTCCTCGTTCTTGTAGATCAGGTCGGACTGGTCGATGCGCTGCATCGGCCGGTTGGTGGGGATCGCGACGACACCGAGCTTGTAGGTGCTCATGAATTCGGCGGCTTCGGTCTCGGCGGTACCGGTCATGCCGGAGAGCTTCGAGTAGAGCCGGAAGTAGTTCTGCAGGGTCACGGTGGCGAGGGTCTGGTTCTCGGCCTTGACCGCGACACCCTCCTTGGCCTCGATGGCCTGGTGGATGCCCTCGTTGTAGCGTCGGCCCATCAGGATGCGGCCGGTGTGCTCGTCGACGATGAGCACCTCGCCGTTCATCACGACGTAGTCCTTGTCCTTCTTGAACAGGGCGTTGGCCTTGATGGAGTTGTTCAGGAACGAGATCAGCGGGGTGTTCGCGGACTCGTAGAGGTTGTCGATGCCGAGGTAGTCCTCGACCTTTTCGATACCGGGCTCGAGCACGCCGACGGTGCGCTTCTTCTCGTCGACCTCGAAGTCCTCGTCGGGTACGAGGCGCTTGGCCAGGCTGGCGAACTCGGTGAACCAGCGGTTCGCTTCGCCGGAGGCGGGACCGGAGATGATCAGCGGCGTGCGGGCCTCGTCGATGAGGATCGAGTCGACCTCGTCGACGATGGCGAAGTAGTGGCCGCGCTGCACCATGTCGCTGGCCTGCCAGGCCATGTTGTCGCGCAGGTAGTCGAAGCCGAATTCGTTGTTGGTGCCGTAGGTGATGTCGCAGGCGTACTGTTCGCGCCGTTCGACGGGGGTCTGACCGGCGACGATGCATCCGGTGGTCATGCCCAGGGCGCGGAACACGCGGCCCATCAGCTCACTCTGGTAGCTGGCCAGGTAGTCGTTGACCGTGATCACGTGCACACCACGGCTGGTGATGGCGTTGAGGTAGGCGGCCGTGGTGGCCACCAGGGTCTTGCCCTCACCGGTCTTCATCTCGGAGATGTTGCCGAGGTGCAGCGCGGCACCACCCATCAGCTGCACGTCGAAGTGACGCAGCCCCAGGGTGCGGGTGGAGGCTTCGCGCACGGCGGCGAACGCCTCGGGCAGCAAGTCATCCAGAGACTCGCCGCCCGAGTAACGCTCCCGCAACTGCACGGTTTCGTTTTTCAGCTCCTCATCGGTGAGGGTGCTGAAGTCGTCTTCCAGCGCATTGATGGCCTTCGTGTAGTTCTCGAGTCGACGCAGAATGCGCCCCTCGCCAACACGAAGAACTTTTTCCAGGATTGAGGCCACGAATGCACTCCACTAGTCGTCGCGGCGTGTGAACACGCCTGTCGTCCGGTCGGACGCACGTAGCGCCGACCTAGCCGGCAACTATAGCAATGCTAGTTGGTCAGAAGCCTGACTCGTTGGCCACCGCGGCCAGGGGCCTGGCGTCCTCCACGTTGCCGTCCAGTTCGAGCACGCCGTAGTCCCACCCCTTGCGTCGGTAGACGACGCTGGGCCGGTGGGTTTCGGCATCCTGGAAGAGATAGAAGTCGTGTCCGACCAGCTCCATGAAGTAGAGCGCGTCGTCCACGGTCATCGGGGCGGCCGCGAACACCTTGCGCCGGATGACGACCGGGCTGTAGGCCTCTTCGACCTCTTCGGCCGCTTCCGCGTCCTCCGCGACGACGTTGATCGCCCCGGTACGGACCCGCTCCAGGGTTTCGCCGTCGGCGGGAACAATGTCAATCACGGCAAAGCCGGTGGACGAAGCGTCGTGCAGTGAGGTGGGCCGGTGAGCGCCGCCGCGGTGCACCTTCTTGCGGTCCTTGGCCCGGCGCACGCGTTCGAGCAACCGGCCGAGGGCGATGTCGAACGCGGCGTACTTGTCGCCGCCCTCGGCTTCAGCGCGCACGATGGGACCCTTACCGATGAGTGTCAGCTCGACGCGGTCGTTACCGGCCGCGCCGCTCTTCTCGGTATGACGACTGACCTTGATCTCCAGTGCGAGTGCCTTTTCGGCGAGGCCGGCGATCTTCTCGGCCTTCTCCGTCGCATAATCCCGGAAGCGATCAGTGATCCCCAGGTTTCGTCCAACGATGTTAGTTTCCATGACGACCTCCAGATCTGGCGAACCGCCCCTGATCCGGGCGATTGTTACGCGCCTTTGTCACCACCGTAGCCGTGCGGGCTGGATAAGTCACAGCTTTTGTCAAGCAGTTTGCCGTGAACGGGAGCTGTCCGGATGGTGTCTGGGGGTGTGCGCGACGGTGGCCAGACCCGCCACCTGCCCGCCCGCCGCCTGGATCGCACGCCGGGCCTCCAGCAGGGTGGACCCGGTGGTCACGATGTCGTCGACGAGCAATATCGACCAGCCGTCGAGCGGGCGTGTCGCGCGCAACGAATCCCGCCGGTTGTCGATGCGCGCCTGCCGGCCCAGGCCGACCTGATCGGCCGCGGTCCGGCGGGCGGCCAGGAGCCGGGTGGGGGTGAAACCGGCCCGGCGCACGAGGAGGTCGACGGGATGGAACCCGCGCAGGCGCCAGGCCAGACGGGACGACGGCACGGTGGCCAGGACCACGCTGCCGGGCCGGGCCTCCGGCCGGTCGATCAGGGCGGCCCCGATTGCCGCGCGGAGGGCCGCGGCGAGGGGACCGGCGGCATCCGTTCGCCCGCCGTCTTTGAAGGCCCCCAGCACGCGGCTGGTCACGCCACCGTATTCGAGGGCGGACCAGATCGAGAGGTCCTCCCGGGTCGTCGCCACCGGGTTCGGGGTCAACGCCGCCCGGCAGGGCTCGCAGAGCGCCCGGTCGGCGGCCCCACAGCCGCTGCAGTCGGTGGGCATCACGACCGCCCAGGCGTCCAGCAGGGCGCCAGGCAGCAGCCCGACGAGCCGGGCCGGCGGGCGCGAGTCGGTGGTCATGCGCCCAGGATCACCCGGCTGGAGCCGTCGCAGGCCCGGTTCGTTGGATCGGTGGGGTGGTCGGCGACCCGTGCCGGTGTGGAGGAGACGCGGCCGTGGGAGAACGGCGGGTCAGCCCCCGCTGCCCTGCTGGGTGGCGACGAGGGTGACCCCGCCGATCCGCTCCTGCCAGCCCACGTTGCGCAACACCAGCAGCGCCCCGTCGGTGGAACGCACCCGCAGGTCACGCAGCAGGTTGCTGCCGGTGATGGAATCGATCGACGTGGACGGTTCCTGCGGAATGGTCCGGCCGCCGATCTCCTGGGCGATGATGCTGCTCTCGCCGCTGGACTGCTGGGTGAGGAAGGCCACCGTGGTCTGGTCGATCCAGGTGACGTCTGACGGCACGCCGTCGTCGGTGGCGAGCTGTACCGGCTCCCCCAGACCCACCGGGGCGCCGCCGTCGCGGATCACCGCGGCGACGACCAGCTTGGCCTCCCCGTTGGTGCTGAGCAGGGCGACCACGCGGGTCCCGTCCCTGGACACCCGCAGGGCCGCGATCGCCGACGCGTCCGGCCAGGGCGTGGGCAGGGCCGCCGCGGCACCCTGCGGGTTGTAGACGAAGAGTTCGTTGGGCCGGGTGCTCGGCACCGACCAGACGTAACCGGAACCGTCGATGGCGGGGTCGATCAGGTCGTCCCGCGGGTCGAGCAGCCGGGCATCGTCGGCGACGCGCACGCCGTACACCCCGTCGGCGGCGCGCACCGCGGCGCCCGTCTGCGACGGTGACAGTGTCACCGCACTCGGCGCCAACGCCACGATGGTCTCGGACAGGCCGGGAATCGGGGTGATGGTCTTTCCCGTCGCGGCGAGGAAGCCGAACTCGTTGTCCCGCAGCAGCAGCGCACGGGCATCCACCCGGGGGTCGACCTGCGGGGCGTTGGGGCCGAGGTCGTCGATGTCCTGAGAGTTGCGGTTGATGGTGATGGTGACCGACAGCCCGCTGGGCAGGCTGTGCTCCAACTGGCTCTTCATCCGCTCCAGGGTCACCCGGTCGGCGTTGAGCGCTTCGCTGTTCAGGTCCACCTGCGCCGACCTGGCCACCACGGTCACGGCGTCGGCGGTGAGCGCGGTGCCCTCGGGGAACGCGGTCGTCACCGCCCCGGCCAGCCACTGGCTCGGCCCGGCGAGCACGCCGTTGACGATCTTGGTGGGGGTGGATGCCCCGCGCGGGAACCAGCGCACGTCCGGCACCAGGAAGGTGTAGTCGGGGTCGAAGAAGTAGAGCGACTGGGCGCTGAACACGTCCTCGAAGGTGCTCCGGTCCAGCACGGTGCCGTTGGGAGCCGCGCTGATCCGCCACTCGCCGCCGACCTGGGCGAACTCGTACCGCAGCGGCAGGTCGGTCTCGGAGAGTTCCTCGTGGTACTCGCCGATCGCATTCACCTCGGCCACCGGGCGCACCGACAGCAGCATGGTGCTCTCGTCGATCGGCGTGGCACTGCGAACCGCCAGATCGTCGACGGTCACGCCGGTGTCCGACTTCCAGACGTCGCTGAACTCCGGGGTGAGGAACTCCCGGGCGATCTCGTAGTTGTTGTCCGGGCTGGTGGCGGCGTCGATGAACCCGGTGAGGATCTCCTCGGCCGACGCCCCGACGCTGGGTCGGAACGGCAGGAACACCGGCGCGGGGTTCTCCCCGGTGACGGCCTCCCGCCCGGCCTGCACCTGGCCGCTCCGCGGGATGCTGGAACAGCCCGCGAGCAGGAGGGCGAGTACGGCGACGACGGCGACACGTCTGCGGCTACGCAAAATGATCTCCCCTGGGTTCGTGGGCGCGCGGCGTCGGCTGACCTGACTGGGCGTCGTCGGGCGGCAGCGGGTTCGGTGAGCTGGTCAGCTGCCCGTTGGCCTGCCGCGGCAGGGTCAGCCGGAAGCAGGACCCGGCGCCGGGCCGGGACCACACCTGCAGCCAGCCTCGGTGTGCGGCGGCGTCTTCGAGCGAGATCGCCAGACCCAGACCGGTTCCGCCGATGGTGCGTTTGCGGGACGGGTCCGCCCGCCAGAACCGGTCGAAGACGTGGGCGATCTCGGCCTCGGTCATGCCCATGCCGTAGTCGCGCACCGACAGGGCGACCGCGGTCTGGTTGCTGTCCACCGAGACGATGATGGGCCGGCCGTCGCCGTGCTCGATGGCGTTTCCGATCAGGTTGTTCACGATCCGGCGGATGCGGCGCGGGTCGACCTCAGCGTCGAGGTGCCCGCCGGGCGCGACCAGGGAGATCTCCGACCCCTTGGACAGGCTGAGCGACCGCATGCCGTCGATGACGTCCCCGGCGAGGTGGACGAGGTTGGTCGGCTCGGATTCCAGCTCGACCGAGCCGGCGTCGTAGCGGCTGATCTCGAGCAGGTCGGAGAGCAGCAGCTCGAAGCGTTCGACCTGGGTGTGCAGCAGCTCCGCGGTGCGTTCGGTGGCCGGCGGGAAGGTCTCACGCTGGTCGTAGAGCAGGTCGCCGGCCAGCCGGATCGTGGTCAGTGGGGTGCGCAGTTCGTGTGACACGTCCGACACGAAGCGCTGTTGCACCTCGGACAGGTCGGCGAGTTCCTTGATCTGGCTCTGCAGGCTGTCGGCCATGCCGTTGAACGACCGGGCCAGGGTCGCGATCACGTCTTCGCCCTTCTCCGGTATTCGCACGCCCAGGTCGCCGGAGGCGAGCTTCTGGCTGGTCTCCGCCGCCACCTGGATCGGGGTGACGACGAACCGCACGACGATCCAGGTGACCCCGCCGATCAGCAGGATCAGAGCCAGGCCGGCCCCGCCCAGGGTGCGCTGCACGAACAACAACGTCGATTCGGCGTCGGCCAGGCTGTAGCCGATGTAGAGCTCGTACCGGCCGGCCACCGGCACCGTGATCTGCGAGCCCACGACGATGCCGGGTACGAACGACCCGTCGTCGGTGGACAGCGTCACCGACTGCCAGTGCTGGCCGTCACCGCCCTGCACCTCGCGGCGCAGCTCTTCCGAGATCACCGCGGTGGAGGTCCCGAACGTCGACGAGTCCTGCGGGGCCACCGTCGATGCTTCCTGGCCGGGCACCCGGAACACCGCGACCAACCGGCTCGACGAGGCCGCCGAGATGGTGGTGCGCGCCGATTCGAGCACGGTCTGCACCTGCACCCGGTCGGCGGCGTCCGACGAGTCGAGAATCCCCTGAGCGGATGCCGTCGCCCGGTTGGAGTCGACGAGCACCTGATCGAGCCGGGACTGGAACAGGTCGTTGCCGACGCTGACCGACATGTACACGCCCACCAGCCCGATCGCGGCACCGGACGCGACGACCGTGATCGCCACCGTGCGGAACTGCAGCGACCGGCGCCAGCTGCGGCGCAACCGATGGCTCAGACGGCGCCAGGATGCCCATGACCGCCAATCCAGGGTGAACGAATCGAATCGATCAGTCACCGGAACTCTTATCCGGCCGCGCCGGCCCGGTACCCCACACCGCGGACCGTCATCACGATGCGCGGGTTGTCCGGGTCGTCTTCGACCTTGGCGCGCAGTCGCTGAACGTGCACGTTCACCAGGCGGGTGTCGGCCTTGTAGTGGTAACCCCAGACCTGCTCGAGCAGCATCTCCCGGGTGAAGACCTGCTGCGGCTTGGAGGCCAGGGCCAACAGGAGGTCGAATTCGAGCGGGGTCAGGTTGATCTTCTGCTCGCCGCGCTTGACCTCGTGCCCGGCGGCATCCACGATGAGGTCACCGATCGCCAGGCTCGCCGGCGACTCTGCGGGCACCGGGCGCAACCGGGTGCGGATGCGCGCGACCAGTTCCTTGGGATTGAACGGCTTGACCATGTAGTCGTCTGCGCCGGACTCCAGCCCCTTCACCACGTCTGTGGTGTCCGACCGGGCGGTGAGCATGATGATCGGCGTGCCGGACTCGGCCCGGATCAGACTGCACACCTCGATGCCGTCGAGGCCGGGGAGCATCAGGTCGAGCAGCACCAGGTCGGGTTCGACGGAGTGGAACGCGTCCAACGCCAAGGAGCCGTCCGCGCAGAAGTGCGGCTCGAAGCCCTCGCCCTGCAGGACGATACCGATCATCTCGGCCAGTGCCGGGTCATCGTCGACGACCAAAATACGTGCGTTCATACGTCCGTTTTCCGCTCGGTCACCAGGGAATTTCGCAGCGACGCGGGCAATCTCTGGCACAAGGATAGTCGAGAGTTCCCCGAGATTTCTGACAGCCCCCCGCGCGCGGGCGAGGTATGCCAGCATGGGAGGCGTGACGGACCCTACCTGGCACCCCCCGACGAGTTCCCCTGGCGCACCCCGCTACGGCGAGTACGCCCCGACCGGCACGCCCGGCTCCTCGCCGGTTCCGCCCGCGGGCCCGCCCGCACCGGGCAATTTTCCGCCGGCCGGCGCCTGGACTCCCCCGCCCAAGCCTGGGCTGATCCCGCTGCGTCCACTGAGTTTCGGCACCCTGCTGGGCGCACCGTTCCAGGTGTTGCGTCGCAACCCGAAGGCCGCCTTCGGCAGCGCGCTGATCGTTCAGGGCGCCAGCCTGCTGATCAGCCTGCTCGTGATCGGCCTGGTGTCCTTCTTCGCCCTCGGTCGCATCGCTGACGCCCCGGTCGGCGAACAGGACGCCGTGGAAGCCGGCGCGATCCTCACCATCGTGCTGTCCGCCCTCATCCCGCTCGGGTTCACGGTGCTGGCCTCCGCTCTCCTACAGGGAGTCATCGTGCAGGAGGTGGCCAGGGCCACGCTCGGCGAGAAGCTCCGCCTGGGTGCACTCTGGCGGATGGTCGGTCGTCGGCTGTGGCCGTTGGCGCTGTGGACCCTGGCGCTGTCCGCCGTTCTGCTGGTGGCGATCGCGCTCATCACCGGACTGGTCGTGCTCTGCGTCATCGCCGGCGGGGCCTGGCTGGCGGTCGGCATCATCCTGGGCGTGCTCGGTGGTCTCGGCCTGGTCGCCCTGTTCGCCTGGCTGTTCACCCGGACGGCAATCGTGCCGAGCCTGATCGTGATCGAAAAGCTTTCCGTCGGCCGGGCGATACGCCGGTCCTGGTCCCTGACGACCGGGTATTTCTGGCGCACCATGGGGGTGCTGTTCCTGATCATGCTGATCGTCAATATCGTCGCCCAGATCGTCACCTTCCCGCTGTCGATGCTGTTCAGCGTGGCTCTCAGCCTGGTCGACCCCAACGCCGCGTTCGACGCCTACATCCCGTCGATCGTGCTGTACGTCCTGACCCTGCTGATCGCCCTGGTCATCGGTGCCGTCGCCGCCGTGGCCCAGTCCGCGGCCGTCGCCCTGATCTACATCGACCTCAGGATGCGTAAAGAGGGGCTCGACCTCGAACTGCAGCGCTTCGTCGAGGCGACCCCCGGCACCGGCCCGACCGACCCGTACCTCACCGGACCGGCCGCCGCGGCCGCCGACCCCGGCACGGTGGCACCCGGGGCATGATCGGGTGGTGGGGGTGGCAGGCGAGCCGGTTGGCGATCCCGGTCGATCCGAACGCGCCCGAGGCCGAGGCTTGGCTGCGCGACGAGCTGGCGAAGGCGCCGTACACGGCCGCGGCTCCCACCTGGTTCGATCGCCTGTCCCAGGCCGTTCTGGATTGGCTCGGCAGCCTCAGCTTCGACGGTGACGGTGCGGGCAGCTGGTTGCCGGTGCTGGGCGCCCTCGTCGTCATCGCCGCACTGGTCGCCGCGGTGCTGATCTTCGGCACCCCCACCCGCAACCGTCGTCGGCGTCAGGCCGGCGAGCTCTTCGCCGCCGAAGACCGCCGCACCGCCGATCAGATCCGCCGGGCCGCTCAGGCCGCCGCGGCCGCCGGGGACTTCACCCTGGCCAGCGAGGAATCCTTCCGCGCCATCGCGCAGGGGCTGGCGGAACGCACCATTGTTCCCCTGCTGCCCGGTACCACCGCGCACACCGTCGCGGTGCGGGCAGCCGGCGCGTTCCCCGGTCACCGGGAGCGTCTGCTGCAGGGGGCGGCGGCGTTCGAACGGGTGCGCTACCTCGGCGGATCCGGCACCGAGGCCGACTACCGCGAGCTCCTCGCCCTCGATACCGACCTGCGCGCGGCCCGACCGTTGCAGACCGAACCGGCACCGGTGATCTCGTGAGCGCACCCGTCGCAGCCATGCCGCCGAGAGTGGAAAGCCCACAGGCACCCCAGTCGGACGCCAACCCCGCGTCGGCGTCGGCGCGCACCCCGACCGTGCGGGCCGCGCTGCGTCGGGGGTCGTTCTGGATCGTCGCCGGCATCGGCGCCCTGTTGGTGGCGATCGCGGCCTTTCTGCTCACCGGCGCGGCCGGCGCCGAGGGACCTCCGTTGGCCGCCGACAATCCGGCCCAGGCCGGCAGCATGGCTCTGGTCGAGGTGCTCCGTCAGCAGGGTGTCACCGTGACCCCGGTCGGCACCCTGGCCGAGGCCCGCAGCGCCGCGGAAGCCGGCGACGATGCCACCGTCTTCCTCGCCGACGACGCCGGCTACCTCACCCGTGACCAGCTCACCGAGGTCGGGTCTCTCGCTCCCCGCCTGGTGGTGGCCGACCCCGACTTCACCGCCCTGCAGGCACTGGCCCCCGCGGTCGGGTTCGGCGGGGTGTCTCCCGCCGATGAGGTCAGCGCCCAGTGCGACCTACCCGCCGCCACCCGCGCCGAATCGATCTCCGCCGGGGGCAAGACTCTGGGCCTGCCCGCCGGCGCCCCCGGCTACACCGGCTGCTTCCCGGGCGAGGACAGATCGTTCTCGATGATCGAACGGGTGACGGAGACATCCGTTCTCACCCTGGTGGCCGACACCGCGGTCTTCGCCAACGGTCAGATTCTGCAGCAGGGCAATGCCGCCCTCGCGCTCAACCTGCTCGGCACCGGCGACACCCTGGTCTGGTACCTCCCCACCCTCGCCGACGTCCCCGTCACCGGGCCGCCGTCCCTGGCCGATCTCACCCCGGGCTGGGTGACCCCGGCGCTGGTGCTGCTGGTGGTCGTCACCCTCACCGCCATGTTCTGGCGCGGCCGCCGCTTCGGTCCGCTGGTGGCCGAGAACCTGCCCGTCACCGTGCGCGCCAGCGAGACCAGGGAGGGCCGCGCCCGGCTCTATGCCCGCGGCAACGCCAGGCTGCGCGCCATCGACGCCATCCGGATCGGCGCGGTGCAACGCCTCGCCGAATCCGTCGGCCTCTCCCGGACCGCCCCGCTCGACCAGGTGGTGACCACCGTCGCGGCGCTCACGCAACGGCCCGCCGGCCAGGTCCGCGCCATCCTGGTCGACGACCTGCCGGGCGACGACGCCGCCCTGATGGCACTGTCCGGCGCCATCGAAGACCTCGAGCGGGCCACCGTACGCATCGTCCGGCCCGCTTCCGCTGCGACACCGAACTCCGCAACGACACCCGGCCCCCTCCCGTCACCCGGAAGAATGGAACCATGACCAGTCACGCCACGACACCCACCGACGACGACACCGTCGACGGCAGCCTCCCCGGCATCGTCGTCACCCCCGCCGACGCGTCGACCAACGACCTGCGCCGAGCCCTCGCTCAGGTGCGGACCGAGGTCGGCAAGGCAGTCGTCGGACAGGACGGCGCCGTCACCGGCCTGATCATCGCCTTACTCGCCCGCGGTCACGTGCTGTTGGAAGGTGTTCCCGGTGTGGCCAAGACCCTGCTGGTGCGGTCCCTCAGCCAGGCGCTGAGCCTGGACACCAAACGGGTGCAGTTCACCCCGGACCTCATGCCCGGCGACGTGACCGGCTCACTCATCTACGACGCCAAGACCGGCGAGTTCGAGTTCCGCAACGGCCCGGTGTTCACCAACATCCTCCTCGCCGACGAGATCAACCGCACTCCCCCGAAGACGCAGTCCGCCCTGCTGGAAGCCATGGAGGAGCGACAGGTGAGCGTCGACGGGCAGTCCCTTCCGTTGCCGGAGCCGTTCATCGTGGCCGCGACCATGAACCCGATCGAGTACGAGGGCACCTACACGCTGCCCGAAGCGCAACTCGACCGGTTCCTGCTCAAGCTGGTCCTGGACATCCCGGAACGGGACGTCGAGCTCGAGGTGCTGCGCCGGCACGCGGCCGGCTTCAGCCCGCGCGACCTCACGGCCGCCGGCGTCACCGCCGTGCTGGGCCCGGCCGAGCTCGCCGCGGCGCAGGCATCCGTCGCCAGAGTCGGCGCCAGCGCCGACGTGCTGGCGTACATCGTCGACCTGGCCCGCGCCACCCGCAGCAGCCCGTCGGCGAAGCTGGGCGTCAGCCCCCGCGGCACCACGGCTCTGCTCGCCTCTGCGAAGGCCTGGGCCTGGCTGAGCGGATACGAGTCGATCACCCCCGATCACGTGCAGGCCATGGTGCTACCGGTCTGGCGGCACCGCATCCAGCTGCGCCCGGAGGCCGAGCTCGAGGGTGTCACCGTGGACGCGATCCTGCACGGTGTGCTGCAGCAGGTCCAGGTTCCGATCTAACCCATGACACTCACCGGCCGGTTCGTCGCGCTCGTCGCCCTGGGCGTCGTGCCCATTGTGCTGTTCGGCGGCAGCATGGGGCAGGCGGGTCTGGTCCTCGCGGGCTGGCTGGTGTTCGTCCTGGCGCTCGGCAGCCTCGACCTCGCTGTGGCGGCCTCCCCACGCGCGATCAGCCTCGGGCGGGTGCTGCCCAGCCGGGTGCGGCTCGGGGAACCCGTCACCAGTGAACTGTTCCTCACCAACACCGGCACGCGCACCCTCCGAGGCGTCGTACGCGACGGCTGGCAACCCTCCGCCGGCGCCGGGAACAACCGGGCCGCGATCTCGATCCCGGCCGGCGAGCGACGTCGGTTGGCTCTGCAGCTCACCCCGTACCGGCGAGGCGAACGCACCACGGCGCACGTCACCGTGCGCTCCACCGGACCGCTCGGACTCTGGGCGCGCCAAACCACCCTGAACGCGCCCGGCCGCATCCGCGTGCTGCCGCCGTTCCACTCCCGCAAACACCTGCCGTCGCGAATCAGCCGGCTCAAAGAGCTCGACGGCCGCACCAGCGTGCTGGTGCGCGGCCAGGGCACCGAGTTCGACTCCCTCCGCGAGTACGTGCGCGGCGACGACGTGCGCTCGATCGACTGGCGGGCCACGGCCCGCCGCAACGATGTCGTCGTGCGCACCTGGCGGCCAGAGCGGGACCGTCGCATCGTCATCGTCATCGACACCGGGCGCACATCCGCTGCCCGGGTGGAAGACGAGCCCCGCCTGGACACCGCCTTCGAGGCGGCTCTGCTGCTGGCGGCCCTGGCCTCCCGGGCCGGCGACCGGGTGGACTTCCTGGCCTGGGACCGGCGGGTGCGTGCCCGCGTGCAGGGTGCCTCCGGCGCCGACCTGATGAGTCGGATGGTCGACGGTATGGCGCTCATCGAACCCGAGCTGATCGAAATGGACTGGACGGCGCTGCCCGACCAGCTCCGCTCGGTCACCAGCCAGCACGCGTTGGTGGTGCTCATCACATCGATGGAGGCGCCAGGCGCCTCCACCGGGCTGTTGTCGGTGCTCGGCCAGCTGACCCGGCGGCACACCGTCGTCGTCGCCTCCGTCAGCGACCCGACCGTCGCGATGGCGGCCCGCAGCCGGTCCTCTCGCGAGGATGTCTACCGCGCGGCCGCGGCCGAACGGGCCATGCTCGACGCCACCCGGGTGGAGACGGCGGCGCGGCAGCTGGGCGCCGAAGTGGTCAGCGCCCCGCCCGCTGCCCTGCCGCCCGCGCTGGCCGACCGGTACATCGCGCTCAAGGCGGCCGGCCGGCTCTGAGCCGCTTCCGCGAGGATCAGCCCGCGAAGACCCGGGCCGTTCCGGCGTCGAACTCGGCCAGGTCGCCCGTCTCGCCGGCCAGGGTGGCTCGGCGGCCGAGCACCAGCATGTACGCCAGGAACGCCAGCAGCGCCACGGCGCCGATACCGATCTTCACTGGCCACGGCCACGGCGCCGGGGTGACGAAACCCTCGATGATGCCGGAGATGAACAGCACGAAGACCAGGCCGATCGCCACCGTGAACAGGGCACGGGCATCCTCGGCCAGCGCCTGACCGCGCGTGCGAGCGCCCGGCGCGACCCAGGCCCAGAAGATCCGCAACCCGCCAGCCGCCGCGACGAACACCGCGGTCAGTTCGAGCAGGCCGTGCGGGGCGATGTAGAGGAAGAAGGTGTCGCCCTCGCCGTAGGCGAACATGATGCCAGCCGTGACGCCGAGGTTCTGGGCGTTCTGCAGGATGATGTACGGCACGTAGACGCCCAGGATGCCGAACGCGATGCACTGGGCCGCAATCCAGGCGTTGTTCGTCCAGACCCGGCCGGCGAACGACGCCGCGGGGTTGTCGGAGTAGTACCCGACGAAGTCCTGGTTGACCAGCTGCTCCAGCTCGGCGGGCGAGCCGAAGTTGGCCAGCACGGCCGGGTTGTTCGTCGCCCAGACGGCATACAGCGTCGCGACCAGGGCGGTTGCCGCCGTGACGGCCAGGGTGAGCCAGCGCAGTCGGTAGAGCGCCGCGGGCAGCTGGGCGAGAAAGAAGGCCGGCAGCTGGGACAACACGTTGGTGCCGGCGCCGGTGAACCGCAGCCTCGCCTTCGACAGCAAAACCGACAGCCGGTCCCCCGGCAGGGTGGACCCGGCCGCCGTTTTGATCAGGGACAGTTGGGTGGCACCGGCCTGGTAGTGCTCGATGAGTTCATCGGACTGGGCGCCGTCAAGCGACCGCTGGCGGCCGAGGGCGGCCAGTCGGTCCCACTCGGCGCGGTGCGCCGCTGAATACGCGTCAAGATCCATCTGCTTCAATAGTAGACATGGCGCAGCCCTGGAAAGCAGCCGATCATGGCGAAGATTCCCTGACCGAGCACGAATTGGTCACCGGTGAGGCCGTGGCGCTCGATGTGCGGTCGGCCAGCGTCATCCTGCGCGGCGCCGGAACTATCATCGACTGGGTCGCGTACGTCGGCCTGTTCCTGCTGATGGCCCTTGCGGTCGGGATCTTCTTCGGCGACTCCATCGACGAGGCCCTCGCCCAGGCGCTGTCGATCGCCGGCCTGGTGTTCTCCCTGTTGATCGTCCCCATGGTGGTCGAGACCGTGTCGCACGGTCGGTCGTTGGGACGATGGGCCATCGGCGCCAGGATCGTGCGCGACGACGGCGGAGCAACCGGGTTGCGGCACGCCTTCATTCGCGCCCTGATGGGCGTCATCGAGATTTTCATCACCTTCGGCGGCCTCGCCGTCACCTGCGGCCTGCTCAACTCCCGGGCGAAACGCCTCGGAGACCTGCTCGCCGGCACCTACAGCCAGCACGAGCGGGTTCCGCGACTGCACCAGCCCGTCGGTGCGATCCCACCGGAACTGACCACCTGGGCGAACACCGTCGATGTCGGGCGGCTGCCCGACCGGCTATCGCGCCGTGTCGCCCAGTTCCTGCACCAGGCCGAGCAACTGTCCCCGGCCACCCGGGTGCGTCTGGCCGAGAGCTTGGCCGGGGAGGTCGCCCCGTTCGTCTGGCCGCTACCCGATGTGCCGCCGGAGCTGCTGCTGCGCGGCGTAGCTTCGGTTCGACGCGACCGGGAGTACTCCGCGCACCTGCTCGAGCGTGCTCGTCTAGACCGGCTCGACCCGGTCCTCACCGGCCGTCCGCACGACTTTCCCGACCGCTCCTAGCGACAGACCGCCAGGTGGTTGGCGTCCGGTGTCGCCAAGGCGGTGTCGGCGCTACTGTGGCGGGCGAGCGGTCGTGACCGTCGACGGATGCGAGGAGACGTGAATCAACTCTGGGGAGTGCTAGCGGGCGTTGTGACGGCTGGCGTGCTGCTGGTCGGCTGCGCGGCCGATCCCGACGAGGCGGGCGCACCGACCCCCAGTCCGGTGCCGGCGTCGGTGTGGTCGGGCGTCTGGGGCGAACCGGACACCGAGGGGAAGCCCTACCTGGAGCTCGGCGTGGACCAGAGCGTCGCGGGATCAGACGGGTGCAACCGGCTGATGGGGCAGTGGCGTCCCGACGGTGACACCGTCAGCTTCGGCCAGCTGGCCTCGACGATGATGTTCTGCGAGGGCGTGGATACCTGGCTGAGCGCCGCCGCGACCGCGACACTGTCCGGCAGCACCATGACGGTTCGGAACGTCGCCGGCGACGAGATCGGCACCCTCACCCGAGCCGACTAGGCCGAGGCCCGCCCGCACCCCTCGCGAACTGAGGTTAAACGCAGAAAAGCCACCCCGGCGGGGGTGGCTTTTCTGGTGTTGCTAAG
>Ga0247816_10000338_pt1 | contig 27653 bp, 38 predicted proteins | sample UWRJL209509C1_FD_179930 | JGI IMG/M metagenome (GOLD analysis project Ga0247816, IMG submission 179930) | Plant litter microbial communities from Arlington Agricultural Research Station in Wisconsin, United States - UWRJ-L209-509C-1 | ecosystem: Environmental > Terrestrial > Plant litter >...
CGCTATACCATCTGTAGTATAATAATCCCTAATTGATTCACAAAAATACTTAAGGGACTGAAAATACTGATGAACTGGAAAACGATTTTTAAATCACTAAAAAACCGCGACATGCAAAAGCGGCTGTTAATTGTACTTGGTATCGTTGTTGTATACCGATTGTTGTCACACATTCCTGTGCCATTGGCTGCACCTACTGAACTTCGCGAAGTCATTAACAGTGTCGTCAGTAGTACTGATTTTGGTGGGTTCCTGAACCTTCTTTCTGGTGGTGCGCTTGCAAGCTTCTCAATTGTTCTTGTGGGTATGACGCCGTTCATTACGGCATCGATCATTACCCAGCTTCTAACTAAGGCAATTCCTCGTCTTGAAGAACTCCATAAAGACGGTGAATCTGGTCGCCGCAAGATTAACCAGTGGACACGTATTGCGACAATTCCACTTGCGATCATTCAATCTATTGCATTCATCTATATCCTTCGCCAAACAGTTCTAGCGGGGAACACAACGATTATTGACGGCGCAACACCAATTGAATGGATCGTCGCAGTAACAGCTATGACTGCTGGTTCAGTACTGCTGATGTGGCTCGGTGAGTTAATCACTGAACAAGGTGTTGGTAATGGTATTAGCTTGATTATCTTCGCAGGTATTATTAGCCAACTTCCAAGTACACTTACATCTATCGGAACAGGACTTGTCGATACGTCTAATGGCTCATTGAGTGTGTTTGGTTGGTTTACACTACCGGTGAATCCGACACTGTTCTGGGTAGTCTTAGCTATATCGGCTGCCTCTTTGATGCTACTGTATCTGCTGGTTAAGATTAATGAAGCGCAACGTATTATTACTGTGAACTATGCAAAGCGTGTTCAAGGTAATAGCAACTACGGTGGCGTAAAGAGCATCCTCCCAGTGAAACTTATTGCTGCAGGTGTGATCCCGGTCATCTTTGCTGTCGCATTCTTGTCACTCCCTGCATTCCTTGGGCAAGTATTGAAGGCTGCAGATAACCCTGCGTACCTCGAACTCGCAAACAACTTGATCCTTTGGTTCCAAGCACCAACACCTGGAGCATTTACTGGATCTACACTCCAAGCTTTCATTTACCCAGCAGCATACTTTGCACTTGTGATTCTGTTTACATACTTCTACACGGGCATTGTCTTTAACGCGAATGAAATCTCTGAAAACCTTCAGAAGCAAGGTGGATTCATCGAAGGCGTACGCCCAGGTAAGACGACTGAAAAATACCTTTCAACAACAGTAAACCGTTTGATCTTGTTCGGTTCACTCGTTCTAGGATTGATTGCGGTCACGCCATTCGTCGCTGAGTACTTGCTATATCACATTGCGGGTATTTCTGGCACAAACCTTTCAATCGGTGGTACAGGGCTTCTCATCGTGGTCTCAGTAGGACTTGAGTCACTCCGTCAGATCAACTCTCGTGCACTTATGGTCACATACGACGACTACAAGTAATAATATTACTTACGGTTCAATCTTCTTCCTAGAAATGCTATAAATAGTAAGTCCATGAAATTCGTGGACTGGCAGAAGATTGGAATCGTATGACTACGATTGAGCTCGTAAAGAAGAACTTGAGGCGGCTTGAAGGGGTGTATGGCTCCGACGTCATGCGGAGCAGCAGGACAACAGACACCATTTTCCCGGACTGGGTTGCTGGAAAAGTCTTCTTTGAGGCTGATGACACCGAGTCGTCGCGTCGAGAACAGAACGAGGAGAGTATCGTGCTGGCACTGCAGAGCATTCGAGACATCCTCGGACAACTCGAAGTGAAGCGACTTGCTCCCGCGCTGACGTTCGACAGGGAAGGCAGGCATGTCATCGTGCTTATTATCAAGCCTTAGTGTATCGATGCGGGCCCGAACTAATCTTCTGCCCTCATCTCTGAATACTTAATGAGTTAAGTACTGAGATTTGAGGACTACCTCCGTTATATATTGACTCTAATGATTATTAGTGGTATAATATATATGCTTTAGTACCCCGAGTTGTCACCAACCGGGTGAACAACGTACCAAGACAAAGGAAAGAACATGGCCATTGGGCTTCAGGGACGTCTCGAAACGTTCGCAAGACTTCGCGAAAGCGAACTCGAATCGATCTCCGAGTTGCGTCAATTGCAACAGGAGGCCATCGATGAAGCGTTTGCTCTGCAGATTGGGGACTCCTCTCGCCGTCGCGACATACAGCTCGCATCGGAACTCGAGAACCTCGTCTACAACATGAGCCAGCGCACAAAGGCACGTGGTGTCAAGGAGAAGTCCGAGAAGTACCTGTGGCTTCACAAGCTCAGGTTCGAACAGACCTTCATCGACCTGCACAGCGCCGAGCAGAAAGACGTACGCGTTCGCGCATACTTCGATTCACTCCTTGCTGCCTGCGATGGCGACAAGAAGCTGCTGCTGGCGGCCTACAAGAAGGAGCTGGATCGGTTTTACCCGATTGCTCGTGACGACATCTACTGGATGCCTGCCCTACGTAAGGTGCATTTTACACCTACACGCAGAGGCGACACCAGGACATCGACCTACACGATCGTGCACCTCTGGGGTCACACCATGAAGACAACGTAAGCGTGCTTACGGGCCGGCGTCTTCAGGTGAGGCCAAAGTTCATCCTTTGTCCTCATCCCTAAACTCTTAAAACATTAAGGTGTTAGGGATGAATATATATTGACGTCGTTAATATAGTTGCTACAATATTAATCATAAATGTAATTACATGCCAAAAACGCGCTGTAATATTCTTGTAAGTGGTTGAAGTCCCAGGGCTTATGGTGTATAATTCACTACTGTAACTTATGGTAGCTCAAAAAGAAGTAATTAAAATGCGTGGTAAGGTGGTGGAATCACTGCCTAATACTCAATTTAAGATCCAATTGGAGAACGACCTAAGCATCATCGCGCACATTAGCGGAAAAATGCGTAAAAACTATATTCGCTTGGTGCCTGGTGATCAGGTAGACGTTGAGATGACCCCTTATGACCTCACTAAGGGAAGAATCACGTATCGCCACAAAGATTAAATGTAACAACTGGAGATTTTAAACGACATGAAAGTTCGTGCGAGTGTCAAAAAAATCAGTCCTGACGACCAAATAGTGCGTCGTAAGGGCGTTCTTCGTGTTATTAACAAGAAGAAACCTAAAAATAAGCAAAGGCAGGGTTAAGCATGGCTCGAATTGCAGGAATAGTTATTCCAGCTGAAAAGCAAGTGCAGATCGCATTGACGTATATTTACGGCATCGGTCCACATTTCGCATCGACCATCCTTGCGGCGGTCAATATTGAACCGACCACTCGGGTGAAAGATCTCACCGAGGCTGAAGAACAACGACTTCGCGAAGTAATCGACCGAGATTACACCGTAGAAGGCGATCTCCAACGCCTCGTTACAAATAACATTAAACGTCTTAAAGACATTAACAGCTACCGTGGCCTTCGTCACAAAGCTGGTCTTCCAGTCAACGGTCAACGTACTCGTACGAATGCTCGAACTCGTAAGGGTCGCGCGATCGCTGTTGGTGGTGCACAACCTAAGTCAGCAACTAAGACCTAAGAAAGGAACAGATTATGGCAGATTCATCTACAACCAAGAAGAAACAAAAGCGATCAGTTCCTGCTGGTCAGTTGCACATTCAGGCGACATTTAACAATACTATTGTTAGCTTCACTGATAAAAAAGGTAATGTCCTTACACAAAGTAGCGCTGGCGCTACTGGCTTCCGTGGAAGCAAAAAGGGAACCGCTTACGCTGCTCAAGTTGCTGCTGAAAAAGCAACTGAAGCAGCTAAGGGCCAATACGGCGTCGGTTCTGTTGATGTTTTCGTGAAGGGTGTTGGTATGGGCCGTGATGCTGCGATTCGCGCATTAGGTGCATTTGACATTACTATCGACAGTATTAAAGAGGTTACCGGAGTACCACATGGTGGTGTTCGTCCTCGTAAGGCTCGAAGGGGTTAACATATGGCACGAGATACTTCCCCAATTGTTAAACAATCTCGTCGCGAGGGCTATGCACTGCACCCTAAAGCGCACAAGGTTATGGCAAAAAAGACTGGAATTCCTGGTCAACACGCCAACGGACGTCAAGGTAAGCCTAGTCTTTACTTGACACAACTACGTGAAAAGCAAAAAGTTCGTCGTTTGTACGGCCTACTTGAAAAGCAATTCGCTAAGCTTATGAACGAAGCGACTCGTCGCCCAGGTCTAGCTGGTGAAAACCTTCTTCAATTGCTTGAACAACGAATGGATAATGTTGTGTACCGTGCTGGTTTTGCGACTAGCCGTCGTGCAGCGCGTCAACTCGTAGGACACGGACACTTTATGCTGAACGGCCGCCGTGTTGACATTCCATCAATCCGTCTAAAGGCTGGTGACGAACTCGTTGTTCGTCCAAAGAGCACAAAATCAGGCTACTTCACTGTACTTGATGATGTTGCAAAGAACTCTGTTCAAACTACACTGAGCTGGATTAAGAGCGATGTAAAAAAGATGACTATCTCTGTCACTGGATTACCTACTCGTGCTGAAGCTGAGCCAGAAATTAACGAACAACTAATCGTTGAGTATTACTCACGTTAAAGGGTAAGGAGCCTACCACTATGTCAAAAGTCATTCACAACCCAGCGCTTGCAAGTGTCGAAGAACACAGCGCTACGAGTGCGTCGTTCGTTATTGAGCCTCTACAAGCCGGATACGGTAACACTCTTGGTAACAGCCTTCGTCGCGTACTTCTTTCAAGCATCAAAGGTGGCGCTATCGTCGCTTTCCGTATTGAAGGAACAAGCCACGAATTCACAACTGTTCCAGGTATCAAAGAAGATGTCGTTGACATCATGCTTAACCTAAAGAACGTAAAAGTTAAGGTTAGTACAGACGAACCAGTCGAACTTCGTCTTGAAAAGAAGGGTGCCGGCGTTATTACAGCTGGTGACATCAAAACTTCTGGTGATGTAGAAATCATCAACAAAGATCAAATCATTGCAACTATCGACGATCCTAAAAAATCTGTCGTTATCGACTTCGTTGTTGAAGCTGGTCGTGGCTACGAGACTATTGAAGACTCTAGCGTGAACCGCCTTCACAGCGATATGATTGCACTTGATGCGGTCTTTAGCCCAGTACTCCGCGTGCGTTACAAGGTTGACAACACTCGTGTTGGTCAAGAAACAAACCTCGACAAGCTTCAACTAAACGTTGAAACTGATGGTTCAATCACACCTCGTGAAGCATTCGAAGAAGCTGCTGCAATCTTGGTTAACCAATACACTGCACTTGCTGGTTCAACAACTGTTGAAGCTGCACCTGCACTTGGCCAGGACACTGAAGAGGAATCAAATGAACTCAACACGCCAATTGAAGAATTGAACCTCAGCGCACGTACTGCTAACGCGCTCATCAACAACGAAATCCGCACTGTTCGTGACCTAGTTACGCTTTCAGAGCAAGATCTTCGTGAGTTGAAGGGCTTCGGAAGCAAAGCGCTTGATGAAGTAAAAGATAAATTGGCTGAATTGGAAATCTAAAGATGCACCGACACGGATATAAAGGACGTAAATTTGGACGCGAACGTGATCAACGTCGTGCACTACTAAAGGGACTTGCTACAAGCCTCGTACTGCACAACAAGATCGAAACAACGCTTCCAAAAGCCAAAGAGCTCGTCCGCTACATTGAAAAGCTTGTCACCAAAGCTAAAAAAGGTGACCTAGCAAACCGACGCCGCGTTATTGCTGGCCTTTCAACACAAGCTGCTGCTTTCCGTCTTGTAGACGTGATTGCACCACAGTTGACTGGACGCACAAGCGGTCACGTACGCGTTGAACGAACTCGACTTCGCGTTGGTGATGGTGCCCAAATGGCAACTATCGCTTTCGTTGATGAGATTTCAGATACTCCAGTTGCTGCCGCACCAGTTGCGAAAGCTGCTGCAAAGGAGACTAAGTAATGGTTAATGCAAAAACTTTCAGTCAACGAACTGAAGACACAAGCCGCGAATGGTTCTTGATCGATGCTGCTGACATCCCACTGGGACGTACTGCAACAAAGATTGCTAACCTTCTTATCGGTAAATCTAAAGTAACCTATACACCACACGTTGATAGCGGCGACTACGTCGTTGTCATCAATGCTGAAAAGCTCGTGGTAACTGGTAACAAAGAAACTGACAAGAAATACTACAGCCACAGTGGTTTCCCAGGTGGAATTAGCGATGCAACTTTGAAAGAAGTTCGTGTTAAGTACCCTGAACGAATCATTGAAGCTGCAGTTAAGGGAATGATCCCTAAAAACAAGCTTGCCGCTGGTCGTATGGCACGCCTACGTGTGTTTGCTGGTGAAGCACACACGCACACAGCTCAAACACCTAAGAAAGTGGAGATGAAATAATGGCAACACCTGCTGGAAAATACATCTACGGACTTGGACGACGCAAAAGTGCAACTGCACGTGCTCGTCTATACGCTGGTAAAGGTTCAATTGTAATCAACGACAAGCCTGCTGCTGAATATCTTTCAGACAACAAGACACTTCTCGCTGAAATCACTGATCCTCTTGCCCTCGTAGGTAAGCAAAAAGACTACGACATTACTGTCTTGGTTCAAGGTGGTGGTTTCTCAGGACAAGTCGATGCAATCAAACTTGCTATCGCTAAAGCTCTGACAACTGCTCACTCTGACCTTCGTACAACTCTTAAGAAAGCCGAGTTCCTAAAACGCGACTCTCGAGAGAAAGAACGAAAGAAGTATGGTCTCCGTTCTGCACGTAAGCGCGAACAATTCTCAAAGCGTTAATATCGCTCACAGATTCAAAAAGCTCCTCCGGGGGCTTTTTGTTTTATATGCACGTAACAGAGACAACTAGGCTATAATAAGGGTAATGACTAAACCTGTTATCTTAACTGGGCTCCGTGCCAACAACAATCTGACAATCGGTAATTATTTTGGTGCAATGTTGCCAATTATTGATATGGCAAAAAAGCGTTCTGCTGAATACCAGGTGAATATGTTTATTCCTGACCTTCATAGCATCACAACGCCTGTTGATTACAGTGCGCTAAACAATCAAATCCTTCTTACTGCAAAACACTTTGTTGCTGCAGGGCTTCCGATTGCTGATGAAAACATTTATCTGTACCGTCAAAGCTACATTCCGGCTCATAGCGAACTAACTTGGATCCTCGATTGCTTTACGGGTATTGGTGAAATGAACCGCATGACGCAGTTTAAGGACAAATCAGGCACTATTGGTGCTGATCGCGTCAGTGTTGGGCTATTTAACTATCCTGTCCTTATGGCGGCTGACATGCTGTTGTATGGCTCTGAGTATGTACCGGTAGGTGATGATCAAACACAACATCTTGAAATCACTCGTGACCTAGGTGAAAGAATGAATAGCCAGTTTGGTGAAATCTTTACAATTCCTCGTGCGGTCAAAGAGCAGCACGCATTCTTTGGTAAAGACCAAGGGCTTCGTATTATGGACTTGCAAGATCCTTCAAAGAAGATGAGCAAGAGTGATGAATCTGGTAAGGGCGTAATCTTCCTCAGCGATACTCCAGAAGAAGCAGCACGCAAGGTGATGAGCGCAGCAACAGATGACAAAGCATACGTGCGATATGATCGCGAAAGCCAACCAGGTATCAGCAATCTTCTTGAAATTCTGGCACTATTCCAATCACGTGATCGTGATGAAGTTGTAGCTGAATTCGAAGGTCAAACATTGTACGGTGATTTCAAAGCAATTGTTGCCGAAGAAGTTCGTCGCTTCTTGTTAGATTTCCAAAAGAAACTGGCAGATGTTGATGAAACGGTTGTTATCGAAAAACTAGAACAATCAGAACGTGACCTTGCCGTCACTGCAAACGCAACATTATTGCGCGCACAACAAGCAGTTGGACTTCGTCCTAGGAATTAAATTATGTCAAAAACTCTCTCACGCGATATTCGAATAATCTTGCGGCAATTTGAAATTGCCGGTGAGTTAACTATGAAGTCAGAGATCTCTCTGATGAAAGAAGTTGAGCTACGCCAAGGCTGTACGCTGATTACTTTTGTATTTAGTAAAGCAAAATATTATGTTCTGATTGATGGGAACGCTAACGACGACGAACACTATATCGTTGAGCAAATTCAAACAATGGAACCAGAAGTAAACGGCAAGCTTGTCCGTAATCCACTTGATGATAGTCAGACAACGTACGGTATGCCATTTAAGGGCAAAGATGCGTACCTGTTTAAGCTCGTCGTTGAGAAGCGACGTCTTGATATCGAACTTTCAAACCGCTACCCAAACCTTTCTCGAAGTACTATTCAGAAATATATTAAAGCAGGCCACGTACAAGTAGGTGGTGTTGTTATTCTGCAGCCGAAAAAAGATGTACTTGTGACTGATGATATTGCCATGGTTCCACCAGTGCCAACTGATTTTAGCGAACGTGAAATTCCTATTATCTACATTGATGATAATGTTATTGTCGTGAACAAACCGACAGGGCTTTTGACACACAGTAAAGGTGTTATGAATGATGAATTTACTGTTGCTGACTTCTTCCGCCGCTATACAACATTCGGACTTGAAACGAACCGTCCAGGTATCGTCCACCGACTCGACCGTGATACGAGCGGAGTTATTATTGGTGCTCGCAACGAAGAAACCGCCGATGTACTAAAGAAGCAGTTCGCTGATCGTGTGACTAAAAAAGAATACATGGCCGTTACTGATGGTGTGCCAAAGACTGCCAATGCAATCATCGACCTTCCTATTGGACGTAACCCTTCAGCACCAAGTACATTCCGTGTTGATTCAAACGGCAAAGCAGCTATTACGACCTACGAAGTAGTTGATTCAAATAAATCTCAAGCACTGATTAAACTATGGCCAAAGACAGGTCGTACACACCAACTTCGTGTGCACATGCAATATGTACTCGCACCAATTGCAGGCGACCGTGTGTACAACAAGAAAAAGGCCGGACGATTGTATCTACATGCACACAGCCTGGAAATTACAATTCCCGCATCAAAGCGTGTGACATTTACTGCACCTGTCCCAGCTGAATTTACTGATAAGTTCCCAGGATACAAAAATGTCTAATGCGTACATCCACGCAAAAACGCTCCATCAATTAGAAACACTTGTTAAAGATTTGCCACAATCTGTCCTTGTAAGTGGCCCGGTAGGTATCGGGCTCAAAGCTACAGTTACGTATATTGCAGATGCGCTAAAAGTGAAACCTGTCTATGTACTTCCCGAAAAGGACGAGAAGGTTGATCTAGAAAAAGGTGTCATTACCGTTGACGTCATTCGCCGCCTGTATGCGACAACCAAGACTGTCGAGACAGGGAAGCGCTTGATCGTCATTGATTACGCAGAGCGTATGAGTACTCAATCGCAAAATGCCTTTTTGAAATTATTAGAAGAACCGGGTATCAATACTCATTTTATTCTTTTGACCCATAGTGTCGCAAAAGCATTGCCGACGATCTTGTCACGAGTACAGATAGTAGAAGTTCAACCGATCAGTGTCGACCAATCATCGAGCCTGCTCGAAGATTTAAAGGTGACTGATGCACAAAAGCGTGCGCAACTATTATTCATTGCGGAGGGATTGCCTGCACTTATGACGCGGCTTGCTGCAGATGACAAGGCATTTGAATCAAGGGTACAGATTGTTCGAGATGCACGAACATATTTGCAGGGGAGTGCCTATGACCGCCTAAAGATAGCGCTTACATATAAAGACTCTCGTGAAGATGCACTGACGGTATTATCCGATGCCGGTAAACTATTAAAAGGTTCAATTAAAAATGGCCAGGCAAAGGATGTGCTTCAAAAGATCGATGCAGTACTGAGCGCGCATGAACGTATTGAGGCAAACGGGAATATCCGATTGCAGCTCGCCTCGGTTATGTTTTAACCGTATGGTATACTAAGAACAATGTTAGGCCTTATCGTTATTGCCTTAATTGGTGCCTGGGCACTGTATCAGCGACAAACTATTAGTGAAGTCGCCAGTGACTTGCCCTCTAAACTTTCTGACAAATTAGATCAACTTTGGTCGATTGCGCAGACCTCTTTGCAGGATCGTAAATATCTTCGTGCTGAAAAGGCACTTCTGACGATTCTTCGTGTTGATGAGCGTAATGCCAGTGCATATAACCGCCTCGGTATCTTGTACGCAAAACAGCAACAGTACAAAGAAGCAATCGAATGTTTCGAGATTGCACAATCGCTTGAGCCAAGTGCAAGTAGTCTTCATAATGTTGGTCTTATCTATTACGAAACAAAGACCTACGAAAAAGCCGCTTTGGCATTCGAACAGGCATTGGCGATTGATAATGAACTCGCATCACGTCACATTGCATACGCAAAAGTACAAGAAAAGCTTGGTAATGACCGCAAAATGATCGACTCACTTGAACGAGCGATTCAACTTGATCCAATTCCTCAGACACTGACAATTCTTGCTGATGCGTATGAGCGCGTTGGTGAAGAAGCTTTGGCGCTCGATCTTCGTGAGCGTGCCGCCAAGATGATTATTCCGCAAGGTCAACCAAAACAAGTAAGACAGCCACGTCGCGTGGTGATGTAAGGAGTATACGATGACTGCACACAACGAACATACTAAGATTTTATTTGAACGATCAGCCTCACTATTGAGGGTACACGGTATTGTTTCAATTATCTTCGGTGCAATTGGCGTATTCTCAGCACTTGTTATCGCAGCAGTTGTAGCCGTCATATTTGCTGTACCTACCGCAGAGTTCACACCACCAAATGCTGAAGAAACTGCGGGGCTGCTTATTATATCTATCGCTGCATTCTTCTTCTGGCTACTGCCACATATCTACCTGATTGTCGCAGGTGTATACCTTGTGAAGGAGCCTACACCTGGCGTAGCTAAAGTCCTGGTTATTATTAACCTAATTATTGGGTTCTTTACAAACCTAGGCCTATTAATCTTTGGTATTATCAATCTTGTTCAATCAGCTGATTACGAAAACGGCTACCACAAAAAATAATGGCTATGTCATCAGAGCACCTAGCAAGTCTGTTTGTACATTCTGAGCTAGACCGTGCGCTTGATGAAAATCCGTTTACTCCGATCATTGAGAAGTATGTCAGATTGTCGAATAAGTTTACGCCTGAACAACTAGATGAGTTGCAGGCAGACCTTGAAACATCTGATTTTATGCGCACTTTAGAGGCTGATTTGGCTCAAGCACCACATTTCACGAGTTTGTATCGATACGATCCGTATTCATTTCCAGATGGTGCACAGAAGTATTGGCTGCGTGTTTTTGAAGATCTGACTATAGATAAAGTGCATGTCACTCGTACAGATCAAGAGGTGGCAATTACTATTGACCACCCGTCCGTTCTATCTAGTTCTCGTATACCTGAACAGGCTGTAGCCGAAACGGTCGTATGGACATCTGTCATGTTAGAGCGAAAGAAAACTGTGAGCGTAGAGGAGTCTACCGTTCCAGGTTTTCAGATTAAGCACGGCGACTCTATAGAAAATGTGATATAAAAAAATCTCACTATTACGGTGAGATATTTTATTTGGTGCTGGAAGTAGGACTCGAACCTACGGAGCCTTACGGCGGGAGATTTACAGTCTCCTGTGATTGCCACTACACGATTCCAGCATGTTAAATAATGAACGATAATATCATGGAGCCGCCTCACGGATTCGAACCGTGGACCTACTGTTTACAAAACAGCCGCTCTAACCAACTGAGCTAAGGCGGCAGGCTTATGATACTTGAACTATTCTATCTGAAATCATTTAACTTTTCAAGGTGTTGTGGAGCCGCGATCGGGATTTGAACCCGAGACCTCATCCTTACCATGGATGCGCTCTACCAACTGAGCTATCGCGGCAAGCATACTGGACGATTTTAGCATAAACGCTGCCAGTGTTCAATCTGTTATACTAGTCATATGCCTACTTTTAGTTTTGATATAGTTTCTACTTACGATAAAGCAGAAATGAACAATGTTTTCCTACAAACCCAAAAAGAAATCGATAATCGGTATGATTTTAAGGGCACGCCTGCTGCTGTTGAATGGATCGGTGACAAGACCGGCATCAAAATTACTGGTGCAGGGGACTGGCAGATTGAAAACATTATCGATATTATTCGTAAAAAACTTGCTTCTCGTAATCAATCAAGTAAATCTCTTGATCTAACAAAAGATATTGTGACTGCTAACCTAAAGTCTACGAAAGAAGTATTATTTATCGCTGGACTAACTCAGGACAAAGCGAAACAAATCACCGCGCTCATCAGAGAGCATGCTCCAAAAGCAAAAGGACTTATCCAGGGAGATGCAGTCAGAGTGACAAGTTCGAGCAAGGATGAACTGCAGAATGTAATGCAAATAATTCAGTCACAGGACTTAGATTTTCCTGTAAACTTCGAGAATTATCGATAACAGATTGAAGGACTTGATATTACTCTAGTAACTTGCTATAGTAGACCACTGAAATACGATATCATTTAAGGAATTCTAATGGCTAAAAAGAACACCAAGCGCAAACTCGTCGGACTCGTCAGCGAATTGACTGGACACCGTACGTATTACACTACCAAGAATACTCAAAACACGACTGAGAAAATCAGCCTAAAGAAGTATGACCCAATCGCTCGCAAGCACGCTACTTACACTGAGACAAAGAAAAACCTCGGTCGTAACGAAGTTAAAAAGCGCAAGAACTAGTCTTCTCTTTTATCTAAGACGCCAGCCAGCCACGTCGCTGACTCAAGTGTCGCACCTAACATCGCCTCATGTAGGCGGTGTTCTGTTATATAGACATATACTTTGCCTTCGAAGATTTCGATAGCATGTGGCCAGAATCGTGCAGCGATAGTATTTGTAATTGCAGGGAATAAGGTCTGTTCAATCTCATCTGCTCGCGAAACAAGCCCGAATACATCAAATCGAGCGTGGAATTCAGCCGAATGTCCCGTTGTGAATAGGCTATTAAGTACTGACACATGATTAAAGGCGACAAAGAACTTACTATAAGCTGCGGGGCTATGTCCCTTTGGCTTCAAGAATATATGAGGTAATTTTGCATCTGTAAGCCCAATCTGCATGATAAGCCATGAATTCTCAGTCGCTGTTTGCGCGCTGTCCTGGACGACATCGAAACGATCGACAACACTGACGTCGTATCCATCATATGATCCGACTGCATAATGCGTGTCTTGGTGAGTCGTAGAAACAGTGAGGCCTCGAATAACTTCATGCTCATCAACGTGCTGATCAACTGATCCAAAATAGACAAAGCTTATTTTTTTGGCAAACTGGCGTAGGACTCGACCTCTTGATCGAATCTGTGGCGAGTAGTGACGAAGCATGTGCTTCAAGAACCCACCCCTACGCATTATTTCTTCGTTCGTTCTACGTAATCGAGCATCGTCGACAAATATTCAGCGTGCGACCATGTCAGTGGGGCGGGGGCGATACTTATGTCAGTGATTGGATCAACTTGCTCTGCAATCATGCCAGATCCAAGCGCGTGTGCCTTTACCCAGTCGAGAATGTGCTTTGCTTCATCAATCTGACCCTTTTCGAGCATATATTGAGCGTGCCAAAGTGTCGTAATGAACCATGGGTTACCTGTGACTGACGGATCAGAACGTCGGTATGGGTCATTTTCGTACCGCGGAATACCTGGTTCGTCATCCAATAGATTGAATAAGTCTTTCATCATTTCGACTGCATTTGTCATTTCTGGGCCATTTGCATCAAAGAGTCCGAACATGAAGGCGCCAAAGATACTTGATGCGTCAACGGTTGGGTCTTTTGTGACGTTTCCTTTTTCAACACTCACACTCTTGTAGAATGTTTTACGTTCTTCGTTGTACAAGTGCTTAGCGGCAGCTTGTTTGATGTCGTCAGCCGCTGTACGCCACTTTACGGCGTTTTCTGAGTCACCGGCAACAACTGCTAATTCAGATGCGGCAAGGAGGCCTCCGTAGGTCACCGATACAGTGTACGTAAATGTCGCAAAGATTTCTTCCCATAGGTCATAGCTGGCTTTCGGAAGACCAGTGACGTCATCAATGAACTCAGCTAAGAAGTTTGCCATAGGGACAATCATGCTTGAGTAGAATTCTTTAATAAGTTTGCTGTCTTTTTGTACGTTATAGAATTGCGCAAACATAAAGACGACAACTGCAGTTTCATCTTCTTGGATTGGTGCGGCAACAACGTCACCGTGTACGTATGGGTGCCAACTACTGCCTAATGCGCCATCTGCACGATATTTGTGATTAAGGTAGCCATTAGGGTGCATACCGCGTCGTGTGAACTCAAAGAATCGATACGGTTCGTCAACGTAGCCCATACGAATGAGTGGCCACATGACATAGCTTCCATCGCGAGGCCAGCTGTAGCCGTACGCATCACGTGAGTAGTTCAACATTGTACTGTCGGTGCTTGCGATTGTCGCGCCACGTTTGTCCATCTGCGACTTCATAATCATCATGCTGTTAATAAACAGTTGTTGGTGATCTTTCGGTACATTTGGAGCAACTTGAAGAACTGGCTCAAGCCATTTGTGCCACCAGTCAGCAGTTAAATGAAGCCGTTTCATCATGCCTTCATCGTCTACTTGTTTGTGAATATAGAGGGCTTCGCGGATCGACATACCTGCGCTGATCCAGTAATGCACACGCTCTGAACTTTTCGCACCAATGTTTAATGTAAACCCGATGACAGAGTCAACGCGACCGTGTTCAACGTTATTACCTTCAAGCTTGCCGTCTTCAGCATCACGGAAGCTTCCTTCGTGACCTTCGATACCAAAGAGACCCATTGTGTATTGATCAAAGAATTTGCCATCATGTTGTCCAGAGATAACAAATGCACGACGTCCACGGTAGTGAAGAAGAGCATTACTATCTGGAAGATATTGCGCAGTATCAGTATTACTTCGTGAGTCACCAATAGCAAATGCTTGGTGCATATACAATTTAATTTCGCGTGGCTTATCGGATAAGTTTACGACGTGGATGTTGCGCATAAACACGCTAAATTCAGCATCAACACTGTCATCAAACTCAAGCACAATATCAAGCGTCTTGCTTTTAGCAATCGTATGACCGATGAGTGCAGTGTGTGGGTAGCGGAATTTAAACTCCCATTGATCAAGATCATCAAGCCAGCTAATTTTGCCATCAACATATACACCTACTTTGTGGCGCAGGTTTGCGCCAGCAGCGTGGTTTTCAAAGCCAACGTAAGGATAGTAAAAGTCGTGTACCAGTCCGAATTTGTTTAAGCCTACATGTAGTTCACCGTTGCCCAGGACGATTGGTCTAGCCACGTAGACCTCCTGTCTTGTGCGTTTCATGCAAACGCCAACGTAAGTCACGGATAGCATTCATGTAGTACAGGAATGCGTCATAAGGTGATTCGTATGGACTAAAGTATGCGTGCACGTCACCGTCACTGAACCATTTCGTACACATGTAGTATGCGTGGTCAGAGGTCTGTAGTTTACGCCAATCAGAGATCAGTTCAAGATCTTTCGTGCGAAGGATATCTTTTTCAAGCGCGTAGAGGTGACCCATTGCTTCTTGTTGCATGTTGTTTCCAAGCCATGCAGTCAAGTCACGCTCAGCATCAGCCCAAGTGACTGTTGCAGGCATGCTGATAACACCAGCCGGTTTGTTGGCATCAATTGCTTCAGAGACCGTATAGAACGTGTTGTCTGGATTCGCAATCCAACGTCCGACGAAGTCTTCGAAGAAGTTAAAGATGCCTGTATCTTCCCATTGGTGTTCACCGAATGTCTCGTAGTCCATGAACAAGTTAATGAGTGGCGCATCGTCGATTGAAGCGTTTGCCCATTCTGTGTACTTGTTTGCAGTCAGTGGGTATTCTTCCCAGGCTTTGTTACTAAAGCGGAAGGCAAGGTCGTCGCTAAGCTTGTAGTTCTTTAGAAGGAGAGCGATGTCTTTTGTACCTTCTGGTTGGTATACGAAGTTAGGACTGCGCCAATCAAGAATTGGATCCCAACCTTCAGCGAGGATACCTTTAAATCCATAGCCATCAGCCCATTGTGCGAGTGCATCGTTGTAGGCAAGCTCAGTGTTGCGGAACACGCTTGTCTCAACACCAAATAGTTCACGAATCTTTGTCTTGTGTGCTTCGACTTGATTTTCGAATTCGCTACGGCTGTAGAAGAAGGCGAGTGAGTGGTAGTAGGTTTCAGAAACGATCTCAACCTTACCTGTATCAACGAGGCGTTTGAAGCTTTCAAGTACATCTGGGCCCCATTGTTCGGCTTGCTCGATGAATGTACCAGTAATACTCAGTGAGACTTTGAAATCATCGTGTGTCTTTAGAAGCTTCTCGAGGAGCGCATTCATTGGACGGTATGATTTATCAGCGACCTTATTAAAGATCTTTTCATTATTACGGTCACTTAGTGGATCTGGATCGTCAAAGTAGTCGTGATTAATAGCAGTATCAAAGACGCTGTATTCGCGGACACGGAGTGGTTGGTGGACGTGCAAGTAAAGCGTTATCCCACGTTTCGCATTTACATTGCTCATGCAAAGACTCCTACACGAGCAGTATTGCTGTATGCGTGCATACATTTCTTGGCAACATCGTTCCATGAAAGTTGTGCATATTCGTTAGTAACGTTTTCGCGAAGTGCTTGTTTGAGTGAATCAGATGTTGCGATACCCACAATTTGATCAGCAAGTCGGTCAACATCCCAGAAATCGTACGTGAAGATACTATGAAGGACTTCAGCAACGCCGGATTGCTTGGTAAGAATGAGTGCGTTGTCATGGTGTGCTGCTTCAAGGGCAGTCAAACCAAATGGTTCACTGACAGAGCTCATGACAAAGATGTCAGAAACACTGTACGCGTCACGCCACTGCTTCCCACGGACGAATCCGGTAAAGAATACTTTGTCAGAGATGCCTAGATCTGCTGCAAGTGCTATCAACTCATCACGCTGTTCGCCGTCGCCAGCGAGTAAGAGTGCAATGCGGTCATAGCGCTCGTTTGCCTTTGCGACTGAGCGCACAAGGTATTCAAGGCCTTTTTGAATGGTAAATCGTGTAACGGCACTAATAATGGTGTATCCTTCGTCTTTTAAACCTTCCAGGTAGCGGTAGGTGCGGTTATCGTATTCGTAGCCATCATTGAAGCTATCGACGTCTATGGCGTTGTGCATGACGTCAATCTTGTCTGCAGGAATGCCATATTTTTCGATAATGATGTTCTTGGTGATTTGACTAACAGCAATGATGCGATCAGCAACCATCAATCCTTGGTATTCAATCTCGTGCACAATCGGGTTACCTTGGTTTCCACCTGCACGGTCAAATTCTGTTGCATGTACGTGGACGATCAGAGGAGCGTCAGTTAATTGCTTGGCACGGATGCCCGCTTCCATAGTGAGCCAGTCATGGGCGTGAATTGCATCGAACTTTTTCTTTGATACAAGTCGTTCAACGTACTTTGTGTAGTGACGCTGGACACCACGGATATCCTTGGCATCTTTGATCTTTGAGCCAGGTTGGCTCTCGATAGCAAATTTGCTGTCGTAGGCACCCATGCCGTAGCGATCAAGCGGTTCAAGTGCAGTCGCAGCGTGAATCTTCATGTAATCAATGTTTTCATGCTTGGCATCGTAGGGGACGACAAAGTCGATAGAAGCACCTTGTAGTGCGAGTGCTTTTGAAAGATGGTAACAGGCGACACCCAGTCCACCACTATTGTGTGGTGGTAACTCCCAGCCCAGCATTAATATCCTCATACCCTTGTCATAACGAGTTAAACCTCGTTGACTGCTCCCTTTTATTTTTGGCCATTTTTTCTATCACAAGTATAGATGTAAGCTTATGCTTTTACAACAACATTTATCCCTTTTGTTGAACGAAATTAATCGTCAACCTGAGGGATGTCATGCGCACGCCATACGGCAACAGCTTTTTGGAATTTCACAAGCTGGTGATAGCCATATAATTCCATCCAACGACGGACAATGAAGCCAGGCCAGCCAGCGACATAAATGTTCATCCATTCAACGTAGCCCCACTTCTCACCAACAGGCAAGCCGGACATGACTGAATGCGGGTGGAAGGCGAATTTAGGTCGCTTTGTATGAATGCGTGCAAGGTGTTTTGCAACATACTTTGCTTGGTTCATCGCAGGCCATGCCGTACCACTGAACTTAACAGTATTATTGTCACCCAAAACGTAGACATGGGGGATAGCTTCAAGATACGGATTTACATTAACTCGGCCGTTAGGCGCCAAGTGGAACGCAGTCTCGTTTGCCTTGAAGAAAGGTGCGTTTGCGACGCCTGATGTCCAAACAGCGGTAGTTGTTGGAATCTTTTTGCCTTCAACAGTAATAAATTGATCATCGAGCGCACTTACTTTGTGATTTACAAGGACGCGAATGCCAAGTTTCTTCAGGCGTGTAGACACAATCTTGGCTGCAGTCACAGATGAACGGGGTAGGATGCGAGGCGCTGCTTCAACGACAGTCACGCGAATGTGTGCGCCTTTCAGGCGATAGGCGCTAATAAGGTAGTTTAGGTATTCCTGAAGTGCACCAGCGAGCTCAACACCAGTTGGGCCTGCGCCAATGACGAAGTATTCTTTATCGAGCTTCTTTTCAACCAGCTCGTTATGAATGTGTTCTTTGAAACGTTTGATCTCGTCCAAAGATTTAATACCGTAGGCGTGCTGTGCCATACCTTCAATACCAAAGTAGGTAGTCACTGAACCGAGTGCCAAGACGAGTTCATCGTACTTGTACTGTTTCTTGTCGCTAATAATAAGACGTCGTTCAGGATCGATAGAAGTAATCACGTCCTTCACAACCGTCACATTAGGATAATCTGCAAAGATATCTTTCAAATCAATTACTGATTCAGCAACGTTCTTACCGGTTGCTGTCGCATACAAAGTTGCGTGATGCGTAAAGTAAGACTCATCAGAAATAAGTGTTATTTTCCCTACGTGCCGTTTCCCTAATTCAAGTGCGGCTTTGACACCAGCAAACCCACCACCGACAATTACTACATTCATTATTATCGTCCCATTTTACGTTAAGTATTCTATTCTTGCTTATGGTAGCAGATCACATGCGCGCATCAAAGCACTTTTAGCAAAGATACTCATCTGTTACAATGTGAAAGCTACGCAGTAATCTGTAGAGCGTAAAGGGGCATAGTACAACGGTTAGTACATAGGTCTCCAAAACCTGAGATCGTGGTTCGATTCCACGTGCCCCTGCCATAAAAATTAGATCATCTTCGGATGGTCTTATTTTTATGATTGGAGACATGCGGATTTGAACCAGGATCTGCGAACGAAGTGAGTAAGATCGGGTTCGAGCACGAGGAGCAAGGCAAAAGTGTTTACATTTTTGACTGTGACGATGGGCTATCTTTAGATATTCCATGTGCCCTTTAAATACTTCGTGTAACTTATAAAGGGAGCTCATTGTTTTTTCGATAAATTCTTTGAAATCTTGAAATGTATAGGTCATTTTGTTATAAGCAAATTTCTAATACAGATAAACAGAGGTGCTATACTCTAAAACATGAGCTACGCCGAAAGACCTCAACATTCCAATAACGAACTTAATCGAGCGGGTAAAATACTCGTTGAAAGCAAATCTACATCAAAGGAGTATCTTGAGGCAATTGAAAAGGTTGATCAGTGGCGATCTTGCCATGCATATCCATTAAATACGTTTCAATCAACATTGCGTAAAAAGGTAAAAAAGTATAAGGGCTCATTAGTTGCCCATAGACTCAAGCGTTTACCAACGATTATCAATAAATTAAGCCGATTTGAGACACTTAACCTTACTCAAATGCAAGATATAGGTGGAATTCGAGCCGTTGTAAGTACGGTGAAAGATGTAAGGGAGATACAGCAGGAGTACAAAGACAGCAAACGTTTTACTCACGCACTTGTAACCGAAAAGGATTATATCTTAGAACCAAAAAAAGACGGATACCGTGGTGTTCATCTAGTTTATAGATACCACAACACACTTGCAAGAAATGGTAAGGCAAAAGATTTCGAAGGATTGCAGATCGAACTTCAGATTCGTACGCAACTTCAGCATACTTGGGCGACGGCTGTTGAGACAGTCGGGACACTTAAGGGTGAATCTTTTAAAACTGGTAGTGGGTCTGAAAAATATAAAATGCTATTTGGCTTGGCTTCTTCCGCATTTGCAATAACAGAAAAACAACCTGTTCTCGCTGAACACCAGAAATTAAAGCCTGAAAATATTTATAAAAAAATTAAAAAACTTGAAAAAGAACTAAACTTTATTGAGAACATTAAAGGTTTGCGTGCGGCATCGCAATTTATTCAACAAGAAAAGATAGGAAGTTATTACAATATAGTTGTCCTAGATACTGTAAATAAGAATATTCGGATTATAGGTTTTTCACAAGATTCACTCAAACGTGCAACGAAAAAATACGCAGAACTAGAAGCCGAGGCGGATAGAAGTAAAGATGTTGTCTTGGTGTCTGCAGGTAAGTTAAAAGACCTGAAAAAAGCGTATCCAAATTACTTCTTAGATGTTAAGGATTTTTTGTCAAAAATCCAAGCAATTATTGACGCTGTGTAGTAAAATATATATATGACAACCACTGCCTTCAAGAAACTTATTCAAGAATCACTTTCTACAAACGAATCTCAAACAAAAGATTCCTAGATTTATCTATAATCATCCATAAAATATTTATTATAAAAGCCATTAATATATGGCTTTTATAATAAATATAGATATATTAAAAAATATGAATAATATACAAGAAACCTCAGAGAAACTTTTGCTAGCATTCTATAAAATTCATCGTGAAGAAGGCACGATACTGGATGAAGTTTTATCGTTTGAGAAAAATACTACATGGGGGGCTAGCAGCGACAATATAGAGTTGCTTGAAAAATTACTAAAACTATCCAATGAATCAGCCTTGGATCTAAAAAATTCACTAAAATACCTAAAAGAAAAAGGACTTATAAACTTTCTTAGTGAAGGACTTCTCGGTGGTGAAGTAGATATTTATAACCTAGAAATTAGCTCTAATGCCATTGATATAATTGAGGGCGTAACTGGTGCGGAAACGTCTAAATCAATGTATCAAACCATTTTTAATGTAAAACTTGCAGACAATATCAACCTCGAAAGTCTTTTGTCAACAAAGCTAGGGGCAGAATTCAAACTCTTTTAATAACAAAACACCCCAGCCTATTACTTCTTGCTATGATAAGAAAATGAAAAAGAACCAATCCTTAATCCTCATCACCGCCATCCTCGCATCCTTCGTAGCTTTCCTCGACGGATCAGTCGTCGGAGTAGCCTTGCCTCAAATCAGCGAACACCTGGGTGGGGGATTGCTAACTCAGCAGTGGGTGAACGATGCTTATCTGATCACACTAGGTACACTCATCTTGGCCGCAGGGTCACTCTCTGATATCTTCGGTCGAAAGAAGATCATTACGATTGGATTGATCGGTTTCTTAGTCACTTCATTGTTATGTGCAGTTGCGCCAAACGCAGAAGTATTGATCATCTCCCGTGCGCTACAGGGCATTGCAGGTGCGCTGCTTGTCCCAAGTTCACTTGCACTCATCATCAGTGCCTTCTCTGGATCAGCACAGGCTAAGGCTATTGGAACATGGACTGCATGGACAGGGGTTGCGTTCATTGTAGGCCCACTTGTCGGTGGTATCCTGGTTGACCTATTGTCATGGCGCTGGATATTCGTCATTAATATTATTCCTATAGTTGCTGCACTCATCCTACTGAAGCGATTACAATTCGAAGAGCACCTCAATGAATCCAAGACACTTGATATCGCCGGTATCGTTCTAGGTGCACTCGGACTGGGTGGTATGGTATTTGCACTTATCGAGCAGGGGAATTATGGATGGAATAGTCCGCTTATCTGGGGAACATTCGTCGTCGGACTCCTGAGTTTCATCGGCTTTATATACCACGAAGCAAAAACTAAAAATCCAATGCTTCCGTTAAGTCTTTTCAACGTAAGGAATTTCAGTGCTGGTAACATTGCGACCTTCCTCATTTATTCGGCACTTTCGTTACAAGGTTTCATCCTCGTTATCTTCCTACAGCAAGTAGCGGGACTCTCTGCGACACTCGCTGGGTTAACTTCACTTCCGGTGACGATCATCATGTTGCTACTCTCATCACGATTCGGAGCACTTGCAGGAAAGTATGGCCCACGATTATTTATGACTCTTGGCCCAATAGTATCTGCAATTGGTATGTTATTGATGCTCACCATCCAAATGCCATTTAACTACTGGTTCCAACTCTTGCCGGGTATCTTACTCTTCGGCCTTGGTCTGTCTATTACAGTGGCCCCATTAACATCGGCTATCCTTGGTTCGATTAAGCCATCACAAGCCGGGATAGGCTCTGCCGTGAACAACGCCGTCTCACGCATCGCTGGATTACTTGCGGTTGCCGTCATTGGTATTTTCGCTGGAACAGCGCTAGATCTAAATGGTTTCCATATCGGTGTGGTGATATGTGCAGTATTGCTGTTTGCTGGTGGGCTGGTTTCATTTATTGGAATTAGGAATGTAAAGCACGTTTAATATAATCATGACTATGCATAGAAAAGCACAAGTTGAGTTCGCACAAGAAATCCTCGCCTTAAGTGACGCTGCATCAAATGATCCCGAGACATTAAAGAAACTCCATACTATCGCAGCACTCGTAATGAAAGAGTCAGGGTTTGAAGACAACGGTGTTGCTTTTGCTATATCCGAATACACGTATGAACTATTAGAACTGGCAGTAGGTAAACCTGATACTGGACTCAAGGATCATGCGCGACTAAGCCTGATAACAGAACTCTCAAATAAGTAGCATATAGTGAGCCTCACCAAGGCAGACATATTGACATTTTATAACATTTATGCTAATATATTCATGCCATCGACTTCCTGTTGATAGGTGCACTTTTCACTCAATATTTGGAGCAGACAGACTCATGGACAACCTTTTGATTCGGTACGACAAAGCACTCCCCAACAAGCTCATGCTTCAGGTGCTGTACGTACTTGGAGTTATTATGGCGGTCATGGGTCCGCTCATTGCGTTCGCTTTGTTCATCTGGTGGGTTCGCAACCCCTTTAGTTATCACTACGGGGATCAGAGCGCGTACCGGTTCTATGGACTGGACTACGCTCCTGAACTCTTCTGGATCGCATTCGCGATTCTGGTTGCGGGAATCATCTTCATCAACTTGTTCGGTAGCATCTTCAAAAAGTATTACCGCAAGGTATATCAAGGGAAGATCGTCTACAAGGACACAAGTGGAGGCGGTGATTACCCCCTGAACTGGTATGTGATGATCGAAGGCTACACCTACGCCAATGAACTTCGGCGATATCCGCAATACGTGAATGCCGGATACTGGCAGGATGCCCAAACCGGATGGGTTGTCGACTTCACTAAGTAAGTGCTCATATTTAAACGCCGCCCGAGAGCGTACAATCTCGGGCATCAACCAGAACTATGTATCAATTAAATGGTTGTGATTGATGAATTAAGTCGATGAAGTAACACACATTTGTTGTGCTTAAAGGATGAGAAACGCACTGTTTAGTAAGAAAGCTCTTATTCTGGTCATTATCGGACTTCTCTTGATGATCTCTATACTCCTACTCTCGCAAAGTCGCTTCAACGTCATCCCTCAAATAGTAGACAGTGCGTCGCGCTCCGAAGAAAAGCTTCCATTCCCTGGAATCGACACAGCACAACTCTCAGAGGATCAAAATAAAGTCGTCGCAATACTCAAAACAGAGTACGCACTTAACCCTAAAGACACAAAGTATTCCCAGGGTGTAGAAGAAGCTTGGTGTGCGGACTTTGTGAGCTGGGTGTATAACGAAGCGGGTAAACCGCTCCTCAACCCGCACTCGGGTTCGTGGCGCATCCCGGGAACATTCACATTAAGAGAATATTATGAATCCATTGGTAAGCTCAAATTAGCAGATTCAGGTTATACGCCAAAAGTAGGCGATATCATGCTATATGACAATCCAAGTCCATTTGGTCAGCATACAAACATAGTTATCGACAATGACAATGGTATCGTCACTACTATTGGTGGCAATGAACCTGGCGGAATTCGCATCGTGAAGCACGTTAAGCCAGATACGATTGGATTTATTGGCTATGGAGTCTTTTAAGCTAGTACTATGGGCATCATAAACACATGAAGTACTGGATAAACGTCGTCAGTCGCGATCACGTCCTCGATGGCGTGGCTCAAGGCATCACACAAGCCAACCATGGAAAACCGTGGGCGCTTCGTAAAATGGACGAAGGGGATTGGTTAATTTTCTATTCACCCAAGACAAAGATGCAAGATGGAGAACCCCTCCAGGCCTTTACTGCAATCGGACAAATTATCGATACCGAACCATTTCAAGTAATCGTGAGTCCAACTTTTGAGCCTTGGCGCAGGAAAGTTCGTTTTAAGGATACACAAGAAGCACCTATTAGACCTTTGATTGAAGACCTGGCGTTTATCGAGAACAAAAAACAGTGGGGCTACAGATTCCGCCTTGGCGTTATTGAAATTAGTAAAGCAGATTTTGAACTCATCAAAGCAGCAATGAGGTATAATAAGAACCACTGATTACATTGATTCTTCAACCTGATCACCAATATTTCTAAATCCTATGAAGGGAGTCTCCTATGGAAGACAAAACAGAAGCTGGTGCTCAGGAAGTACAAGCAAAAATAGAAACATTTAGCGGTAAGTATCGTGCGGTTGCATTGCAACTTCATGACTTAATCCTTGCAACAGCACCAAACCTGCAACCACGGCTTTGGTACGGTATGCCTGGATACGCATTAAGCGCACAAGGTCCGGTTGTACTGTTCTTCCGTGAAGATAAGTACATCAGTTTTGGATTGACCGAAAACACCAATCTTACAGAGATTGGCAATCCAGACGAAGGACTCGTTGATGTTGCGTGGTACCTCAGCAACCTCGATGCAGCATCTGAAGCAAAGATCGCTGATATTGTACGTAAAGTAGTTGCATAAACTAGCGTATATATAAGAAGAGCCTCCATTGTGGGGCTCTTTTTGTTATGATTATCGTATGAACTGTATATTCTGTAGAATAATAAACAAAGAGGTTCCAGGTACATTTGTTTATGAAGATGATGACGTAGCCGCCATTATTCCAAAAGAACAAGTGAGTCCTGGCCATACCCTTGTCATACCGAAAAACCACTACACCGACGTATTTGATATTGACGACGAAGTACTGAGAAACATTGCATCAGTAAGCAAAAAATTATCTAAGGACATCATCACAACTACGGATTACACATCAGTAAATCTATTGAACGCAAGCGGCAAAGACGCACAACAATCTGTCTTTCACTTTCATCTACATATTGTTCCTCGAAAAGAAAACGACGGATTAGATCTTTGGATCAAACAAAACCTATAACAGACAAGGGGATACATGCCACACATCCATACAGAGCCTAATCATCACGACCTCACCGTCACTGCGTACATCATTCGCACAGATACACCCGAACCTCGTGCGCTTATTCATATGCACAAAAAACTTGGAAGGCTTCTTCCAGTTGGAGGTCATGTTGAATTACATGAAACACCTTGGCAATCTATTGCACATGAAGTTCAAGAAGAGGCCGGTTATATGTTAAACCAGCTACACATCCTACAACCAAAATCTCGCATTAAAAGGATGTCAAAAGCCGCACAGCACCCGACACCACTTTCGATGAATACTCATGCGATTCCCGGAGATCATTTCCACACAGACATTCAATACGCATTCGTCACCACATCAGATCCCACACTCGAACTAAGCGAAGATGAGTCTGCTGACATTCGCTGGGTAACTCAGCTTGAGTTAAACGCATTGGAATCGGAAGTAGTCTTCGCTAATACAAAAGAAATTTATAATTTTATTTTTGATGAGGCATTACCTACGTGGGACGTTATTCAAACAAGCGAATTCATCCTAGACTTTCCCGAAGAATATAAATAAAATAATATACCGACATGAGTACGGTTCTCCCCATCAAAGTACACAAAGGCACAGGCGATCCAATCGTCTTGATTCATGGCCTAGGCAACAGCCACAAAAGCTGGACGTATGTTCTAGAAAACTTTGATTATTCGAAGAACACAATTATCGCTATGGATTTACTAGGGTTTGGCGATGCCGACAAGCCAAGTGACAAAGAATACACTGTCAGCGATCACGCAGATGCGGTTGTTACGACACTTGATAGCATGAACATCAAAAGCGCACTGATATCAGGTCATTCAATGGGAAGCCTCATTGCGGCTGAAGTAGCAGTTCAACGACCTGATTTGGCGACAAAGCTCGTGCTACTAGGAGCACCACTCTTCAAGCGAGTGCCAAGTAGATACACTCGATTAAAATTCTGGCAAAAAGAAAACTTGTACGCAAAAATGTTTAGAATTCTTTCCAAGCAAAAGGACATAACGTTATCCGCGGCAAATGGAGTTGTTAAGTTCTTACCGCTTATTAAAGGCATGGAAATTACAGAAGATACATGGCCGGCATTCAAGAAAAGTCTTCGCAACACAATTCTTCAGACGAAATCATATAATGACCTTATTCGTATACAGACTCCGACATTACTTATGTACGGTGTACTGGATTTCTTTGTTATCAAAAAACATTTAAAAGCAGTCGCACGACGCAACAAAAAGTACGTTACGTATGATTCAGAACTTGGCCCGCACGAGATCACGCCAGTGAATGGTAAAAAGATCGCTGAATTGCTACAAGGTACACGTTCAACAGATTGACAAATGTAAATACTCTGCTATAATATATACATTCCATTCGACCATCAGGAGATGTAATGTACCTACTCAGCAAGACACGAACTGTGCTCATCGGGGCAACTCTTAGTGGCATTACGGTGTGGTTGGTTTTTGGCATGTTCAACGACATCGCCAAGAACTCAATACCAAGCGTGGTCTTCAGCATCATTTTGCTCGTGCTGTATGCACAAATGTGGATTGATTACGTCAAAGCGTTCAAAAGACGCGTGTACGATCGAGCCTATGCTAAAGAAAAGGTAAAACTTTTCAACACGTTGATGTTTGTGCTTCCACAAAACGGAAGCATCGAATTCAAGTCCGGTGACATTGAGATTGAGGTGCTACGGAAGAAGACTAAGCTTTTTAGCGACTCCTTTATCATTAGCGTCCCAGAAAAAGGCGAGGCTGCTTACGACGAAGACACATCAACGCATACAGTCTTACTATCGCAACACACGTATCGAATCTATCGACGATCGCTCCGTGTACACAAAGACTTTGATCTTAAGGTTGTGCGCGTCAAAAAAGAACTCGATTCGTCCGACATCACGATCACCGCAGATACTCCAGCAATTGGGGTGTCGAACCGCAAAGCAGCGAGAGCTATTTTGAAAACACCGGAAGAATTGCGCATCGCTTCAGTCGAAGAGATGCGGGATCTGAACACCTTGCTAGTAGATTCAGAGCGAGGAATCGTCTCGTAAGAGACTCGC
>Ga0247816_10000340_pt1 | contig 27621 bp, 37 predicted proteins | sample UWRJL209509C1_FD_179930 | JGI IMG/M metagenome (GOLD analysis project Ga0247816, IMG submission 179930) | Plant litter microbial communities from Arlington Agricultural Research Station in Wisconsin, United States - UWRJ-L209-509C-1 | ecosystem: Environmental > Terrestrial > Plant litter >...
TTGCTTTACTCAATGCGCTTGCAGCCTCCGAATTTAATGTGTTTATATTCTTATATCCACTTTCATCGGCATTCAAAAACTCTATCCTGCCTCTAAATACCCCATCATTCAAATTTAATGTTGAATAACCATCATCAGAAGATAATACCCCCTTTATAAATTGTCCATTTGTTTCAGAAATACCATAATTTGGGTTAAAACCTCTTACAGCTCCATCGACGCTGTTTAGATTTCCGATAAGAAAATAGTAATAGGTACTGTCACTTTCTATTTGCCTCGCTACAGTATCCAAAACAATAATTCCTGTACTATTACCTCTATTACATTTAGCATAAACATAGTAAGCAGTTGAACTAACAAGTCCGCTTATGTTGCCAGAAGGAATATTCCAAATGACAGTAGAGCCAGGCACAACAGTCTGATGCGCCAATGTTCCGCCAATCCAGTTAAATATGTTTGGATTGCCTAAATAATTTTGTCTAAATAATATGCCATTTAAAGTGAATATCTGGGTACGTGATCCGACTTGAAGATTTAGTGTTGATATACTTTCTTGCGCAAAATTTCCTGGTTTAAACTTCCCGCTCGGATCAAATACCATTGCCTGATTTTCATCCAGTCTACGAGATGTAAATGCCTTTACCTCCTGAATATTCTCTTTAACAACCTGCACCTGTTTTGCGCTTTCTATCACAATTCGCTGTATCTGCTGCTCCTCCGAATATTGCACCTTATCACTAATGGTAGCGGTAACTTTCCATGGTTCGATTAAGGGATAGGTAATGGATGTAATGCGCATGTTGGCGTTTATTCCAGTCGGAACATTTGTAACCTGTATTTTCTGCCCAACATTAAGCACGGGAACTAAATTCTCTTCAATTACATGTATAGGATCAATTACAAGTCCATACGATACATCAAGTTTATTTTCCCTATTGGCATATTCAGTAGTCAAGTTCTTAACACCCAACTCTGCAACGTCTAAATAACTTTGTGGCAGATTTATTCCTATAAATACATAGGTATCTCCTGCCTGTAATGGCAAAACCACACTTGGATAACTAAAGCCTCCCTCTTTATTCGGACGTATCTTAAATGATTTGGTAGTATTATTATAGCTGGATGTATCTATCTCAAATTCACTCCCTGTCCAATGGCCAGAAGCCATCACGATCATTGGAGTTTCTCCGGTAATAAAGTTATCAGCCAGATTAAAATCGATTGAGGTATCAGCAATTACCTGACCGTCACTTGTAGGAGTTGAAGCGCTGCTCAATGAACCAGTTCTATGTGGGTAAACATCCTCAAATACCACCTCGATTTCTATTGGTTCGCCATAACTTGCAGCATCTGGAATATCTACATAACCAGGAGAGAAAGACAAACGCTCAAGACCTCCACGATACCCAGCAGGGATATTCCTTGTACTACCAAAGCCACGAACCCTTGTAAAAAATTCTCCCTCAACACGTTTGCTTAATGAGTATAAACCATTATTAATTCCGTAAGCCAATGGTATCGCATCGTTTACCAATTCAAATCGTTTTGTTAAACTGATCTCTTTAACAACATAGCTAACCTCTAATCCAAATGCATTGAATATACGTCCCAATGCACTTCGGCAAGTGTCACCCACAAAACCCACTTCCAAAACTCTCCCATCATCCTCAACCTCCCCAACAGTCCAGCCACTATCAATAGAATTTATTTTGCCAACTAATATGGTTAGAAGTTGAGTAGCAGTTCCGGTAAGCGTGAATGTCGAAAGACCTGCATCATTAAAAAACGGCTTAGCAAACAGGCTGTAGCTTGTCCCCATCAATACCGCACCATAGGTATAATCGTGTGCAATATCAAGGTCCACAAACTTTAGTATCTGATATTTTAAACCTTTGTGGATGATGTAATCTTTAATCATCAGGTTCAATGGCACATCGGATCTGAACGTTGCCGTTATCTTATCCTCGCCATTTACCTGAGCTGAAAATACGGTACTACTATCAATTTCAGCAACTGCAGTAATACTATTGCCCCTATATATATCTATTGTCATTTGCTTATGCTTAAATTCTTAGGTAGTTATCGTTTAAAGTGCTGCTAGGGGATTTTCGTGTATTTCTGGCAATTTCGTCCAGCTTTGCACCGATCCCATCCGTATTATCCGCTCCCCTACGTGTATTGGCTTCGATCTTTATGGCCACTTCTAGATTTTGGGTAGCTATAGCGTAGCATTTGCCCATCCAACCAGATATGCGCTTCGCCTCCTCGTAAGTTCCCACAATTGGTCCAGCAATAACATTGGCTGTTTCCTCTGTAATGGTGCGCCCGATAGCCGATGATATTGCACCTTGGCTTTGTGCCGCTACCGGCTTGTAATCAACTCCGAAAACATCCTGCAACCTTTCATACTCCAATTTACCATCAGCGATAATCTTGGCATATTGGGCTTTCAACAATGCCAATTGTTCAGCTTTCTTACCATCCTCAACCTTATCCAATGCATTAAATTGCTCTAAGAACCCAACAAGCTTAGTTTGCAAGAAACTGGTCTGAAAAGTGTTTAGAATCTTATTCTTAACCATGTCATCAAACTTGGTCAGGAAGTTTTCATAAGCTCCATCGGTATTAGCGAATACATCACGGATACTATCGGAAATGGATTGAAGTTCACTATCAACCGCTTTCGCTGCATCTGTAATGTTTTCCTTTATATTCTCGCCAAATGTTAGTCCAGTAGCCTCTTCAATAGTTTTTAACTGAGCCCTAGCATTCTCAATAAATGCATTCATTTCAGCAGTAGCGGCAACTATCTCATCCTTAGTTGGGATTTTACCATCTTTATAAAGGTTTTTAACCTTATCAGCTAATGGCTTTAGAGCATTCGTTATTACCTCAGCCTTTAATGCATCCAAAATGTAGCCACTCAATATTTCCTCTACTGCAGCGCCTGTCTTATCAGCAGCAGTAGTTAAGAGGTTGAAGAGCTTTTCGCCAAATGTTGCAACTTGTGGATCGATAACTACAGGAACACTGATCTTCTCGCCTGTTCTTTGCTCGTATTCCTTGATCTTCTCTTGGGCTAATAGTGCTAATGCATCGTATTCAGCTTTCAAGGAAGCCACATCAGCAGCCGTTAACCCCTTTTTTGTTAGTTCGGTAAATCTTTCACGGTAGGCTTTTACCTTATCCGCATAATCACCACTTTCCATGGTAGAAAGAAAATCCTCTTTTAATGATGCGGTAAAGTCATTGCCTAAATCTTTCAACAAATCCTGACTTTCCAGGGCTATACGCAAAATGGATGTACGGAGTTCGTTAAGTTCGCTATCATCAACATTTATCTTAATACCTGTTGCTTTTTCTAAGTCCGCCTGTCTCTGCTTCTGTTTGGCTATAATATCTTGGTATGCAGGGCCAAGCGCATCTATCTCAGCTGCCGTTAGACCATCTTTGGCAGCTTCGGCAAACATATCGTACCACTTTTGCACCTCCGCTTTAAATTCTTCTGTTTTAAGACTGTTAAGCATTGCCTTACGGATAGCATCCTCGAAGTTTTTTGCAGCATCCTCGCCCCTAGATAAAGCATCTACTATACCATCAGCAAACGCTTCGAAGGACGTTCCGGTTAATTGTTCTTTAGCCGCATTTCCTAAGTCGATTATTGCTTGTTTGGCATTGATTAGGTTATTGATGATCCTTGCAGTAGCCTCGTCGATTTGGTTACTATCTAACAATTTTCGCAAATCTTCTAAGCTAGCTTTAGAAAGATCTCCAAGTTTTTTAAAGAAGCCAGCTTTTTGCAGTGCCTCATATCCTAGTTTATCAGTACCAAATAATTGCTCTCCATTGTTAAATTTGGCTATAATCCCATCTACCACCTTATCGCCAGTCAATAATAACTTACCCGATAATTCAGATATGTATTTAGCTTGATTATCTGTAGCGGCTTTTACTGCTTCGGAATATTTGCCAATCTTCTCAACACCGTAAGCTTCATTTATCAATGCTATTTGGCGTTCAAGAACTTTATTTAAATTCTCAGCCTGTCTGTTTCTTAATTCAGCTGCGTAGGCTTCCTGTTCTTGGTTTTCCTTTGTTTTATCTAACAATCCGTTTATGAAACCGCCAATTGAACTTACAATTGAAAGGGCACTAGAAAACACTCCAATACCTCCAGTAATACCTCCAAGTATATCGCCCTTGGGCAATTTGTTAACTGCATCTATACGGCTTCTTATATCCCCAATACCACCGATAACATCACCGAAAGTATTCAGCCATTGACCAAACCCTTCGTTAACCTCGCCTACTATTGAACCGATGTTTTTAAGTTCCGAACCCAATGCAATTAGTCTTTCTGGCACACGCTTGTCTAGCGCATCTATTGTGGTTGATATTTGCTTAGCTAATTTCTCTGCCTCCTCCTTGGATATTTTGCCAGCTAATAAAAGACCGGCAAGCATTTTCTGACCATCGGCAATAATCTTACGAATAGCGCCATCACTCAATTTATCGATATCAGAGTATAAGTCCTTGTAAGCTTTTAGTTTTTGCGCATTCTGATCATCCAAACTACCTAACGCCTCTTTGTGTAATCGATCAAGCACAACAATGGCTTGCTTTTCACCATTGGCGACTAGTTTTGCTCTATTTTCATTGTAGGTAGAAATCATTACGGCACGTGTCTGCTCATAATCCATTAAGGAGGCTAATAATGCCTGATAACTATCTACCTGCTTTTTTTCTAAATCCTCTAACTGCTTAGTCTTTAATTCAAAGCGTTTCTTTTCCTCTTCGGTCAATTCCTTTCCTGCAACTGTAAGAGCGGACATAGAGATCCCTAGTATTCCTCCCTGACCGCCTTTCATTTGAGATAGCGCCTGCTTAGCCTGAAACTCTGCAACCTCTTTGGTTAGCTCTTTGATTAGATCCTCATTGGTTTTTACTTCATTGCCATAACGCTTCTTAGCAGCCGCTGCTCCAAATGTTGTCTTGTAAGCTTCATAATCGGCAAATAACTGCTTTTGCTTTTCAAATTCTATTGCTTGCTTGGCGGTTTCCTGTTTATATAATGCTTCGCCCGTTTCCCTAGTTTCAGCCTGGGATAATCCAGAAATACTAACTTTCAGCCCTTTCTTAATATTTTCCTTGTCCGAGTTGTATTTTACCGCTTCCTTCCTTAAATCGTCATAGTGCTTTTTAATATTCGCCAATTCCTGATCGTTAGCCTCCAACTGCTTTATGGTAGATTTTTTTATAGCATCCTGTATCTTATCTTGTAGCGTATTCCTTGCTTTAATGTCAACGTCCAAGGAGTTTGACCCACCCCTACTTTCTTTCCCATTGGCATCATTAAGTTCTTTTTGTAGTTTTTTGATGGCGGAGACGTTGGCTAAACGTTCCTTACTATTTAATGCCAGGGTAACATTAGCCTCTTCAAGGGCAGCTATCTCTGCCTTAACAACATCAGCGGTGCGGATAGAATTAGCTACTTTTTGATTTGTAATAGTTGCATTATCCTTTCCACTTTTAATCACAACCTTAGCTTCTCTTTCATAATAATCTAAAAGATCCTGTTGTTGCTTTGTTAATTCGCCACCTAATGACTTGATACGCTTCACCTCATTATACATCTGGCCAGACATCAATACCAGCCTATCACGCATATTCGCTATATCTGCATCATCAGTAAAAAAGCCTGTTCCCTCTAAAATCTTACCCTGTAGTTTATTTTTACTTTTCGAGAAAATGTCGAATACCTGATTTGCATTTTGTATATCGCCTTTATTCTGAACAGCAATCAACTCGCGTTGCGCTTTGGTCATCTTATCAATTTTTGCTCTATTGATATCTAAAGCATTTCCATATTGATCAAATTTGGTGATGATGGACGGCATTAATTCACCCAGCTTTGCCGTAACAAAACGTAGTTCCTCCTGCTTATCCCTTGATAGTTTAAAAGACCCACCCAATAATTGCCCTTCTCTAGTCAAACTATCATATTGGGCAGCTAATGCGTTTACAGCTTCCTCATTGATGGTCATTGATCTTGTGCTTGGGGTAATGGATGAAACCATATCTGTAAAGAAACCAACAACCCCTGCTGATGCCTTACCAATGATACCCTGTCCGTTCTCAATTGACAATACAAGGTTATCCCATGCGATGCCGAATTTAGCTGATTGATTGACTAATTTGGTAGATGCTGTATCGAATTCGGTAGTTAATGCACCTGTAGATTCCTTAACTGTAACAAGTGCTTTATTCAATGTTTCAAAACCAGTTGTCGCAAGTGTACCTAAAACTAATTTTGAAGCTACACCTGTTAAATTTAGTTTACCCAATACCTGATTTACACTTCCACCTTCTTTATTTAGTTTAGCTAGACCATTGATAAAATCGGTAAAGACACCTGCGGCATTATCCTTGAATTTTGATCTAAGCTCCGTAACACTCAGTCCAGTAGCTTTTGTTAATTCAGATATACCTTTTCCGGTCCTTATAATCTCTTCGAATGAATCAAGAGTTCTAAGTAAAGTGGAGCCTACAACTTCCGCTTCTAGTCCTACCGATTTGGTCGCTGTTGCATAAGCTAACACTTCCTGTCTGGCAAACTTATAAACGCCAGTATTTTGGGCAATCCTTTCAGCATTTGCTAGTATTGCCTTTTCTGTGGCTGCGAATGCATTACCTAGATTTACAATCTCATCTCCAAACGCCTGAACATTTTCAACTCCTCCATCTGTAAGTGTAAGTAGACTTGCGATTGAATTAGCGCCTTCTTCTCCCTGTATATCCGAAGCTATTTCCAACTTAGCCAATGCTTCAGAAAACGCAAGTATATCCTTAGTTCCTGTAACACCAAGTGATCCGGCGACCGTTGCAAACTCCAATAGCTTTTCACTAGATACTGTCTCCAATTTCTTTGATAGCTCAATAACCGAATTGCCCAGATCAACTAATCCCCTTGAGGCTAAGCCCGTAGTTTTTCCAACATCCAATAACTTATCGTCAAAATCAATTACAGTTCCTTTGTTAGCCTGAAAAAGTGCGAACAAAGTCGTTAGCGCTGTTATGATTATTCCGACTGGAGATATAAGGAACTCAAATATTGTTTTTCCTACTTCAATAATTGAGGCGCCAAATTCGGCTAGACCACCGGCTGCTGCTAATTGGGTAATTGATGTTCCAAATACGCTTAAGTGTCCATTGATTGTAGCAAAATGCGGGCTTAAACTTTCTACCGCCTCGCCATAATTACCAACATTTCTTTGGTGCAATCCCAATGTGGCATCTATCTGCTTTAATCCCTTGTCAAGGATTTGCGTTTGCTTAACTAAATTCCCTGACTTATCGGCTAATGCCTTATATTCGTCAGTGTTTTTTTTACCCTGCTGTTCAAGCAGGTACATCCCCGCTAATACATCCTTAGCTTCTTTCCTTACATTGTTAAGCGCTTTGTTTAATTGATAATAAGCACTGCTCTCTTGCTCTAACTTTTTCCTATTGCGCTCACGCTGCGCCTCCTCTTGTCTAGCTAATGAAAGCTGTTCCTTTAAGCGCTTGTTCGCTTCGCCTGCCTGTCTATCAGCTTCCTTTTGCGCTGCTACCGCCAGCTTTTGCGCATCAACAATCTTGCGCTGTGACAACGCATATTCGTCAGCGGTTATCTTATTTTCCTTAAGCTGTTTGTTAAGTTCCTGCTCGGCAATCTTAAGTTCGTCAACTGTCGCCTTATGTTGCGCTGATAAAGTCTTTGCGGCCTGCTCGGTAATCTGCAAGTCTTTCCAAACTTTGGCTTTCTCCTGCAATTCCTGCTTAAGCTTCATTGACCCCTGCTGAAAGGCGGTCATTGGCTTTACGTCAAATCCCTTTGATACGCCCACGCCAAGATCAAGCAATTCTTTTTTTAGTAATTGCGCATTCTTGCGGGCCTCATCAATATTTAGCTTCGCGTTATAATTAAGACCCCTTTCCGAACTTGATTTGTTTGCCATAAGGCAAAACTAGGCTTGCGATAACGGAGTGGCGAGCGGTTGGGCTTACTAGCAGTGCATTGTAAAACTTATTTTATTATTGTAATTTTCTAAAATAAAAAAACTAAAAATGTATTGTAAACGTTCTCTAAATAAGTACAATAGACCTATTTAGAATAATTCTAAATTAACCCATGCTGTATACAAGTATGGGTGTTAATAATATATATTTGTTTATAACGCTATAAAAGAAAATTATGACCGACCAAAAACAGCCAACCTTATCAATTACAGGAGTAATGATACAGGATCCAGATTCACATGGTTACACGGCATATTTTGCCGAATTCCCAGAAGTTATTGCACAAGGAACAGATTTAGAAAATGCTAAATCAAATCTTTTATTAGCTTTTAAATCTATGATAGAATTTAAGAGTGAAGAAGCGCAAGACGAATTTGAGGATGATGATTCCATCATTACTCAAAGCTATCCATTAAGTTTTGCATAATGAACAGGCAAGACTTTTTAACGTATCTCACTGATAACGGTTGCGTAATCGTAAGAACAGATAAACTAGGTTATTCTGTTATCAGAAATGTATTAACTGGTAAAATATCTGGAGTACCTTTAAACGATCCGTGCTATATTGCTACTGTATGTAGAATTTGTAAAACTTTAGAAGTTGACCCACCTGAATGTGCTTTAGACGCTGTTGAAATTGTAGATAAAGCCCAAAAGAAACACGGTAATAACTAAATCATTATAAAATCTTAAGCCACCCATCACAGGTGGCTTTTTTGGCTTAAAAAACATCTGCGGCATCTTTAACCTCAGGTTTTGGTTCTACTTTTTCCTCTTCTTGGTTTATTGAGGCCATGTAAAGCATATAGTTGCTCCAAGTGCATTTCCAAAGTAGTGTTTCCTCTGTGAATGCCCCCTTAAAATATCTTAGTGCTGCGCTAATGTTGGTGTGTGGGAGGCTATCAACTCGCTCCCGTCTTGCGGACTTGACTTTGGCTCCAGGATCTTTGATGCTCCTGTCATTAAGACAATAGAAATCGTAAAAGCCTCCATGTTTGCGGCTTGTAACGATGCAACCAATGTTTGGGAAATATCGATGTTATCCATATTTCGCTCTAGATATTCTATCAATTCAGCTTCTGGCTCTTTATAGTTGTTTTGTATTGCAGCAGCTATAATATAGATCATAGTCGGTAAATGTACGGGCACGTGTTGGGTTAGCGTTTTTCCTTCATCTTCAAATAGATCAGTGGGCAAAGTTATTGCCTCCCCCGCAATACGGTATTGATTAGCCACAACACATGGATAGATTTCAAAGTCCCTAGATAATATGGGTTCAACTTTTGGTTTTCTCAATATCCAATCCCACAACGTTCGCTTTGGAACTTCTGGAGTTTTATTTTTAATGGTAAAGCTGTAAATTATTTTACCAGTTAAGGTATCCACCGCTTTTTTAATAATCTGATTTCCCTGCATACTTTAATTTTATTAGCGAATAAAAAAGCCCTTGCCAATAAGCAAAGGCTTTTATGAAACTTTATCTCTATTAAGGGATTGTAGCCGTAACTGTAGTTGTTGCTGAAGTCTCAACTCCTGCGCTATCTGTAACAGTCAACATAAAGACATATACACCTGTAATCAATCCGCTTACCGAGTTGCTTAATGCTGTCGGTGTAGCCATTACAGGAGTATTAGGTCCTGAAACCATTGTCCATAACTGGCCAGTAATAGTTTTTCCAGCAGCTGGTGAAGCAGTACCGGTTAATACTTTTGGATTTGTTGAAGCCGCACTGTTTGCGCCTGCACTAACCGTTGCTGGAGATCCGTTAATTGGAACACCTGCAGCATTTACCCATTGTTTTACAGAAATAGCTCTTACTCCATTGGTAGTGATAAAATCTTTCAAATCACCTGAGATAACGAATTTTTCAACATTATTGAATGTGATAGCATCTGCAGTACCCATCGTTCCTTCGATTGACGGAATAGTGATGATTGCTTTTTTACCATTTTTCAATGAAGTAAAAATTTGCATTGAGAATGTAGCAATCTTTCTGTCCGCTAGCTCTGTGACTGTTGAAGTAGTTGCATCGTAAACCACATTCGACATTAACTGCTCAATTGCTGGATTTTGATCCAATAATGATAACTGAATTCTGTCAGGATCACCAGGAGTAGTAAATGTAACATATGAGTATGATTTGCCGTCGGCAATCAATCTTTCAATAGAATCCACATTCTTAGTTCTGACAACTGTACCAGGAGCGATATATTCAGTAATATCGATCATGTTAACTAAAGTGGTAGATGTTGAAGCAGGCCCGATTAGGATCTTTTCAATTCCACTTAAGGTATATTTTGTTACTGCCATAATTATTTGTTTTATGCCCTAAGGCGGTTAAATATTTTTAAAATTGTTTTGTGATGCTTGGTAACTAAATGCAATGTTTACGAAATAGCTACCGTCAGTATCCTTTAATAAAATTGGCATTTCATCAACCCAACTTTCAAAATGAGGCATTCTTTGCCCGTCTATAAGTGGCTTGATTACTTTAGCTAAAGTAGATAGTACCTGTTGATTGGGGAGCGAAACGGATTTACCATTGATTGTTGATATAATCGCAGGTACATAGCAGTTTACATTACCTGCTCCTTTCTGCTCGGATGAGTTGGTTATGCCTAAAGCGTTAACGACAATTCCCCTAACTTCTGGACCAGTAGTTTTAACACTAGGATCAATCCTGCCACCGCTAAGCAACGCCAATACCTCAGGAGTGTTTATCAAGCCAATTACATCGGTTACTATATCGAATGTATCTTTAGCCATTGTTAAGCAAATAATTTATCAAGTTCGATTTCAAGCTTATTCTTACCCATTGTTAGCACGTCATATCCTTTACTCTCGACAAACACACTATAAAACTCTCCTGCCACAAGTGCTAAAGCTATTTCTTCATCAATTTCGCCAGCAACAGTTTCTAAAAGAGACATCCCTTGTTGTTTACCTTCACTAGTTTTAGTGAAAGGGAAATATGTTTCGGTTATCTTGCCATTTACAATCATTGCACAACCCATAGAAGAGCGTAAATCATATGTTATGTTTCCAAAACCGCCACCATCGCCAGGAACGTCTGCTCTTTGCTTGGCAATCTGCCTATCAATGCAATCCTTACCAGCTTCCATCAAAACTTCGGTTATCTCATCAAACCAAGCCTGCAAATCTTCTTGGATCATTGCTTCTAAGTCACTATCGTTAAAATCTGCTTCTATACTAAACATGCCTTATACATTAATCCTGTAACTTAATTGTGCCTGATAGATTTCCTTAACTGTGCCTTTATACATCTGTGCGCCACTTGCGACGTCGATAACTTCAATCAGTTGCCCATCTTCAGGAACTTCGCCAACATCGCACCTGATCTGACCGACCTGAATACGCTGCGTGCTGTCCTCATTCTGGTAAACTTTTCCATTACCGTTTGTATCGTGGTACCTGCATGGAATTTCCTTTTCGATACCCTGAACTCCTGGGATAGGATAATGCGTAACAGGATCAATCGTCGCCTCCCCATCAGGCGTTCTCCATTTCAAAATATGAGGCCTAAGCGTTACCATAGATTAACCTGCTTAACAGTTGGCTTGGCGATAGCAAATGGATCTACTAAGCCCCACTTTAAATAGATAGCTGATACGATATCCTTTAGGTTGTTGCTGTACTTGATACTAACGTCATCCTCCTTTAGTTCGGTAACCTGAATGGTGGTTAAAAGAAACCCTGCCCACACTAAGTCAACCTCCATTCCCTGAGCTGTTGGATCGTATGCGGACGCACCGTCTAATCCTGCCTCAAGTAATGCCAAGTCAATCTCACCACTCGTTAAAGAGAGGGATTTTACTTTAGTAGATAGGGCTTCTTTTATGGTCATGATACCAATCCTAATTCAATAAGTTTCGCAAGTCTTTCGGCATCCAAATGAGATACATCATCTCCAACTGAGTATACAATTGAAAAATCATTTATGTCATTGAAGGGATTAACAACCAAGTGCTTTTTTGCACCTGATTGTTCTTTATTTTCTTGCTGCTTAGCCATTATGCCTGAACAACTTTAGTGTCGATTTGATAAATCTGGTCAACACCTGTGATTACCGGTAATTGACGAGCTTGTACATCTGTCCATTCACCAAATGGTTTGTGGGTAACGTATTTACTTAACAATGTTCCGAATTCACCATTACGGTATTCAACAGCTTTTGAACGGTGGCTATCTTCTACAACTTTTTTCCAAACTAGGTTACCCACGTTGTTGTCGGTTAATAAGATAACTTTACCCTCATCCCAAGCCTTAACGGTTTTCTTAACACCATCTAATTCGAACTTAACAGAACGATCAATGATGATAACCTGCACACCCAATTCAGTTTCTAAAAACTCTTGGAAAGATGCGTAGCTAGGGATTGGTTTGGTAGTACCGAAATTACCAATGCTAGTTGCGTATAAATTAGCTGCTTCTGTTGTTTTACGTGCTAAGTTATAGGTAACCTTATCCAACATGATATAAGCAATTGTTTTACCAGCAGCATTAGCCGTTGAAATCATTTCCTGCATATCAGTAATTGGGGTTGCGCTTGCAGCTGTGGTCCAAACTACAGGAACACCTTTTTTATTCGCGGTTAAGTAGCCGTAATCAACACGAATTCCCGAACCAACATTATCGCTATCGGTTAACGCCACACCGCTAGATAAACCACGTAAAAACAAATATTCTTTCTGCTCTTCAATACCAACCAGGGCACGTTTAGCGTCATCGAATAATTCAGTTACAATTTCAGAAACATCAGCATTCTTAGCTACCATTGTATCTAATTGATCTAACTGATTTTCGTTCATCTTCATTTCCATACCTAATTTTGGAATATCTCCAGAGGCGGTTGAGATTGATGGGCGTAATTTTAACGGTAAAGGAGAATCCATTGCTACAACATCAGCAACTACATTCTGATTGTCAGCAGTAATTGACGTCCATTTTCCATCCATTGATTGTTTGGGAGTAAGCATTGACTTATGCAAATACATAGGCGCTTTATCTTCTCCGTTTAGGGTTTTAGTGACTTTTGCCACAAAACCAGTAAAGTATTTTTGAATGTACTTTACAAATTGCGATTGTTCTGCCATTATGCTAAGTCTGATCTAAATTTAATTTTGTTACCTACAGCCGTTAAAAAAGCTGATTTAATTGACGTAATAGAGAAAGGAGACGCAACCTCGTTTACCCAACCCTCCAACATCACACCGGCGAACGGGCGTTTGGTTAAGATTGTCGCTACGTTTACACCTACATAAGTATGTGAAGCTGGTAGGGCATCATAAACAGTATTGCCGGTTGTTAATGGCATTGGTTTGTAATTACCTGTTGATGTTTCCTTAATGATGATGTGACCTGCATTAATTACATCTGCTGTAAAGCCGGTTGTATCTAATGACTTGCCACCTGGAATTGAAAATTGATTATCGATAATGACAATACTGTCTTTTGAATTATCGATGTTTACAATTTCATTCACTAAATTGACTTGTACTGCCATTTTTTAGATTCTAAGATTTGCAAATGCTGCATCGACTTCCGCCTCTGTAGCTTCTTTTTTGGTGCTGGCATTATTGCCACCTACACCCCCCACAGGTCTATCATTACCCAAACCTTGATTGGCTTCGTCTTGGATAAAAGCCTTTGCATCTTCGGTGGCATCAGTTAGGTATGAAGTAAAATCTTCATCATCCTTAAATGCCATACGGTCGAAGTCTTTTAGTGCTTTGGCCTTAAACACATCCGAAGTTCCCTCCAATGTTTTTGCGTACTGTTCCCTACGGGTTGTTGCCACTTTTTCCTGACCAAATGAGGCTAATTGTTGCTCAGTTTTCTCCAACTTTTTCATGATAAGGCGTAAAGCCTTGTCGGTGGCAGTTTCGTTTGGATCAACTTCCTCTTTTGTTTCGGTCGTTGTGGTAGTTTCAACTTTTACAGGCTTTTTAACATCACTCACTTGTCTGCTTGCTACTGATTGCACAAAGTCTGCAACTGGTTTAGCATTGGTAACTGCTGTTGTTAAATCCTCATCCGCTGATTCATCGGTTAGAGATTGTTGGGAGATGATTAGATCTGCCAAACTCTCAAGTTCTTTTGCGTTAAAACCCTTGCTTGCAAACGAGGTCTTTAACAATGCTATTAATTTGATTTTCATGTGAATTGCACCCCTATTTTGCCCGTGTAGGTAGGGTTACGATGCGAAATTACCCCTATGATGTGGGTGGCTAAAGCTGGTGCGCTTACTTGGTATCGGTGGTAAATAATTCCGTAATTTTTGCGCATTAAAAAGCCCTGCATAACTTAATATACAAGGCTAAACCAGTGCGCTACGTTTCATTCACGCATTTGCCACATCTAGTGCGACCTTCTTTCCTTGAACTAACTGGTAATGTTTTATCGGGTAAATGTACGATATTTTGATTTATCGGATAAATAGCCGATATGATTACACTTTTTTGGAATTGTATTTAAATTAAAAATTACTAAATTTATTAGTATTATTGTGGTTCGGCATGAACAAAGAAATACTTTTTGACGCTGCTTTTGGTGACGAAATTAAACACGTTCGTTTGCTAGGGATGAATGGACATAACGGATGGTATCATGTTTACATGGATAACTATTTTAAGGGACAAATGTTCTATCGGGATGAGACGTGGGTATTCTTTGGCAATAGTCAAAACGAATTTACGTTCGAAGATGTTGAAATATTGGGACAGATTATTGATGAAAATAATTAACTTTAAATTATGTGTTACCATACATCAGTAAAAACAAAGGGCAATCAGATTGCTGCAAATTATAATGCACCTTTTCCTGATCAGGATAAATTTGAGCCGATTTATCATGCAAACGGATTTGCGCTGCCTACATTACCTGTTTTGTTAAAAGATAACAATGATAAACAGATTGATCTCATAAGGTGGGGATATATTCCGGGTAACAGCGAGAGCATGGAGTCTGCAAATAAATTTGCTAGAACGAGATTAAACGCAATGTCCGAAAAGGTATTCTACAATAGTTATGGCGAAACCATATTTACCAATAGGTGTATAATTCCTGTTACTGGGATATTTGAGTCGAAACATGTTGGAAAAGAAAAAGTTCCATATTTAATACATCCAAAAGTACAGCCATTTTTTAACCTGATTGGAATATACCATGATTGGGAAGAGCCTAGCTCATCACAGGTAATCCGTTCATTCGCAATATTAACAGGGGTAGCCAATGAGTTTATGGCGGACATACATAATTCAGCAAAACGCATGCCTTTGATGATAGACATCAGTCAGATTGATTATTGGTTGGATCCAAGCCTGTCCAAAAGTTCTATAAAGGAGATGATGAACCCTTGCGACGATAGGGATATGGCAGCTTACGAGGTGTCAAGGATTTTAAATAAAGCGAAAATTGACAGCAATATTCCAGAGATATTAGAGGAGGTACGTAATCCAGCGGTTAATAAGGAATAATGATATAAAATTAATATGGAACCATTTGATATTGAACTTGTAGGCATGACCTACACAATTTATCCACAGGAAAACGGGAACTTTAGAGTTTTTGAATGGGAAAAATATATTGGAACGTTAGAACCGATTGCTAATGATGATACATCGGTAGAATGGGTAACGGCCGACTTAATGAGCGTAGATCTTGCCCAACAAATTGGAGAACTGATTGAAGAACACGAAATGTAATTATGATACAGCAGCCACGGATTAACCCATTAAAACATAAGAGTAGTAAAGAGGTAGTTAAGAAATTATACTCTCAATTCGGCAACCACATTCACTCTTTGATTAATCAAAGCGGAAACCTATTTGAGCTTGTTTTAGCTTCGACTGGAAACTTTGAAGACGTGGTAACTTCTTTGAAAGAATTTGCTGATGAGCAGCTAGAAATTAGTGTTGAATACTGTTTTAGTAGAGGGGATGGTTTTTCAATGGTATTTTTATCACAAATTGGAAACGATAAAAGGCATATTCAAACAATAAACGGTAAGCATTTGAGTTACGAACTTGAATATAAAGGTGAAAATAAGGTTTTTCATATTGTACAACTGAGAGGCCGGAAAGATATTGATGTGTATAGGGACTTTTCATTTATGGAGGTTCTTAGAAAGATAGATTATAAATGGAGCTTGTATCATTTTGAAGATTTTGGTCAACGTTTAGGTAGGTTCTTAGAGAATGATGAAAGGTTTATCAAAAGTGGTTTCAAAATTGACTATCAGTAATTGTAATCAAAAAAACTGGAATGAATACCATAATATACGAATGCAAATTGTTTAATGTTCCAATTATTTTCCGTTTAGTTCAGCACATGCCAGGCGAAAGCTACCAGTTATACCAAGAAGGTACGCTTATCGGTAGGGTAATCAATGTTGAAGATAGATGTGTGCAAGTAAGTGGCAGGGAAATAAGCTCAAAAATGTTAGATGATATTTATAAATTGTTAAACTTATGATCAACGAAGACAACGAAATGGAACAAAGAGAGAATGAGGCAATAGCTGATTTCTACGCTACAATTACAACACTTTACCTTAACCAGTTGAAATCACATTCATTTAGCGATGATACGATTGTGCTCGAGCTGCTCGATGATGTGAATATGAAATTGTTTATTGATGATTTTAAAGAGGATTATCAGGACTACTGGAACTTCGATAAACACATTACTGTTGAATTCAGGTGGTTTGGAGTTGTAGAGCAGTTTGTGATTAGTTAGGAAACCATGTATTTGGTCCTGTACCAATTACAGACCAATCCAATTCTGCTTGTTTAGTTGGGTTGATAATTTTAATATAAAAATCTGCTGTTTCAGCTTGGCACAACCAAAACTTTACCATTTCCCTATCAAATTCAATCTCTGGCAGCTTCTCAAGTTCTGTATAGAAACTGCCAGAAAAGGCTTTCAAATTCATGTTAGTTGGTAGAATTAATCTTATAGTGCTGATGTGATCATAATAAACACATTCTATACCGCTGCCAGCAAAGTGCTTAGCAAGGTTTTTGATTAGCTGTAAGATGTATGGGTTCTCCATACTGCAAATATACTAAATAATCACTCCAACACTACTACCTCTCCATTTTTCTACCCACTCTTTAATAACCGTTCGATCATTGGACTTAGTTTCGTATTTAGCCAAATGGATTGCTATTGGCTCTACGCCCATGGACTTAGCTGCTGCAGCTATTTCGTGCGGCTGGTTACTTATTGTCTTTTTGTCTTTCATAATTTGCTTTTCTTGATAGGATTACTCCCAGGTGAAACATTGTTGTTGCATTGTGATCTTTCCGGATCTTCTTTAATAGTTTTTCAATAGAACTTAAGCTACATGATTTGTAGCCCTTTTTCTTAAGTTCTAAAGCTATTTCCTTTTGAGTAAGTCCTTCAAAAAGGTACTCAATCAACAATTCTTCTATGGTTTTAGTAGTTGGCATTTGTTAGGCTGATTTAAGTTTAAAAGTGTCAATTCTAGTAGGATCTGGATGGTTAAGTTCATAACCCATTGAAAGCATTAAATCAGATTGATCATCTTGAACATTAACCATACTTTCAAATTTGTTATGCCCACAGCAACTACCATGAGTGATAACACCTTTGTTCCATAAATCTTTTATCTCATCGTATATGCAAGGGTCAATACTTACCAATGAGGAAAGACCTTCTTTAAGTCTGGCGTTTTTATACGCTTCCATATGAGGTGGAATTTCAACTGTTACCATTTGGGCATAACACTCTTTTGTTTGTGGAGTTATATTTTTACAATTGCACATGTTATTTATTTTTAATTAAAACTGCAAATTTACCTTCTGGTATTTCTAGCCTCTGCATTAGCGTATCAAAGGCTTCTTTGGCTGTCCATTTCCAGATATCATTAATATAATCTTTGTAGCAAGGAACATAATAAGGCTGAGATACTGGATCATAGTATTCACTACTATCAACAACCCTTTTACACTCTTCCTCTGTAAGTTCAGGGTGTATGCCTACTAATTCAAAGTCCGCATCAATCTCTATGTCGTGTCCGTTAGCTCCACATTCTGGTGTGTAGTAGTGTATATATGTTCTTTGTGGTAAGAAAATAGTTTCTTCTATTCTTACTTGATAAGCGTTACGAGGCAACCCCACCACCAATACGGTTTTGTCGGTTAATTCTATCTGTTTTTGCATGGGTTAATGTCTGTTAAATGGTATTTGTTCAGACTGAATAATTTCAAGTTCAGATAATACCTCTATCCAAAATTCATTATTGGTAATGCCTTCCTTTGCTTGTTCTATATAAAGACTTCCGCTATCTAAAACATCTAAAATTTCATTTACTGCTATTTTAGCATTATCAACAGCATTAAGTTTTTGGTTCATGGTGCTTTTGTATTTAGCATCATTTTTAGCGTCTGAGTTAGGGAAAAACTTATCAAATAATTCCATTGCTTTTATTTTTGGTGTCATAATCTAATAAATTGGTAATAGTTCTTTTTCTATTGGTTTGTAGTGGGTTATGCCGCCATCTGTCCAACTCGTATAATTGTGCTCAACATCCCTCAAAAAAGGAAAGCTTTCGTTTAACATGCCGATATCTGTCATAATTTTATAGTTACCATCTTTTTCAGGCAAATTACTTCCATCTGGTTCAATACGTGTCCAACCGTTGTTAAATTCGATATTACTTAATGAAATTGGGCGCAAAGAATACCCGTTCTTATGAAATTCAATATCAATGCTATTATTTTGTGTTGGAAAATCTATTGTAAACATCCATCCATTTTCGTCTATGAATGTTTTTACCGTTTCAAAATGTTCACCATAAGCTTTTTTAATAGCTTCCTGCTTTGCTTTAACTGCGGCATCCGAAATATCGAAGCTTTCAGCGATAGTCGTTTCATACTCCTCTTCGTATGATTTCTTGTAGTTAGAGAATAGGTCAATTGCTTCTTTGTTGGCAAGAACTTCATTCGTAAACTCATGAGTATCGAAAGTTTCTTTCTCTTTGAAGTATTTGACAGATTTGTTCAGCAGATCTATTTTATCGGTTTTGCTGATTTCAAAATCCTCGTCTAACTTTTCAGTAACAAAATTCTTGAATACACCTAAGATATTGCCAGTTTGAGTGTAATTGTCGTTTCTAACAATCAACTGCAAGAATTCATCTTTCCAGTATGAACCTGCATCACTTTTACTTTGGTCGAACACAACAACCTTGTAGCCCTCATACATTTCGGTATCAAAGATCAAACAGCCCTTATCCAATTTATTAATGCTGACACCTTCCTGCTCATAAGTGATTGAAAAACCATCCTGCTTAGGCGATACACTTAAATACGTGTCTTTAGTTTCACTCTTGAATATTCCAATCGCATTATGCAAATCGCCTTCAATTTGTACGTTCTCAAAATAAGCTACATAAAACTCTCCAGATTTTATTTTTGGATGATTGGTAACATCGTACAAATGTTTTGCCAGCTCAGCGGTAGCATCATGAAAATAACTTGGCAGATCAAAGATGTTGCTGGCATAATTATAAACCTGGTTAAGGCTTAAATTATTATTCGGATGATGGAATCTAAAAACCTCGTTGCTTTTCTCAAAAGGTTTAAGGAAAAACTGCATCAGCAGGTTATTCAATAAATCGTCTTTAATTTCTAAAGGCGCATCAGATAATTTGTAATATTCATCTTGTAACTTATTACCTGTGTGATGAACTGATAGGCTTTTCAATGAAGCCTCAAAAAATGATATCATAATTATAAGTTTTAGTTTTTATATTCTTTAAATTTGTCTCTTCATTTATGAAAAAGCCAGAATTGTACGCAACGGTACTTAGTATCATAGCGTCGGCCTGTACCATCATAGGATTCGTCCTGATGATGATTGGTCGTTAAGGTAATTAGGAAACTAGTTTTAGGGTAGGGCAAACCATCCATTTCAGATGAACTAACTGCCTTTGGGAAAGTTATAAGGGGCGGCATTAATGCTTAGCCCCTAATTTACCTACTGCTCCCCATTTAAATCTCTCATATCAAAATCTTTTGGATTATAGGCACTACCATTTGCAGCTTTGCTAAGCCTTGCCAATTCCTCTTGATCTATTACTCCCATTTCTGATTTGTATTTGCCTGCCAATGCTACTGCATCCTGCAAAAGCTCTTTTAATTCGCGCTTCTCACGCTGTGCTATTACCTGTGCGTTCATATTTACAATCCGTATTTAGTTTTTAACTGCTTCCAAAGAATTTGCTCTACTTCTTTTTTCTGATCATCACTAATCCCAAAAGGAATTTGACAGAAATTTGTGTAAGAGATTTTACCAACAATATGCCTAATCACTAGATAGCTATGATTAGCTTTAGCATGTTGCTTTTTATGAACTCTCGTAGTTTCACTAGTGTAATTGTTGTTTTCTCCTTTAAAAAGGCTCTTGATTTTTTCGAACATATATTTATTTGTTTAGTTTACTTGTTTAACCCCACCATTTCTGCAGTTCCGATAACTTGGTACGGTAAATCATATTCCCATAAGCTTAATGCACCCTTAACATTCAATATTGGTTGTTCATACATTACAGGATTAGCTAACACCCAATTCCAGACGTAACTAGGCTTTTCATCTTCTTCACCAAATGGCAATGAATTGAAATTGGCAGGCTCATAGCTTTTCTCAGCCCAAATACTTTCGTGATTAAGAACACAATCAATAATATCAACTTCGCCGATGATGGCAGAATACTTCCAAGTATTTTTATTCGACAACATCAATCCATTGTCGTGAGTTGGGTCAAAATTTCGCATATTGTATTTGGCTACCGCTTCAACTTGAGCCCAATTCAACCCCATTCCTAGACTTGCAAACGATGGCTTACCGCTCGCATGAATATAAATCCTACCTCTATGCTTAGTGCGCCAAGTTCGGTTTTCTATATCTTTAATTCCGTGTGCAATTAAGCTTGCCCAAGGTTGTTTTATTGTAAGTGTTTTCATAGTTTATAAGTAATGTATGCCAGCACTAGCACCAAAAGCCAGCATATGGTTAGTGAGTGTTTGTTTATATCTTTATGCATATAATTACATAATTGTTAGTGGTTTTATATGCATAAGCATATATTTTGTTCTAAAAAAGCAGGCAGGAAACCACTCCTACCTGCACAACCAACCTTAAACTTAAACTCGCCCAACTAATGGCATTCAAACCAAACATCGCCTATCCACAATAAGGGACTGGCTAGTGACATAACCTTAACAACCCAGGGTTTCCATGACGATTTTTGGCGCCATCTAGCAGGGTTCTGCTAGCCTTCTTTGTTTATATTACATCAACCTACACGTAGGTATTGTTAAGGTAAAAAATTACCACCATGGGTACTTGTTTGTTGCGGGGGACAGACTCGAACTGCCGACCTTTGGGTTATGAGCCCAACGAGCTACCAACTGCTCCACCCCACAATGTTGATAGTCTTTCCTATCAGTCACGATTTTACATACTTGCTGGACAATTGTTTTGCCACACTATTTCACGGTGTATGTTTCGAGGGAGTTCGCTACGGCTCGCTTTCTCCATTTACCTATTTAGCCGAGTAAAGAATAAGGTTGAACCGATGCATTTCAGCAGTTGTATAAGGTCTATTCTAAAGCTTTTGTAAAACTTCGACCTTCGGTCCATTGTCCTAGGAAAGGCAGCAAAATCTTTCAGTTGCCGACCTTACCAAAAATATCTTAATTCAATTCTTTCACTTTTCTCCAATCTTCGCCGCCATGCCCCATGATTAGTAATGTGTGACCATCTCCTTTAAAATAATACCATGAGCAACATGTACTATCTAAAGTCATTATTGTTCCCGATGGAATTAGTTTACATCCATGAGTAATTGGCGAAGTCATTTCTTCAAGTAGTTGAATGGTTTTCATAATTGGTTGTTTTTGGTTTATTTGTTTGCCCAAAAAGCCCCGATACTTTTGATACCGAGGCGTTCTGGTTGCTTACCCTTTGATTATAACACTAAGGTAAATCAAATTATCGGATTTACCAAATTTGTGATAAAAAAAATGAAAATAATTATACCAACCCTATACTATCATCCCTGAACTTTGCTTTTACCAACTTGAAATTACCTGAATAAAAGGCGTGGTTGGCGTAATCGTGGCAAACAATGTTCTTACCAATTCGCCCCCAGTTCTGTAATTTGGTATCAGCAAAGAAATTGGGAATGGTAGATGGTAATTGATCGAATTTAACAGGACGTGTACGTCTTTGCATCATTACCCTGCCACATGATGATATTGATAAACATGGAGCTAGGAACTTGCCATATGGACCATCCTTAAGCGAATGCCATATATCCCACTCAGCAACATTGTTAAATAAGTTTGTACGATCTATCTTAACAACGAAACGAGGATCTATTCTATATTCGTAAACCGACCTACTACAACCCTCGCCAATTCTATCGCCTATGAAAAAATCCGTTAAATCACCTAAGAGGAATTGATCTTCCTTAAATAAGTCGATGAAGTTGGTTGTTATGTTGGTCATAGCATTAGTCATTTATATCCAAACTTGTAGCATTGAGGTTATTCGATAATTCGAATTATTCTCTATCCATTGATCAAACGGTAAGCGTGAATTACCCATATACACTATGTTCTTGTAATAAACATGCAGGTACCAATATGGCTCCTTAATTACGTTACTTTTAAACCTTATTAAACATGGTAAATCGGTATTTGGGTCAAACTTTACCCATCTGTTATTACAATTGAAACCTAATTCTCTAAAAACATTTACAAATGATTGACCGCCCCAACAGTCTTTTTTAGGCGAAACTTTTTCGATTTCCTCAATGTCTAATCCAGTTAATATAGCAATATGAGTGAAATGACTATTAAATGGATAATAACGGTTCCAATCTAGCTCGATATCCATCACACTACCGGTTGTGCTACTGGCTTAGGCGCTAATGCAGCACGTTTAGCAACTTCTTTTTCAATCTCTATTATTTCAGCGTCTACATCTTTAACCACACCCAGCATGTTCAATGCAGTCTTTAGTGTTATCAATCCAGCTCCATATAATTTAACCACGTTATCAAACTCCTCGCTCTTGTTTCGTGGAAGTTCAATTTTAAACTTAGGTTTCATTACCAATCCTAGCGACGGTTTGACGGCGGTGTTGATAACGGCCATTGCGGACTTAAGGAAGTTTAGATTTCTCTGATGGAAAATACCGATAGATCCTTGCTGCTTGCGCCTTGCTTTATTTGTTGCCGGTAATAACATCATTTCTATTGTTACACCTGGTAAGTCACCAGATATATCCTCGAACTTAAGATCAGGTGTAGCTGTTTCGGTGAATATATCGGCCCGTAAATTCTTACGCTCGGTAAATACGCTCTCTTGTCCTCCTTCAGCTTCTACATACTTAAGGTCCGCACCCTTCTCAAGCTGCATGACCTTTCGAGTGTTCGATCCACCACCGGTAGCAGCCGTAATCTCACCACTAGACGCTAATATTGGGAATGCGCTGATCTGGTTTTCATCAGCAGTATCGCTATCAATTTCCTCATAACGTTCGATCTTTGGCGCAACATCAGCAGTTTCGCTACGCTTCTGCTCATCAAATATAAAATTAGCCTTACCGTAGGGAATGGGTGTTGTTGTCTCTATAACCCATCCTGCTTCACCTTGAATAAATGTTAAATATTTATCAGTTAAGAATAGATCCATCTTCTCCGTTTCCTTCTCTCCAATCTTAACCTTATATTTTCGAGCTGCGCCAATAACATCTTTGTACTGGTCACGGATAAGTATAATAACATCGCCATCCTCTGGGGATAGAATTGTACAGCGCATTTTAAACTTAGCTGACAGCCCCAAATCATCCCAATAACCCTCTTCTGATTGTACGCTGTACCAAACAAGCATAACAGACAAATAACGTTGCTTTAATCTCTCGATCTCTTGGGCCAAATAATCGAACTTGTTATCCTGCAATGTCTTTTCCACCATCTTAAGCATAACCTCATCAGCAGCAAAACCTTCTCTAGGTGTACAATCAATACCAACCCCTGCTGATAATGCAAGGTCAACGCTCCAATCAATAATAAGCCTATTAATAGCAGATGGAATACGATGGACAGACTTAGTCTCTTGCCTGTAGGTCATCTCTCCCTTTTCATCCAACGTTCCAGTAGGCACATCAACCTTTCTATCTGGACGATAATTTGTATCCGTAACAACCTTATGTAGTTCAGGCTCAAAGTTTAACGCATCCTCTGGAATAGCTGTTGCCAAAGCGGTAACCGCCTCAACTAATTTAGCTGGATCTTGCAGGAGTTCTTGTAGTTCGGTTAATTCCATAGAGTAAACACCACGATGTGGGTGTATACAAAAATAGCCCTGACATAATGCAAGGCTAAACGGTAACACTTATTAAGATTAGGTAGTTAAATACTTTGGTGTCCCTTTGTTCTTAAACAAGGTTCACCAATGGCAAACCCATTCTTTGAACTATGGTCTTTGCCGGTAATAAAACCATCTTCTAATAATAGCTGTAAATGGCCATCGATTTCGTCTTGTGTAAATCCATCAAACTTAGGATTATAATTGAAAGGAGGCCTTTCGTAGGATTGGATATCTTTTAGTAACAAACCCTGTAATTCTTTTCTAAATACCATAAATATATTTTTTAAATTAAGGACTAAATGTAACATATATTTTACACTATGAAAATAGTGGGAGGTATTTTGTTTTCAACATTTTCATGAGCAATGATGTTACCATAAAACTATATCATTATGCTTAATACCATAGTCAAAACCGACCGATTTTAATGTTTATTTTTACATAAATTAAATTAAGATATAATGAACAAAGAAAAAATTAAGTTGCCACAGACAAAAGCCGATGTTGAAAAATTTATAAATGATAGGTTCTCTAGACCGTCAGTATCTAAATTTATAATACTGGAAGTTAATCCATGCGATAGCAAAACAGTATTTTCGTTCAAAGAGTATCGTACGAATGATACAATTATTGAACGGTTATGCAAACTGACTATAGACGATAAAGAAAATGTTATTGTTTACGATATATTAGATTATCAACGATGGCAGATTGGAGACAGGTCCAACCCATAGCGCCTACATACTCAAAGCCCTAACGCCCAATGATTTTTTCTTGTTGATAAACGCTAGGTATTCGGTAGCAAAGTTGTGGGTAATTAGATAGCGCTTGCAATCTGAAGCGTGACCAAATTCTTGGTATGTAACTTTAGTAACTGGATGTTTTTTAGTGCTTTTATGAATAGATCCATCAGAAGCCTCTAGCGTGTACTGGTAATCATAAACTGATTTCTTACATTTGGTGCCATTAATGCCAATCGTAATACCTGAAGTGCTATTGCCTGAATAAATATCATTGATGAAGTTACCTGATTGAACAACTGATGGGTTGACTGATTGTATCTTAAGATTAGGCCTATAATCCTTAAGCTCACGCATAATATCTGTAAAATAGTTCTCGCCTTTTTCTTTTTTAGTATCTTCTTTTATTGATGTACGATCACCACCGACGAATAGACCTGCTACATCGTGTATTGGATATCGGTTCATGAATTCTTTTGCAGCATAAACAACCCTATTCTTAGGATCCTCCATAAAGATCTCGTCTATTTGCTGAGCATGTTTGCCTTTAATCTGCCAAATGGTCCAAGGTAGATAAGGATTAACATTCTCATCACACGATAACCAAATTGGTAATGACTTATCCCATCCCATATTATTCACGTGTGTTTCCGCTTTGAAGTTTTTCCAGAACTCGCCACCTGTACGAAGCTTACCCCACTCACCTAACGCATAAATGCGATAATACTCAAAATCATTTATACGGTCATTCTCAAAATCATCAATAGTATGCTGATCTACGAAGCCGCCAATCTGAATTAATTTTCCATTAGCATCAACAGCTAACCCTCCATCAATGCTTTTCTTCCATTTACCTACGATGAAAATATTATCTAGGTAATTTGTTTTTAATATGATTAAATTACCTTTTTCATTAACTTGATATCCAGAAATATCACTTTCAATATCAATCAACACTTCTTTATCGAATACCTCTTTTTTAATCCAGTGCTCTTCAGAAATTGGATTGAAAATACCAATAATTTGTTGACCTTCTCGACCACGAAGACGTTTACGGATTTGTTTTAGGTCAGCTTGTTCAAATTGACTTATTTCTTCTAAAACAACACGTTTGAATTTTGTTATACCTTTAATTTTTTCACTATCATCAAGCCCACGAAAGCGCACGTAAGAACCGGTAAGTTTACATTGAATAAAATTTTGTTGAATTATGAAATGCTTTCTTAAGCCCCAATCGTCTATTATGGAAGTAAAATCACTATATATACTATCCTTGATATCTACAGCATATTTACGAAGTACTAGTGCATTTTCGTTCTTTCCTTCAAGCATCTTTATAATTAGAAGCTGAACAACACTATAGGTCTTAGAGGCAGATGAACCACCATAACACCATATAAAACGAATTAAAGTATTGTTGAATGCTTTCCTTAAATGCCAATAAACATTATTAAATAAATTAGGATTAAAATCAAAATCCTTAATTATAACGTCTTTGTCTTTAACAACAATAGGCTTAGGTTCATTGGAACGGATGGAGGTAGTTTTTCTCCTTATCTTTTTACTCGTCAGGATCTCTGTCACCATATCCAATTCTTGTTACGGTTTCGACGTTAACATTTACATCAAGTTCTTTATCAGATGTAAGCTTTCGGATTTTAGCAAGTCTATCCAAAGCAGTGTCAGCAGAATACATTTCAACCTGTACACCATCTTTAGTATGCTTAAAAGATTTTATCTTACCTTTTTCTTTATCCTCCGCAAGTTTTACCAAGTCTAACTCAACTTGTTCAACCATAACTGTTTCACCATCAATAATACGGTATGCGTTTGGATGGGCTTCAAGTTCGATTTCCATTCTGATTATTTGCGAACGGGTATGATTAAGATTTTCTTGAAAATCATCAAACGCCTTGTCTGTATATCCTATACGAGCGCAAAATTCTTCCTCTCTAGATATATATTCTTTTTGGCTTTGTATTACTTCTTTTAAGCCGACCTTAATCTGAGGAGTGAATGGAACTTGTCTTTTAATGAAATAGTCCGTTAGATTTGATCTAGCAATGTCAGTCGTCCTTTTAACCACTTCTGAGGATTGCATTGATGCTTCATCCATAAATTCATTGATCTTTTCAATAATTTCAGGTTTCCTCAGGTTTTCCCATCCAATTGAGTATGCAGTATTAAAACTATAACCTGATCTTATTGCTGCAGCTGTAGCATTAGAATCTATACAGTACTCTTGGCAAAACCTAATTTGTTTATTAGTTAGTGCCATATCCTAAAACATTTTTATTTGTGTGTCACTTGGATTGATTGAGTGGGGCAGGAAACGTTCGACCAGTATCATTACCTTGGTTTTGAATGGGCGCTCTGGAGTTCCCTTGGTTGTGGCTT
>Ga0247816_10000342_pt1 | contig 27550 bp, 14 predicted proteins | sample UWRJL209509C1_FD_179930 | JGI IMG/M metagenome (GOLD analysis project Ga0247816, IMG submission 179930) | Plant litter microbial communities from Arlington Agricultural Research Station in Wisconsin, United States - UWRJ-L209-509C-1 | ecosystem: Environmental > Terrestrial > Plant litter >...
ACAATCACCTCGATAAACAGCGACTTCTAAAACCAAGAAAAAATCTGCAGACTCCTGACGTTGCTGCGGATAAAATCTTAAAGGGAATTATCAAAAACAAGGCGACGATTCATACTGCGTTTGCGACAAAGAGCATTTGGGGGTTGTACCGGTTAAGTCCTGGCCTGTACGATATCGCGGCAAGAAGAATTATGCGCAAATACCGTAGCGACTACCGAGTTGTTTAGTCGCTAAGCTTGCGGCGTGGCAGCGCATTGTGTGCGCGTATGAGCGTGCGCTTTACTGGGCGAGCGATAAGGTTTCCAAAGCTAGCGCCGGCGGCAATAGCGAGTGCAAGTATGAGTGCGTTGAGGAGGATGAGTACTCCAGAATCGAGTGCCGCAGCACCTTCGTCTGTCTCCATAATAAGCACCATGAGTCCATTAAAGAGTGAGAGCCCTGGAACGAGTGAAATAATACCAGCCGTGATCAGTGTTGAAGCAGGGGTTCGCAACCAGCGAGCAAGCAGTGCGGCACCCGCGCCTATAGCAGCCGCAGCGATAAAGCTGGCGACGATTGGTGTTAGTGTTGGGGCGGTGAAGCTATAGATCGCCCAACCACAGGCACCGACTATTCCAGCAAGAATGACACCGACGATTCGCGTGTTAACGCTCAATGCATACCCGGCCGCAATCATGGCAGCTCCGAGATATTGCCAGCTGACACCACCATAGATAAGCGCACGGTCACTATTAATTACCATGTTGATGCCGAGGCTTTTTGCAATATAGAGACCGGCGGCCACGCCAAAGATAATACCGGCTGTTAGCATGACAACGCGCAAGATACGAGCATTGGCGGTAATGTAGTATTCGTCGATGGCATCTTCGACGGCACTCACGATGGCGAGGCCAGCCACCAACATGATAATTCCTCCGATGATAATAAGGTTAGGGTCGAGGCCCTCGAGAATGGTCACGCCATTATTACCAAGCCATGTCACCAGCGCGGCAACAAGCGTTGCGATAGCGGCGGCGATAACTTGAATAAAGAACGCGGGCATTCGTAGCTTTGTAAGAATGATGAGCATGTAGGAAATAAAGCCACCTACTAAGAATGATAGAAAAATCATAAAAGGTGAGCCCGACAAGAGTGCTCCGATACCGGCACTAATCGCAGCGCTTCCCATACTGAGCACCCATCGTGGATAGACGCGTGGACTTTCGAGTATCTTTTCAAGACGCTCTTCTGCGTGGTCGAGCGAGAGCTTCTTTTCGTGAATATCGTTAACGACATCTTCAATATCTTGAATTAAAGAGCTGTTCACATCACGAGCATGGACGGTGCGAATAAGAGTGAGCGGCTCACGGTCGTTGCCGCGGTCTTGTGAAAGCATGAGGACGGTCGCAATAATTTCAATAGATACTTTCCGTTCACAGTAGCGGTCGGTGATACTGAGGCAGATTGCCGTGACGTCGCTTGCTGCAACGCCCATAGCAACAAGATAATCACCAACCGTCATTGAGAGTCGGAGTGCTCGCATGTTTGGCGTAATTGTTTCGCCAAATCGCTCTGCTGCTATTTCCTCAAACTCATCTTCGAGCGGAAGAAGTTTTTGATACACAGTGCGGAGATAAGAAGCGAAGCCCATATTCTCTAAGTATAGCATTACTAAGATGGCTCGTGAGGTGTTGTGTGTTTAGGAAAACTCCTTGCTATACTATTGCTATGAACGACTTTCAAAACATACAGGATAGTACTGGTCAAACGAGCAGGCAAGCGCGTGAAGTATCGTCTGGGTTTTGGATGCTCAGTCTTATTTCAATTGTATTCGTGCCGGCACTTCTTATCGCACTCTATGAATATCTCGCGAGCGCGACCTGGAATGGAGCGGGTGAGGGCCCACAAAGAATAATCATTGACCCCAATCTTTTAGCAGTGACCATCAGCCCTGCTCTTATGCTTTTGGCGTATGGCATACTGTTGGTTCAATTTTTTCGTTACATTAAGGTTCATAGTGCCGACAATAGCAAACGCGTCGCCGCTATCATTGTGATGATCCTGGCAACAATAATTGCTGGTGTGGTAGTGTTTTGGAAAGCTATAGCCTCTTAGCCCGGCATCCGCTCAATTGACTCCTCGCTCATTTCGAGCTACACTAAGACGTAACTTTTTGCCAAGCGAAAAACCGTTCGGCGAACTCATCTTAATTTAGAATGTTCTAAAGTTAATCGAATTAACTCAGAGGAGAAAAATGACTAATTTCATTAAGGGTCGCTTAAAGCGCGCTCAAAAAACACGACCTGCACCAGAAGGTCACGATCTAGACGGAATAGACCCAACAGTATATGCCCGCCGTTGGTGGACGCTCGGTGCACTTTGTTTGACGCTTCTTGGCGTTATGCTTGCGAATAGTAGCTTAAATATGGCATTGCCAATGATGGCCGCAGACTTATCGCTAACACAGCTACAGCTTACGTGGATTGTTAATATTTACACATTGGTGTTCGCGAGTATCCTCCTTGCTGCTGGTGCAATCGGCGACCGATATGGCCGTAAACGTGCCATGCAGATTGGTTTGATAGTGTTCACGGCTGGGTCTGTGTACGCAGGATTCCTTGCGCAAACCGGAACCGAGCTTATTATTGCTCGAGCCATCATGGGTATTGGTGGTGCGTTTGTTATGCCAACGACCCTTTCTATTATTAACAATACTTTCCCTCGAGGTGAACGTGCTCGTGCGGTTGCTATCTGGGGTGCTGTTGCTGGTGTCGGTATGATGGTTGGTTCTGTGATTAGCGGTATCCTACTTGAGCACTTTACGTGGCACTCACTATTTCTTTTTAGTGCAATCATTGCCGCTATTGGCTTTGCGGTAAACCAATACCTTGCGCACGAATCGAAAGATGAAGATGAATCTCCCGTGGACTGGATCGGTGGAGTGCTTTCTGCGATTGGACTATTTGGACTTGTGTACGGAGTAACCGAAGCGCCTGCCGTTGGCGTGACCGAACCGCTGGTTCTGACTGCGCTTATTGCAGGGGTTGTCGGGCTGACGCTATTTGTTCTTTGGGAATTACGTGCAAAGTTTCCAATGCTTGATATGCGCCTCTTTAAAGACCGCGGCTTTTCAGTATCTAGCCTAACGTTGACGCTTACATTCCTTGCGATGTCTGGAGTGTTCTTTGCACTCAGCCAGCTCATTCAGTTGATTATGGGCTACACAGCGCTTGAGTCGTCGCTTGCGATGATTCCGTTGATGTTACCGATGATGATTGTTTCGCCAATGATTCCAAGCGTTGTGAAGAAACTCGGTGCACGCAATACCGTTACTATTGGGTTGGCGCTTACAGCTATTGCCTTTGTTGTGATGTCGACGTGGACTGCGGAAATGACCTACTGGCACCTGTTCTTCACTATGGCGATTATGATGCTTGGTATCTCGGCGGCCATGACACCGGGAACGAATATTCTTATGGCATCTGTCCCGAGAAACCGCTCCGGAATGGGTTCGGCTATGAACGACACGACACGTGAACTCGGAAGTGCACTCGGTGTTGCCGTGCTTGGTGCAATCCTTACGTCTGTGTACTCAAGTAAAATTGCTGAAACTGCGAACCAGTTTACCGGCGCTGTAAAAGAGGGTATCGAATCATCACTCGCTGTTGCGCTTAACGTCAGTCAAAACTTGGGCCCAGCTGCAGCGACCGTTGCGGACGCAGCAAAAGCTGCATTTATGAGTGGGTTATCTTCTGCTGCGATGGTAGCTGCAGTTATTCTGTTTGCCTCTGCGCTTATTGCGTTCTTCGGACTTCCGAAACATAAAAAAGAGAGTGATACGATTTAGTATTACAGTGGCTGGGCGCGTCGATTTGTTACTATAGGATAGTATGACTTCGCGCACACTTATTCTTCGTATCCTTGTATCGTTGCTGCTTCTTGTTGGGCTTGCGTTGGTGACGTGGGCGATTTGGCCGCACCTTGGCGTTTTCACAAACCGCGACGAATTAAACCGCGTCATTGCTGAGTCGGGGATTTATGGCCCATTGATATTCATCATTCTTCAGGCCATTCAGGTGATTATTGCACCTATCCCTGCGACGATTGTGACGCTAGCGGGTGGGTATGTGTTTGGTGCATTTCTCGGCACCGTTTACTCGATGATCGGGACCACACTTGGGTTCTGGGCAGTATTTTATATTAGCAAAAAGTTTGGTCGTAAGATTATTCGCTTTATGATTTCTGAAGAGAAAATGCATAAATACGATGAACTCACGGCAAATAAAAGCATGTTGGCGTTTGTGGTGTTTGGCTTCCTCTTTCCGTTCTTGCCGGATGCGGTAATTGGATACATTGCTGGGTTGACGGTGATGAAGATCAAGTCGCTCGTTATTCTTTCTATAATAACGCGAATCCCCGGTGCATTAATGACGAGCTATGTTGGAAGTAAGGTAGGGTCGGGTGACTATACGCTAGTTGTTATTCTCGTGATTCTCGTCGCGATCATCTTGGTCGCCGCGCATTACAAGCGAGAGGCGATCTACGCATACATAGATACGTTTCACGCCTGGATGCTGGGTAAGCCGCTCTCAAAAAAGAAGAAGAAATAAGCTTCCGTGCCGACGTCTTTCAGCGAGTCCTCATAATAAGGCGATAGGCTAAGAGGTATCAGTATCTAACGGCAGGAGGCGCATGAACGTAGATGATACGACCATCACTGACCTACTACAAACTAACGAAGCTGGGCAAAAGCTAAGTATTTATCAGTCCACACACCCCGCAAGTAACGGGCAAACAGTGCAGGAAGATATAACTCGGTTCAAGAATGCGCTCCAAGCAATTCGCGCAGACGAATCGTACGAAGATGACTTACTTGGAGAGACGATGAGCTCGCTTGATGACCTACTCAGCGATGTTGAGTTTTGGAAGCACCGAACCGTCGGCTTGGCGGTTTTTGCAGATCAGCACGGCTACCAGACGGTGTCGTTAAGTGTCGATGTCACTGAAGCACACTATATTAGTGAGCACTATCAGGTAAGTCCATTGGTATTAGAATATAGCCTAGGGTCACACTATTACATTCTTGATATTAATCACACACGCCCACGATTACTCGAGGGCAACTCACTTGTTTGTACTGAGCTGATGGTAAAAGATATGCCGGAATCTTTCGAGGCAATGACTGAGAACGTTGAATATACTAAAGACCTACAGCACCAATCCGGTGGAACGAGCGCCTATCATGGCCATGACGACGAGGGCGCAGTGCGAGATGATACGGCTCGGTATTATCGAACGATTGTCAAGGCGGTTGAGGCATTCCTGGTTGATCATACAGAGCCGCTGTTACTGGTCGGTGTTCAGAATCGTGTCGGCACATTACGACACATGCTTTCCTATCCACATGCGCTAGAGGCGTACGTCGAAGGAAGCGGTGAAGCAATGAATGAGCAAGCGCTGCATGACGTATCGATACCGCTTATCAATGAACATAATAATCGCTTGCGTAGTGAACTTATCGAAGCCTTTCGCGAGGCGACCCCGACAATTGCAATCAGTGGGGCCGCAGAGATAACGACAGCGGCGGCAGAGGGGCGAGTTGCGACGTTGCTACTACCGGCATTTCGCCAGACAACCGATACGATTCGTGATGGCTTTGATCCAGCAATAGTCTTGCAGCTAGACCCAGAGGATACGACGAGCGAATCGCTTACCCGATCGGTCTTAGCCCAGGGTGGAGAAGCCGTGGCTATTGATCAAGATAGCTTTGAGGATGAAGAGCCACGCGCAATGTGTAGGTTCTAAGTACGGTATAATAAGAGTATGACAAAACAGAAGAAGACCACCAACAACAAGGATGATTCAACAAACTTAGCGATAGGTATTTCAATGGGGCTTGCTTTTGGAGTAGCGTTCGGACTGATATTTGACAATATTGGGCTGGGTGCTGGCCTGGGCCTCTGTTTCGGTGTTGTGTTTGGCGTCGCTTTTGACAAAATGCCAAAAGGTAAAAAATAAATATGAATGTGAGCATCTCAGAAACGTGTGGTGCGTCACCGATGTCCTTAATGGCAGTAAAAGTAAGCGTCGCGCTTCGTCGGAATAACTACGACGAAGCCGTCGCTTTTCTTGCAGATAAGTTTACGTGGACGACACCTGGAAGTGACTACGTAATCACCAAAGACCAGCTTAAAAAACAAATGGATACGCTAGAGCATCCCGGTATTACTGTTGATGAGGTGACGATTGAAACAGCAGTATCTGAAGGGAAGTTTTCGGCAGTAACAAGCAGCGCTCGCGCATCTAACGGTATTATTTTTTACAGCCACGATTTGATTGAGTTTTCAGATGCCGACGATGCGGCTTTGGTGCAAAAAATTACCTCGTACACAGTCGACATTAAGTAAGCGTTTTTTCAACAGATACGAGCATGAAGGAAGCCCTTTTTAAGGGTTTGTTTAATTGTATATTGCTGTTACTATAACCACAGACACAATGCACTCCGACTAAGATTTTATGCTTTGAAGAGTTATATCAGTCAACCACTTTATTGTTTCGGGTTGGATTTGATGAACAGAACGTTCAGATAATAAAACACAATAATCTTAAGGGCTGATATGCAAAAGACATTTATTAAATATAGTTCACTCATTACAATATGTGCGGTATTCGCCATAATAACCGCGGTACTTATAGGTTCGCACGTCGCGCGCGCGGCACAGGCAACCGTTGATCTTCAAAGCGCAACGCGGTTTGCAATTTTATCAGGGACACCAAGTATCACGGATGCTGGGAACGCCTCAGTCATTACCGGAAACGTTGGACTTAGCCCTGCAACCGGTGCGGGTATTGGGCTTCTTTGTGCGCAGGTGACTGGTGCGATTTATTCAACCGATGCAACAGGGCCACTTCCATGTCGCGAGACTAATGGTCCGCTCATGGTGACTGCTAAAAACGACCTAACGGCTGCTTATGACGATGCTGCTGGGCGCACTCCGCTAACCACGGTACCGACCGAACTAGGTGGAACGCGACTTGTCGCTGGTGTGTACGACTCATCTTCAACGACACTTAATATTACAGCCGGAGCTGGAGCTTTAGTGCTGGACGGTCAGAATGACCCATCGTCTGTCTTTATATTCCAGGCACCATTTAACGGAACTGGCTTAACGGTTGGATCTGGTAGTACGGTATCCCTTATAAACGGAGCGCAAGCTTGTAACGTATTTTGGCGTGTTGATACGGCCTCTATTGATACAACGGCAACATTCGTTGGAACTATTTTAGCGCTCAACTCAATTAGTGTTGCTAATGGTGCAACGATTGAAGGGCGACTGCTCGCTCGTAACGGTAATGTTACCCTGATAAATGACAGGATTACTGTGCCAACATGTAGCGACGGCACGACAGACGGAGAAGGTGAAAACGGCGGCGAGGGTGCTGGTGCTGGTATTATCCCTGGATTCCCTAATACGGGCAGCCAGGCGACCGATGCTGTGTTAATTGGCGCAGCCGTTCTCTTACTTGCTGCACTCGGCTCTCTAGCGGTCTACGGTATACATAAAAAACGCTCTGCATAGGTTACGGGTATGAGTCGTCTTGCGGGAAGTAGTCAACGCGTCTTCGTTGCTTCGATGGTTTTTCTCGCATCAATTTGTGCAACAGTCATACTGCTATGGGTACTGGTGCCGCAGCAAGCTCAGGACGCTACTAGCGTTGATTCTGCTAAGCCCTCTGCTAACGATGTGGTCGTTGAAAACATAGCAAAACAGGTTGGTGTCCCAGCCTCCCTTTCTATCGCTGCAATAAACGTCGAAACGGTCATAAAACCGGCAGGACTGACCGCAAGTGGTGATATGGCGATTGCAGAAAATCCAAAAGAAGTTGCGTGGTATAGGTACGGCCCTCGACCGGGCGAAAAGGGGAGCGCTGTTATTGCTGGGCACTACGGATGGAAGAGCGGCGTACCTTCTATCTTTAACGATGTTAATAAACTCAAAAAAGGTGACCGAATTTCTGTAACAACAGCAAATGAGGCGGTTGTTACATTTGCCGTTACTCATACGCGTACATATTTTCCAAAAGAAGATGCTCGTGATGTCTTCGTCTCGACGGATGGTGTCGTTCGGCTAAACCTGATTACATGCCAGGGTGACTGGAGCGATGCCGCAGAGACGTATTCCGAGCGCTTGGTGATATATAGTGAGCTTGTTCAGTAGCCTTTAAATTAATGAAGAATTAAGCTTTGTTTAATTATTTAATTGACTCGTTTTAGTATACCTAGAAAGCGGGAGCGGGTTGTTTTCCACCCCTGTATAAGCTATACTAAAGATAGTTTTTTAACTGCGAGGGATATATGCAAGGGGATTTTAAGGAGCGCCGGCCTACTCGGGGCCAGGAACCTATTGGGTCTGCGTCAGCAACGACGCCGTCTAAGCAATTACGCACGGATAGCCGTGCGCGTGTTAGCTTCAGGGGTAAGGTGGCGTCTTTTGCTGCTACCCACAAAGCACAAGTCATTACAGGTGCTATTGTTCTGCTTATTATCGTAACGACGTTGCTTGTGTGGTTTGGCGTTCATCAAAAAAATAACGCGACAACCGTTTCGAAAAACCCCGCAGTTATTCGTTATCAAGAACAGCTTCCTGAGCTAAAAGACGCTGTCGAAGATGACCCCAAGAGCAGCGACGCGCGCAAGGGGTATGCAGTTGCTCTCTACGCAACGGGCAATCTCAAGCAGGCCCGCAGTCAATACGAAGAAGCTATCAAGCTTAACGACAAAGATGCGACCGCCCAGAACAACCTAGGCAACGTCTATCGAGACCTTGAAATGGCTGACCGTGCTATTACAGCTTATCGCCGTGCTGTCGAATTGAACCCTAAAGCTATCAATCCGTACGTAAACCTTGCAAATATCCAGCTTTATACACAAAACGATGCAGACGCAGCAATTGAAACATACCGTTCCGCACTTAAAGCGCTTCCTGGCAATAACCAGGTAGAGTTACTTCTTGGTATTGCGTTTGAGCAGAAAAAAGATACATCAAGCGCTCGACAAGCATATGAAAATATCCTTCGTCGTGACAGCGATAACGCCGCGGCAAAGGCCGGGCTAGAGCGGCTTAACGGCTAGCAAAAGAAACGAAATAGGTTGGTGAGGCACGTAACAAAACACTTTCAAAAATCAATGAGGCTTAGCCTTGTTGTTTTTGCGTTTGCGCTGAGCGTTGTCGGTCTCAGTGTAGTAAGTAGTAGCGTATTTGCCGTTGATACATTTGCCAAGCCCGTTGTGACGAGTGCTTCTCCGTCTAGTGCACTTAATACCGGCGGCGACACAGTCACGATTACAGGTAGTTCTTTTGCAGAAGGTGCGGTTGTTCGTTTCGACAACGTTGTTGCTGCCGGCGTTAATTATGTAAACGAATCAACGATTACCGCGACAGTTCCTGTGAGTAAAAAGTTTGGCTCAGTTGCTATTACGGTAACAAATGCAGACGCACAGGTATCCGATCCAGCACGGGTCTTCACGTATATCCACGTAGCGCCTCAAATTTCGACAATTACGCCAAGCTCCGGACGCACTACGGGCGGTCAACAGGTAACGATTAATGGCTCTGGGTTTTATTACGATATTGAGTTTTCGAGTATTTCTGCCGGCTCTTCGCACACCTGTGGAGTTACGCAGGGTGAAGTGTATTGTTGGGGTATTAACAGCAGTGGTCAGGTTGGTGACGGCACAACTATTAGCACAATCGTGCCGGTTAAGGTCGTGCAAGCAGAGGGTGGCCTGCTTAATAAAACCGTCACTGCTGTCTCAGTAGCCGGGTCGGGCACTTGTGCGATTGCAACCGGGGAAGCCTACTGTTGGGGTGCTGGTGGACGACTAGGGAACGGTGCTAGTCAAAATAGTTCCGTGCCAGTCAAGGTGACGCAGGCCGCAGGTGTATTAGCCGGAAAGGTCGTTTCTAAGATTGAGGCTGGGAACAATGGCCATGTTTGTGCTGTTGCTTCAAGCGAGCTTTACTGTTGGGGTAATAATTCGAACGGCCAACTAGGTAACGGCTCGACGACGCAAAGTCTACTGCCGGTTAAAGTTGCGGGTCTGCTACAGGGGCTGTCTGTCACAGACGTAGCTTTAGGTAACCACTTTACTTGTGCGGCAGCTAGCGGCGAAGCATATTGCTGGGGCTTTAACGGACAAGGGCAGCTTGGAATTAACAATCAAACTCAGTACACTTCTCCTGTTAAAGTGGCGCAGGCGGCCGGTCAATTACAAGGCAAAACCGTAACACGCGCAGCCGCAGGTCTTACTAACGCCTGCGTGATCGCTAGTGGCGAAGCATATTGCTGGGGTACTAACTCGCAGAACCAGCTTGGAAACGGTGGCCCGGTTAATAATACGTACTGGACGCCCACCAAGGTAGCGCAAACGGCAGACGGCCTACTTAATAAGCAGGTCACTCAGATATCATCCCGAGATGCGCACACGTGTGTCGTCGCTGATAGTGAGGCATATTGTTGGGGAAATACTGGCAACGGGCGGATTGGCACTGGAGGCAGTGGCGTAACTCCAGCAAAAGTGATTCAAGAAACGGGGTTGTTATCGGGCAAAACCGTAACAAGCATTTCTGCCGGTAATACGTACACCTGTGCGGTTGCGACTGCGCGGACATACTGTTGGGGTGCGAATAGTAACGGCACATTTGGTAATGGTACTACCACCTCGACAACTAAACCTGTCGAGATCATGCCCCGCTCGGCGCTTCCTCTGGATATATATATTGGCGGTGTAAAAAGAAGTATTACGACGCAGACCCCTACTGCATTGACATTTATTACGCCCGCCCACGCAGCCGGGCGTGCTGATGTTTCTGTCGGCTCTGAGTTTGTTGACACGGTGACGCTTGCTGATGCATACGAGTATCTTGCTCCGCCTACGCTAACGAGCATTACGCCAAACAGTGGCCTGAAAGGTGGCGGTGATACCGTTACAATTACCGGTAGTGATTTTTCTGCAGACGCCGTAGTTCGTATCGGCGGCCAACTTGCAACAAATGTGGTGCGTGTTAATAGTTCTACATTAACGGCAACGACACCGGCAGTACCGGTTATCGGTGTCGCGGACGTGAGCGTCCAAAATAGCGATGGGCAAGAGGTGACACTTCCGAGTAGCTTTACGTATCGCAACGCTGCGCCGGCTATTGTTTCCGTAAGCCCGAATCAAGGACCAACTGCTGGAGGCAACACAGTTACTATCACCGGCACAAATTTTGCTGACCAAAACAGCACAACTAATACCTGGTCAAACACTGGTAAGACTATCACTGGCGGAACCTACGGCGCGCAGCTTGCCGTTGTCGGGTCAAAGGTATATATGTTTGGTGGATACAATACAAATATTATTCTCTCAGCTGACGTAAGTGACCCAACGACCTGGACTAATACTGGCAAGACATTGCCAAGTGCCTTGTATGGAAGTCAGCTTGCGGTTGTGGGTTCTAAGATGTACCTTTTTGGAGGCTTCGGAAGTAGTGCTATTTTCTCTGCTGACGTAAGTGACCCAACAACCTGGACTAATACCGGCAAGACCCTCCCGAGTGCCCTAGGGTACAGCCAGCTTGCGACTGTCGGGTCTAAGCTGTATCTATTTGGTGGTATTAATTCAAGGGCCATCTTCTCGGCCGATGTAAGCGATCCAACAACCTGGACTAATACCGGCAAGATGCTACCTGAGCTACTCGGGTATAGCCAAGTCGCCGTTATCGGTTCGAATGTTTATCTATTTGGCGGCAATAATAGCACTGGTGGTGCAACGGCATCTCACAGGAATACTATTTACTCTGCTACGACAAGTGACCCGACAACGTGGGCTGATACAGGCAGGACGCTTCCGGTTGGTTTGGCGCTCAGTCAAGTTGGTGTTATTGGTGATACGGTGTATCTATTCGGTGGAGCTCTCAGTACCGGTGGGTACACCAACGCAACGTTCTCGGCGCCAGTTTCAGACCCGCTTACGTGGACGAACACGGGTAAAACACTCCCTGGTGCTCAAGGTATTAGTCACTTTGCCGTTATTAACTCAAATATGTACCTCTTCGCCGGTGTTGGTGCCGGAAGTAACATTATCTACTCAGCGCCAGCTACGTACGGAGAGCCAAACGTATCTAACAAGTCATGGATTACCAACTGGCAAACGGCAAGCGACGAGTCTTCGACAAGCCCGCTTGAGATTCGGATAGGGGGTGTACTTGCTACAAATGTGAAACTCGTTAGTAGCACCACGATTACAGCGACAGCACCTGCTGGTGCACCTGGGCTTGCAGATGTTTCTCTGCGCTCTTCTGACGGTCAAACAGCAGCGCTTACTAATGGGTATGAGTATCTTGGTCCACGTATTACAAACGTTTCGCCGGCAAAGGGCTCAACCCTCGGTGGCGATACACTGACTATTACGGGTAGTCGATTCGTTCAAGATGGAACAACTCCTCCGAAAGTACTTATTGGTGGTATTGAGGCTACTTCGGTAGAATTTATTTCATCTACGGAACTTCGTGTTGTGAGCCCTGCGCATGCTGCTGGTGTTGTCGGTGTGACGGTAGAAAACTATGACGGGGAGTCTGCGTCTCTCGCTAGCGCTTATACCTATGTTCGTCCGCCGATTGTACAAAGCGTGTCGCCAACCCAAGGGTTTACGTCTGGTGGCGATACAGTAACTATTCTTGGTGCTGATTTTGACGAGGCGGCGACAGTAAGCTTTGGCGGAGTTGCCGCGACTCAGGTTGTGTACATTAATAGTACTACTCTTACTGCTGTTTCTCCGGCGCAGTATGCTGGTCCGGTGAGTATTAGTGTTGCGAATGGCGACGGACAGGTGAGTACCCTGGCGCGTGCGTTTACCTACATCGGGATACCGCCAACTATCACATCAATAACGCCCGCTGCTGGCCCGGTAGCTGGTGGCACTCAGGTAACAATCGCGGGGAGCGGTTTCGACGTAAGTTATAGGCGAGCAGTCAGCGTAGCTAATGGAACGGGTCAGGTGATTACTTCTGGAAAAGCACTTGTTCGTGTCGACACCGCGTCGCTCATATCTGCAGGAAAAATGCGCACAGACGGCGGTGATATGCGTTTAGTTGACGAAACCGGTCAGCAACTTAGGTATTGGATCGAGAGTGGTCTAAATACTACAACGACAAATGTCTGGGTAGATGTGCCAACGGTTGCTGTAAGCGGAACTGTCGTGTATATGACCTACGGTATCCCTGGGGCAACCAGTCAAAGCGACCCTTCTTTGCTTGAGGGTGGCATTTTAGACCCAAACTTCACCGCGATTGCGCTAAGTGCTCAAGAGCTCTACGTGCCGTTTACCGGGCATAACCAGAACGTATGTAAAAGTTGGTCTGTACCTGGCGGAGGCTTGATTAATGAATTCACTGCGACACAAGCAACCGAGTCGGGGTATGATTTCTTCGTCGTGACTGCTGACGGAACGCAACGATATCGTGGCTCTGGTAATGCCACGCAGGTTGTTGCGTTGCCGACACCAGTGCGAACGCTTACGGCCTGCTTAACAACCGACACGAGTGGTCAAGCTGGATATGGCGGTCAAGTCTCAGCTGTGAAGGGGCAGGTGATTCAGGGCGCGCTCAGCTCAACGGTTGGCGCAGAGGCTCGTGGCGTGCAAGTATACTTTGGCGATCAACTCGCTACGGTCACGCAATTATCTCCAACTCAAATTCGTGCAACGAGTCCAGCTCACCTACCGGGCCGTGTCGATATACGTGTCATTAACCCATACACCGAACCAGTAACCCGTACTGGTGCCTTCACGTATATCGCAAACTTTACCTTCAGTAACGCGCCGCTTAACCTCTCGGCTACCGAGCCGGGTAAGCTTACAATTGAGTCTCGCGACGCTAACGGTCAGCCGGCTACGTCGACAACGCCAACGGAAATTATGCTATCAAGTAGCTCGAATGGTGGGTTCTTTGCGCGCGATCTAGAGGAAGATAGTGCAACTCGCTGGGACTACACGAGCGTTATTCTTCCTGCGGGTCAAAGCTCAGTAGATGTTTGGTACCGTGATTCAACACAAGGGACGCCAACGGTCACTGGTAAAGTTGAAAATATCGTTACCTTCACACAGCTCCAAACGATTGGGTCTCGCTACAAACTACAGGTAACCGGAGTTAGCGACCCGATACAAGTTGGTGTTCCGAGCTCGGTAACTGTTCGTGTTGTTGATTTCAGCGGTGTTCCACAAACCGGCTACACGGGGACGATTCGATTTAGCTCAGGCGACCAAGCTGCACTACTACCGGCAAATTACGCTATGCGACCAAGCGATAACGGTATCAAGACCTTCGTGAATGGTGTAACGATGCGTACGCAAGGTGAATTCTGTGTATCCGCAGCCGATACGGGCGACGCACTGATCAGTGGTCAGCAGTGCGGTATTTCTGTACTTCCACCAAACCAAGGAACAATTACGCAGCTTGCAATTATTAGTTCAGAGCAAAGTTTCCCGTCAAACGGCTATAGCTCTCCGATTACCATTCAGGCGCAGGATGCCAACGGTCGCCCGATTGCGGTCAATGCAAACACACCAGTGTACTTATACAGTAACTCTTCGACGGGCGAGTTCCGAACCGTTGGTCAAGAAACGTGGTCGACGAATAAGCCGTACGTTGCCACAATTGAAGCTGGGCTCACGTCGGTAAATGTCCAATACCGTGACGGAACTGCTCGAACGAGCACCCTAAGTGCCCGCGATGTGACCACCGATACTGCAGATAACGGTCTCCCGGGTGACTTTGGGTGGAAGAACCCAACACAATCTATTATCAGTGGAGTGGGTGCGCCAACTAAGGTGTCGGTATCTGGTCCAACTCGATTGCCAGCGAACGAGCGTGGTGCATACGTGGTTCAAATTCAAGACGAAGATGGCAACCCGGTTACTGCTGAATCTGACATTACTATCCGTATCGATGGAACAACAGCAAGCTCATCATTTTACTTAAGTTCAGACCCACAAGCATCTCCGCTCAGTGGCCCGGTTGAGTTCGTCGTTGCGGGCGGTACCAATCAGACGACTATCTGGTTTAGTGATTCCGTTTCAAGTGAGCCAGGAGAATTTACGACACTTAACCTTACGGACGCGCGGCCAGAAACCGAAAGCGTGCGACTATCTGATGCAAGCTACGACGTAACGATTGGACTTGGTGATCCGTTGAAGCTTCGTGTGAATGAGATGGGCGATGCTTCTGTACGAAAGAACGCAGCGGTACATGTCGATATGCTCGATGAATTCGGAAACATTACGTATTACGACAGTCAAACGACCAACATCGCTTTAAGTAGCAGCCTCGACGGAGCCTTTGCTTCAAGCCAGTTGACTGTATCGCCCGGCCAGACCGGCGCTTCGACGACCTATTATGGTCTTGAGGACGGCGACCACACTATTACAGCAGCTAACCAGGCACTTGAACCCGGCACTGCGCAGCTTGCGGTGACGCCAATTACCCTTGCCTTTATGCCACTCGCGTCTACATCTGCCGATGAACCAATCGCAATTGATGTTGTTGTACGAAATCAAGCGGGCGACACGATTACCCTTGATGCGCCACAGACAACAATTACGTTTGCAACGAGTGCTTCGAGCGGATCATTTAACCCGACGAGTAGGACGCTTGCCGCGGGCGCCCAGCAGGTTTCAACTGTATACCGTGATACCGAAGTCGGTGCCCGAACGCTCCAGGCTCAAAGCCCGCACGCTGGTATTAACCCGGCGACATTGTCGATGACAGTGACGGCTGGTGACTATGCTCAGTACGGTAACGGTTTACGATTTTCAACACCTGAGCAGCGGTACATTGCTGGTGAGCCAAAAGCATTTAGCGTTGGGTTCTACGACAAGCAGGGTCGTTTAACGACGCTCAAGTCAGACGTCGTATTGTCACTTGCATCATCAAGCGACGCGGGAAGCTTCTCGCGAACAAGTAGTCCATTTACTCCAGCAACCACAGTAACGGTACCTGCCGGTTCACAAACCGTCGAGCTCTATTACCGCGATGAGACAGCTGGTGCACCGACGCTTTCTGTTGCCGACACCGCACTGCCGAATAGTGAAAATCAAGCAGCTGCTTGGACCGAGCAAGATCAGGAAGTTATCGCTGCTGCACCCGCACGTGTTGAGATTGATTCAGAACCTCAGTTAATAGCAATCAACACTGCGTCTGCACCAATCTCATTCGTACTTAAGGATAGCTTTGGTAATGACGCTGTTGCCGCGCAAAACATGACACTTAATGTAACCGGTAATAGTAGTCAGGGTGAATTTGCAGTCGTTGAGTACGACGGTGGTATCGAACAAGAGCCTTCAAACTGGCAGCAAGCTAAGGCAATTACTATTGCTGCTGGTGCTCGAACCGCAGAAGTATTCTATCGCGATGGTGTGGCGGGTATTCATTCAATCACTGGTGCTGCTACCGGAATAACTTCAGGTTCTCAGGCTATTGAGGTTGTTCTCGGTTTCCCCGAAAAGGCTGTGGTAACAGCTAACGAGCTCAGCGTTGTAGCGGGTGAGTCATCTGCATTTACTGTTGCACTACAGATGGAAGATGGCACAGAAGTGGCGGCTGCAGGCAGGGTAAACGTTCAGTTATCTGTAAGTGATGGGGGGGTGTCGTTAACAGAAACGCCATTCGTGCCAATTTCAAGTTTGGTGTTTGAGCGTGGCGTGAGTCGTCAGACTATCTTCTTCCGTTCAAACTCAGTAGGTACGAGCCAAATTACAGCGACAGGCTTTAATGTTCAGACGTCGGACACTATCGAGGTGTTACCGGCTGAGTTTGCGCGCTTTGGGTTGACGCCTGCCGCGTCTTCGGTGCCAATCGACACTCCGTCAGATGCGATGACCGTGACTATGTACGACATCTTCGGTAACGTTGCCGCATCTGACTCTGATACGACAGCCTATCTCTACAGTAATGGGTCGACTACGCAATTTGCCACAAGTCAGGCCGGATCTTGGAACGCATCGTCAATAACGCTACCAGCCGGATCTACCTCTCAAAACTTCTACGCAAAAGACACGGCCTTTCATGATGAGGCGGTTCAAGTTACCGTGAGTGACTTTGCTTCACTTGATCAACCCGATGTTGGTATTGAAAATGGCACGGCAGAACTTACTATCGTTGGTCAGCAGGTAAGCACGGTTGTGTTTACCTCCGTAGAGCGAACACTTGTCGCGGGTGAGTCGAGCGAGGCAATTACTTTTGAGCTGCTAAAGGCCGACGGAACGCCTGCTGTTCAGGATGGAACAACTCGTGTATTGATTGGAACCGCACAGGGTGAGGGGCGCTTTACGCTCACCCAAAACCCAGATGCAGAAAGCATTACGAATATATTAGTAGCACGAGGAGAGTCAACGGCAACGGTTTACTACACGGGTACCAAATCGGGAGCGTTTACCGCACAGGCTTCAATTCAAGCTGCTGTTGCAACGCAGTCAATTACCGTTACCCCAGCACCGTTTGCGGTTACTCAGTACACAACGCTTGAACAATCGATTACCACCGACGGTCCTTCTGGGGCTATCCGAGTTGTATTCCAGGATGAGTTTGAAAACCAGGTCGCGCTGTCAAGTGAAACGACGTTTACACTCGAAACAACATGTAGTGACACTGGTTTGTTCTCTGAAACAAACGCACCGTTTTCTCCAGTGACCTCAATCCAAGCTCCGGTTGGCGCTCAAGATCTCACTTTCTACTATAAGGATACCCAGGCGGGACAGTGTACGATTCGAGTGAGTACACCTGGTGCCGAAACGGCAAACCAGCTTATAACGGTGACGGCGGGTGCTCCAGTGACCTTTGATATTGTCGGTAGCTCATCAACATTAGTGAAGGGGCAAAACGCAACCGTTGTCGTTAACCTGCTTGACGCATTTGGTAACATTACGCAGGCTGCACGCTCAACTACAGCAACATTCGCTACAACGTCTTCAACTGGCCAGTTCTCGCAACAAACTGCGCTATTCGTCACGGGTCAGTCGACGCGGAGTATTACCTATGTCGATAGCGTAGCGGGTACTGCAACGGTACGAGTTGAAGATCAGGCTGGCCTGCTTGACGGCGATTCAAAAGTCTTTACTTTCACAGAGGGTGAGCCAACGGGAATTCGCATGACACCGAACCCGTCAACAATGCGAGCGGGCGCAGTTCAGTCACTCCAGGTGACACTCGTTAACGATTTCGGGGTAGCGGTTGAAGCTACTCAAGACATGGAAATATCACTCATGACAAACGCGGGTTCTGGGCGCTTCCTTGAAACTGCGGCGAGTGACGCACCGACTATTCAAACTATTCAAGTGCGAGAAGGTGAGTCGCAGGCTGCCGTCTTCTATACGCAAACGGCGAGCGGCGCGACAACATTGTCCGCGCAATATAATCAAATGAGTGGTAATGCGCAGTTAACGGTGCTCCCAAAAGCGGTTCACGAAATGCGTTTCACGAACCCTACTTATACTGATGATCGGGCGCTAGAAATTGGTCAGCCTGGTGCAATTTCCGTGCGTCTCTATGATGAGTACGGCAATATTGCTACAACTGACACGCCACTCGTGTTATATGCATCAAGCGATGCCACTGACGGAACATTCGCGAATAATGGGCGTATTGTTATTGGTGCGGGTGCCTCCCAAGGTGTCAGTACTTTTGCCGTGAACACTCCGGGTTCATATACTGTATCAATTGCAGACTCTCCGAATGGTGCATCAACGAGTGGACTCAGTGCCGTCCAGCAGTCGGTTGATGTTATCTACGGCGACGCGACTACCTTTAAGTTCAGCCCAACAAGTGTCACGCTGGAACGTGGTGGCGTGACTGACCAAATGAACGCAGTGCTATACAACCGATATGACCGTATCGTTCCTGCCGGTGCCGATGGTCGACAGGTGACACTTGGCATGCAAGAGGGGACTGGGGCGTTCTCTGAAAGCGCGAATGGCACCTTTACTCCAACGCTTGTCCTCTCTTTTGCCGAGGGTGAATCTTCGCAGCCATTCTTCTACCGTAACGATGATGCGCAAATCGAAAACCGCACATGTGTCACGAACGCCAACAATGCGCGTACTTGCTATACCTCATTTGTATACACGCACACCATTCGTGGAACGGGTGGTCCCGGGCTTCCGGTAAGTCGATCTCTTTCTGTAAACATGAAATACGGAGACCCTGTTCGTCTCGCCTTCACAACACCAGAGCGCGCGCAGCCAGCTCAGCACCCATCTCAGGTTCTGACCGTTCAGCAGGTTAACCAGTATGGCAAACCGGTCGTGACGCATAGTGACGTTCAGCTGTTTGTCCGATCAAGTTCTGGGCTTGAGGGTGAGTTTGGCTCTAGTGTCACTAACTGGGGTGTTAACCGGGTAACCATGCTCAATAGCGCCTCTAGCGTATCGTTCTACTACCGCGATAAGCAAATCGGAACACATACACTTACCGTTGCCGATTCGCTACCGATTACCCAAGATACTGGTAGGGTCAATGCAACTCAGCAGATAACTATTCAGCCGCAGGTTGTCGAGAACTTCCTCGTGACAAACATTTCAGATCCGCAAGCCCAGGGAACTCCGAGCTCTGTTGTCGTGGTTGCTCGTGATGCCGAAGGTTATACGGTTGAGTCATACGACGGTCTTGTTACCTTCTCGAGTGACGATCAGTCGTCCATCCTCCCGTCTTCGTACGCGTTTAACCCAGCGATCGACAAGGGGAGTAAGACCTTTACTAACGGGGTTGCGTTCCGCTCACTAGGTGAAAAGACTGTACGTGTTACTGACGAAGCGGGCGTCACAGGTAGTCAAAACAACATTACAGTGACTGGTGCAAATACCGCGCCTGTTGCTGAAGTTGCCTTCTCGCAACCAGCCTCACCAATGGAAACAATTCGCGGTGCCGCGTCACCAGCCGTTACTGTTCAGCTACGTGATAGTACGGGTACGCCTACGACTGCCGGTGAATCAGGATACGCCGTGCGCCTCACGACTTCTTCGCCAACCGCACGATTTGCCATGAGTCCAAATGGACCCTGGGTGTCATCACTTGTCACAACTGTTCCCGAAGGTCTTAGCTATCTCAACTTCTATTACCGCGATACGGCACTCGGTAGTGCGCAGGTTTTGGTAAGCGACTGGAATAATGGGGTTAATAATCCTGACGTACTCGATAGTGCCCTCGAAGTGATTACGCGTACGATTCGTATCGAAGGCGAAAATAGTATTCAGTCACGAAACGCTTTTGGGCAGTTCGAGGAAAGTGCTTCATTGTTTGCTCATAACGCAGCAGGTGCCATTGTTGGTAAAGCGCAAAACGACTTTAGTTCTTTCAGTCTCGAAAATGGTGCGGCGACTGCAGTTGATTGGCGCTTACAGTGGAGGCAGGGCGTAACGCTGCTTCAAACAACAAACGTACAGGATCGTGACACTGCCACCCTTACCGTTGACCCAATTCAAACAACCGCAGGGCGACCAGACTTTTACGCTATTGCCGAAGCAACGACAACGACATTTGATATTCCAAGTGAAGTAGTGAGTCGCCAGCTTACTATTCCAACGTCACCATGGCGTGTTGCGGCAACGCCAAGTGCCGAGTATGCAAAACAGGATGCCGAGTATCCGTTTACAGTGACGACGCGCAATAATGCTGCGCTTAGTGGCGCTGCAACGACAGTCGTACAGGTGCTTCGTGCCGATGCGACAGACGCAAGTGAACCTATCTACGGCATTACTGTTAATGGTGGAAATGGGCAGATTGCAGGAGCGCTACCAGCCGGTTTGCTTGGGCTAGGTGAGTACCGAATATTTGCAACAGCGTACGATGTCGATGGTAATACGATTGCTCAAGACCTTTCAAGTATCTTTACTGTCGTCGAGGTGATACCAGAACCTGAAATTCCAGTTGACCCAGGTACTGAGGTTCCTGGTGGCGAAACGCCAACGAATCCTGGAGTAGTAACGCCGGGCACTGCTACCCCTCCGAGCACTCAGCAGCCAACACCAGGCGTTGACCAACCGGAAGAGGTGATTCCTGAAGAAGAAACGCCAGCAGGTGAGGGCGAGCCGGTAGCACCGGGAGTCGTTGAAAATAACGACCAAGATGGTGGTGTGTGGCAGTCAATTAAGGAATTCTTGCAGTCTCCAAATGCAGCGACGATTATTTCAGGTGCACTCGCATCTGTTATCGGGCTCATTATTGTGGCGCTTATTTACCAGGCGTACAAAGAGTGGCGCCAGGCGCAGTGGCTTCTTGCGATCATCAAGCGCGATCAGCAAACGGTTGCCGATAAAGATGCATTCTTAAACCTTGCGGCGCACTACCTGCGAACACCGATGTCATTGATTGATTCTGGTGCAAGTATCCTGCAGCGTTTGCAGAGTGATGAGCCGACACGGCGCATGGCGGCGGCGCTTCAAGGTATTTCAAACGGTATGCGCGCAAAGATCGAATCAATCCTTGCTCAAACGGCAAACGCTCAAAACCTCGAAACTATTACTGCGCCAACCACAGGCGAAGCACGCACAAAGATTTTATTATCACCAATCTTCTGGGTGCCGGTGATTCTGTCTATCGTGCTTAGCCTCGTTGCTAACTGGATGATTGGTGCGGTTGGCGGACGAACGGTCGCTGGCCAACAGGTTATGCAGCAGTTCTTCATCATTGTTCTTGCGGGTATCTTGCTCTACACTGCAGTCCGACTTGTCACGATGCGCCGTGAGCGAAATAAGAAGCTCGAAGAATCTCGTGAAAAGGTTCGTGTGCTCAATGCCGCACGAATGAACTTTGTGCAACAAACGTACCAAGAACTTTCAGATGACGTCCTTCACCTTAGCGCGCAAGACACATCACGTGTGCAAAATGAAGCGGTGCGTAACGCGGTTAACGAGGGAACAAGCCGTCTTAAGGAGCTTGTGAGTCGATTTGCAATTCTTAGCAGTGTCCGCCCCGAATACGTTCACGCGAAGCAATTCAACATGCATGAACTCGTCGATGATGCGCTCCGTGATCTTTCCGAGAAGAGTCGTTCATCCCTCCGTATTAATAATAAGATTGCCGAACTTGAGCTCATTCAAGATGAGCACTTCCTCGCAAAGGTAATGTCGACTATTCTTGAATCTGTATCGGGTGACTCAAAACTTCACGACGTAAATATCGAAGGTTACCAAAGTAAATCAGGTACGACAACGGTGACGCTGAAGAGTCAATTCACAGGTGCACTCGGTGCCCCAGGCGAAGAGCTGTTTAGTATTTACTCGGACGAAGGTAACGAAGCGGCTGCAACCTATGACGCCGCCGACGGTACCCGTCGTCTCGACCTCTACCTTGACCGCATGATTATGAGCCAACTTGGTGGTGAAATTAAAACACAACGTACTCGAAACAGCTTCGAAGTACAACTAACAATGCCGTCTCAACTGTAGTTGGAGACGCAAAAGAAAGCGAGGAGCACGTGAAGATCGCTGTTATTGCCGCAAATGGAAGAACTGGTCGGCTCTTTGTTGCCGCGGCGCTAGCTGCTGGTCACGAGGTGCGAGCGGGCATTCGAGGTGCCAATCCTTTTTCGCCAATCAAAGGTCTGGATATGTTTCCGTGTGACGCTACGTCGCGCAGTGACGTCGAACGTCTATTGGAGGGCCAAGATGCAGTCGTGAGTTTTATCGGACACGTAAAAGGATCACCGGTTCGCGTGCAAACAGATGCAACGAAAACGATTCTCGCTGCAATGAATACCTTTGCTATCAAGCGTATAGTATCGCTGACGGGTACCGGTGTACGATTTCCTGCCGATACAATCACGCTTATGGACAGGGTGTTAAATGCGAGCATTTCGCTCGTTGATCCAAATCGGGTACAGGACGGCATTGAGCACGTCGATATTCTCAAAGCAAGCGATGCTGAGTGGACGGTATTGAGAGTGCTCAAGCTCCAAAATACTATCTCGAAGCCCTTTACGTTAAAAGAAAATGGCCCTACTAAGCTATACGTCAGTCGCGAAGATGTTGCGCTAGCCGCGCTTCAGGTACTCGAGGCGGGGAGCTTTATTCGCAAGGCGCCAATGCTATCCATAGCGGATAAGAAAGCCGATTAAGCATAGGTTGTAGAAAACAATCCGCTATAATAAGTATGAACTATGTCAAAGTACACACGAATTAAATCCTATACACCAAAGCAAGCAGCTAAGCCTGTTACGTCAGGCAAGGCACCAAAACGCTCGTCAAAGAAGCACGGCCCATTTGTTGCATTTTTTATTGCACGTTGGACTTGGTTCAAGAAGCTAAGCAAGCCAAAGAAGGTAGCCGTCATTGCCGGGCCAATTCTTGCGCTTCTTATTTTGATTCCAATCTTTACGTATATCTATTTCGCAAATATCATCTCCGACCCCGATCGTTTGATGAACTATAACAATACGGGGGTGGTGCTACTCGATAAAGACGGTGACACGTTCTATAGCTTTGGGACGGCCGACCGCGGTGAGCGATTGCCGCTGGATCAGATTTCTGATTACACCGAAAAAGCACTTATTTCTTCTGAGGACAAAAACTTCTACTCTCACGGTGGATTTTCGGTCTTTAGTATTTTGGGTGCCTTGTACGCCAACTTGTTAAGTGGAGACGCGACGGCTTACGGTGGGTCAACGCTCACGCAGCAGCTCGCAAAAAACACACTCCTGTCTAACAACCAGACTATCCTTCGCAAGTACCAAGAGCTCACGGTAGCATTGGCGATCGAGCAAAACTACAGTAAAGATGAAATTCTCGACCTTTATCTAAACTCGGTATATTACGGTGAAGGAGCCTTTGGTATTGGCTCGGCTGCAGAAGCTTACTTCGGTAAATCGGCGGCTGACTTAACGCTTGCGGAAAGCGCTATGCTGATCGGTGTATTGCCGGCGCCATCTGCGTATTCTCCAATATCAGGTAACCCAGAGTTTGCCAAAGAGCGCCAGGCGACGGTTTTAAAGCGAATGGTTGATAACAAGGTCATTACACAGGCAGAAGCTGATGCGGCCAAGGGTGAGCAACTCGCGTATGCCTCGGCGGGTGAGGGTGTGAACGGTACTGCACCACACTTCGCTGAAATGGTACTTTCCGAGCTTTACGATAAGTATGGTGAAGAAGTTGTGACACGCTCTGGCTTTCGCGTCACAACGACGCTCGATGTAAACTTGCAAAAATCTGCCAACGCAGCCGTTAATTCGCAAATCGGATTTATCGAAAGAAATGGCGGCTCTAACGCATCTGTGGTTGCAGTCGACCCAACAACCGGATCGATTAGGGCGCTGGTGGGGAGTGCAGACTACAATAATGCAGACTTTGGTAAGGTAAACATGGCGAATACGGCGCGGCAACCCGGTTCAAGCATTAAGCCGCTCTACTACACCGAGGCAATGCAGCGTAGCGTTATTACACCGGGGACAATCCTGCACGACAAAGCGACTAACTTTGGTGGCTACCAGCCGCAAAATGCAGACCGTCGCTTTAGAGGAGATATTTCTACGCGAAACGCTATCTCTCAGTCACTTAATATTCCGTCTGTCGAAGTAATGCAGAAGCTTGGCGTTAAAAATTCTGTCGATGCTTTCAAGCGACTTGGCCTCACGACAGTCAGTAACTCAACCGACTACGGTTTGTCACTCGCACTTGGTTCTGCTGAAGCGAAACTTACAGAGATGACAAATGCCTATGCTGCATTTGCAAACGCCGGTAAGCAATACGATCTGACAACAGTCACAAAAATCGATGACAAGTTTGAAAAGGAAGTCTTCAAGCAGGATACGCAGACATCTAAAGAAGTCATGGGCGAACAAGCTTCATTCCTTATTTCCGACATTCTTAACGATGAATCAGCTCGTGCGCCAATCTTCGGTAGTAGCCTTAATACGAATGGCTATGATGTGGCGGTGAAAACTGGTACAACCGATGAGGCGCGTGACGCATGGACAATTGGTTACGCAAAACAGTTGGCTGTTGGTGTCTGGGTTGGTAATAACGACAATACACCAATGAATAACGGTGGTGCTGGTATGGCGGGGCCAATTTGGCGTGCGACAATGCTTGCGGGGTTGAAGGGTCAAGCAAACCAACCGTTTATTGCACCTTCTGGCGTTGACCGTATTAGTATCTGCCGAAGTAACGGTCTACGCGCTGTTGGCGGTGGGACCGACGGTGTATATCAAGAGTACTTTATGAACGGCACCATTCCGAGTGGAGCCTGTGACGTGCCAAAGCCGCCTGAAGATTCAGACAAAGACGGGGTTGTAGATGCCGACGACAAGTGTCCTAATACTCCTGCAGGCACGACTGTTGACGAAACCGGGTGTGAGGTAAAAGAAGAGGTTGAAGCTCCAGAGGTCATCGACTCTGATGATGACGGGGTTCCCGATTCAATAGACAAGTGTGCAAATACACCAGCCGGCACGCAAGTTGATGCAACAGGCTGTCCTGTAGTCACGACACCGCCAAACCCTGGTACGGGAACGAATCCTCCTAGTACGGGTACGAACAGCGGTAATACCGGCGGCACTCGTAATACACCATCGTCTGGGCGATAACGCTATGAAATTCAGCACAATTGCTGTCATATATAACCCAATTAGCACTGGGCCAAGTGAGTCACTTGCGAAAGAATTCGTTGAAAAGGTCGCGGCGCGTCTCCCTAAGCAAGATATTAAGTTGATTGCTACTGAACGTGCTAATCACGCAGAATCATTAGCGTACGATATCGCAAAGAAATCAGAACACGCACTCATCATTTCATCAAGCGGTGACGGCGGCTACAACGAGGTGGTGAACGGAGCGATGAAAGCTCAAGGCGAGGGCAGTAAGGTCACAACTGGGCTGCTGCCGGCCGGTAATGCCAATGACCACTTCCACAACTTAAATGAAAAAGATATCGTCGAGCTTGTTGTTACTGGTGAGACTAAAAAAATAGACGTTTTAAAGATTTCTAGTACCTCAAAGGGCAAATCAATCGAACGCTTCGCACATTCATACATTGGGATTGGTTTAACGCCAATTGTCGGAAAAGAGCTTAATAAAGTGAAGCTCAATATATTCACAGAAGTGTGGGTCGTTGCGCGTGCATTGCTGCGCATGAAGTCTGTACGGTTGAAAATTAATAACAGGATTCGACGGTACGAGAGTATCGTATTTAGCAATGTTGATGAGATGTCAAAACACCTTAAAATATCAGCGCCGTCTCGGGTAACCGATGGTGAATTTGAGGTAACAATTTTTACTCGACGCGATAAACTACGCTTGATTCTCGTACTATTAAAGGCGTCACTTGGTGGTGTGGTTCAGGACGCTCGTGTATCTCGGTACGAGCTCGAAACAATTAGCAAAACACTCGTTCAGGTTGATGGCGAAATACTCTCACTAGACGCTGGCGTTCAGGCGACGGTCACGATAGATAAGCAAGCCCTCAGCTGTATTGTTTAACAAATATTCATCGCCCCGCTCTACCTCTGGTATAATAGCGATATGGCGACAATGAAAGAATTTCGTGAAGAGCGAATTAGAAAATTAGAAAAACTCCGAGAAATGGGCTTCGACCCATATCCAGCTAAAGCAAATCGCACAACTAACACGAGCGATATCTTAGCTGATTTTGATGCATTTGATGCAAAGACCGAAACCGTATTCGGTCGTATTAAGTCTATTCGAAAGTTCGGAAAAATTGCTTTCATTGTCATTCGCGACTTTTCTGGGTCTATGCAGCTTTTCTTGCAGGCGCAAACTATTCATGCAACTGATGCGGCCCAAGGACTTGTTGGTATTGAAGACCTTAACTTGCTCGACACTGGTGACTTTGTTGAAGCAACCGGTACAGTTATTAAAACGAAAACAGGCGAGACCTCACTTCAGCTTTCTGAGCTGCGTCTCATTACTAAGTCACTTCGACCAATGCCACTCGATCACGAAAGCTTTACCGACAAAGAAGAGCGCCTTCGCCGTCGTTACGTAGACATGAACGTCAATCTTGATGTTCGTGATCGGTTCGTTCGCCGCTCTAAGTTTTGGCAGGCAACCCGCGACTTCTTGAATGAAAATGATTTTATCGAAATTAGTAACACTGTTCTTGAGGGAACTGCCGGTGGCGCAGATGCAAATCCATTCGTCACTCACATGGACGCGCTCGACCAAGATTTCTTTTTGCGCATCAGCCACGAGCTTCCACTAAAGCGTCTTCTTGTCGCTGGGTTCGAAAAAGTATTCGAAATTGGCCCACGTTTCCGTAATGAAAACTACAGCGAAGAACACCTCCCTGAGCACAACGCTATGGAATGGTACTGGGCATCGGCTGATTGGGAAATGGGCATGGAATTTACCGAAAACATGGTTCGCTATATTGCCGACAAGACCTGGGGCACGCGACAGTTTACACTAGCAAACGGCCAGCAGGTTGATTTTGGTACTGACGGCGAGCACTTCGACCGCATTAGCTTCCTCGATATTCTTAAAACGCAGTACGGTATTGATATTTTCGAATCTAGTATGGAGGACATTCAAGCG
>Ga0247816_10000343_pt1 | contig 27540 bp, 24 predicted proteins | sample UWRJL209509C1_FD_179930 | JGI IMG/M metagenome (GOLD analysis project Ga0247816, IMG submission 179930) | Plant litter microbial communities from Arlington Agricultural Research Station in Wisconsin, United States - UWRJ-L209-509C-1 | ecosystem: Environmental > Terrestrial > Plant litter >...
CGCCATCGCGGCAACCTCGGCCGAGACCATCATCGCCCGCACCGCCGCCGACGGTGCCGGCACGGCCGTGACCGTGGTGGGGATCAACAGCCCAGACCCGCGCTTGAGCGCACTCGGTCAGGAATCTCCCGATGAAGAGGTGGACCTCTGGTTGGAGATCCCGCGTGCCAGCCACGCCCTGGGCGCCACGGTGGGCCGCGCCACCCGCCGGCACTGAGGCATCCGCTGGCACTGACGTACCCGCCTGCACTGACGTACCCGCTGGCACTGACGCGCCCGTGCCCGGACATGCGGAAAGGGACCGGCCCGTAGGTCGATCCCTTTCCGACATTCCGTGTCGGGACGACAACCCGAATGTCGCCCAAACGCGCCCCAACCACTCGCCCGCTTACCCTAGTCGGCGAATGGCTGGTGGTGATTCTCCGAGGAGATCACCTAGCGATATCTATATTGCTGTGTCAATCCCCTGCCGAAAAGTCGTCATTTAGGGGGACAGTAAAAAATCCGCCGGGTCGGGTCAGCGGGTGAAGGCACGCCAGCGGCCGTCGCCGCGCTGCAGCGGTGCCCTGGTCGCCCGCTGGCTGTCCGCCCAGGCGTTGGGAACGCGGCGAGGCAACTCCTGCAGGCTGTCGGATTCCTCGCGCAGCACGGCCCGGAGCACGGCCGTGACCGCGGCGGCCTCCTGGTCGGTGACGCCGCGGGTCACGAAGCGAAGCTCGGCCGGGTCGAAGGCGGCGGGCTGATCTGAGTCGGTCTGGTCGGTCATGACGCCGCCTACAGCGGGATGTTCCCGTGCTTCTTGGCCGGCAGGCTGGCTCGCTTGGTGCGCAGCGCCCGCAGCGCCTTGACCACGGACACCCGGGTCGCGGCCGGCTCGATCACACCGTCCAGTTCACCGCGCTCGGCGGCCAGGAACGGGCTGGCCACGTTGTAGGTGTACTCGTTGGCCAGGCGGCTGCGCACGGCGGCGACATCCTCGCCCCCGGCTTCGGCCTTCTTGATCTCGGCGCGGTAGAGGATGTTCACGGCGCCCTGACCGCCCATCACCGCGATCTCGGCGGTCGGCCAGGCCAGGTTGATGTCGGCGCCCAGGGGCTTGGAGCCCATCACGATGTACGCGCCGCCGTATGCCTTGCGCAGGATGACGGTGATCAGCGGCACGGTGGCCTCGGCGTAGGCGTAGAGCAGCTTGGCGCCGCGGCGGATCACGCCGGTCCACTCCTGGTCGGTGCCGGGCAGGAAGCCGGGCACGTCGACCAGGGTGAGGATCGGGATCGAGAACGCGTCGCAGAAGCGCACGAACCGGGCGGCCTTCTCACCGGCCTGGATGTTCAGGGTGCCGGCCATCGAGTTGGGCTGGTTGGCGACGATACCGACGCTGCGACCCTCGATGCGGGCGAACCCGACGACGATGTTCGGGGCGAACAACGGCTGGGTCTCGAGGAAGTCGCCGTGGTCGACGATGTGCTCGATCACGGTCTTCACGTCGTACGGCTGGTTCGGCGAGTCCGGGATCAGCGTGTTCAGCTTGAGGTCGGCATCCGTCGTCTCGAGCTCGACCTCGCTGTCGAACACCGGCAGCTCCGCCAGGTTGTTGTCCGGCAGGAAGCCGAGCAGGGTGCGGGCGTAGTCGAGCGCGTCGGACTCGTCGCTGGCCAGGTAGTGCGCCACGCCGGAGACGGCGTTGTGGGTGAGCGCGCCGCCGAGCTCCTCCATGCCCACGTCTTCACCGGTGACGGTCTTGATCACGTCGGGGCCGGTGACGAACATCTGGCTGGTCTTGTCGACCATGATCACGAAGTCGGTCAGGGCAGGGGAGTAGACCGCGCCGCCGGCGGCCGGGCCGCAGATGATCGAGATCTGCGGGATGACCCCGGAGGACGCCGTGTTGAGGCGGAAGATCTCGCCGTACTTGCCGAGCGCCACCACACCCTCCTGGATGCGCGCTCCGCCGGAGTCGAGGATGCCGATGATCGGCACGCCGGTCTTCAGGGCCAGGTCCATCACCTTGATGATCTTCTCGCCGGCGACCTCGCCGAGGGACCCGCCGAAGACGGTGAAGTCCTGCGAGTAGACCGCCACCTGACGGCCGTGGATGGTGCCGGTGCCGGTGACGACGGCGTCACCGTACGGGCGCTTCTTGTCCATGCCGAAGGCCACGGTGCGGTGCCGCACGAACTCGTCCAGTTCGACGAACGAGCCCTCGTCGAGCAGCTCGGCGACGCGCTCGCGGGCGGTCATCTTGCCCTTGGCGTGCTGCTTCTCGATGGCGGCCTCGCCACTGGCGGTCACGGCTTCGTGATACCGATGCTTGAGGTCGGCGAGCTTTCCAGCCGTCGTGTACAGGTCGGGAGCCGGTGAGGCGGAGTTCTCAGTCACGCCGTTCACTCTACCGGCCAGACCCCGGCGGCCTCCCAGAACCCCGTCCTCCCCGTCCCCGTCCCGCCCGCCCAGGCATAACTCCTGCAATTTGCGTGCAGCCCCGGCGAAATACCCGGTTCCGGGTCAGAGTGGGCAGAATTGCAGGAGTTATGCATCCCGCCGGGGTGTGCAGGAAGAGGCGTGACCAGATGGACTTTGCGAACAGCCGCGGTGTCGGCGCCCGATTCGAGTACCTCGACGAGGCCGGCTCCACCAACGACGTGCTGGTGACCAGGGCGACCGGGGTGGATGCCGCCGGCTGGCCGCACCTGTCGGTGGTCGTCACCGACAACCAGACCAGCGGCCGCGGCCGGCTGGGTCGCAGCTGGTCGGCGCCGAGCGGCAAGTCCCTGGCCATCTCGGTGCTGCTGCGCCCGCGGTTGGACTCCGGCCCGCTGCCGGCCAACCGGTTCGGCTGGTTCCCGCTGCTCGCCGGCGCGGCCATGACCCGCGCGGTGCGCTCTGTGGTCGACGCGGCCGCGGCCCGCCACGAGGGCGATCCCGACGAGGCCGCCCGCCACGAGGTCATGCTCAAGTGGCCCAACGACGTTCTCATTGACGGTTACAAGGTGTCCGGCATCCTCTCGGAGCTGCTGCCAGACGCGAGCGGGCTGTGCATCGGCGCCGGCCTCAACCTGGCCCTCGACGAGCACGACCTGCCCACTCTCACCTCCACCTCCCTGCTGCTGGTCACCGGCACCAGCCCCGATGCGGATGCCGTGCTCGCCGCCTACCTGCGCGAGCTGCGTGACCTGACCGACGCGTTCCTGGCCGCCGGGGCCGACCCGGTCGCCAGTGGCCTGCACGCGCAGGTCAGCGAGCTCTGCGGCACCCTCGGCGCCACCGTGCGCGTGGAGCTGCCCGGCGGAACCGACCTGATCGGAACCGCGGTCGCGTTGGACCCGGACGGCCGCCTGGTGATCGAAGATCAAACCAACGGTGAGCTGCAGGCTGTCGCCGCCGGGGATGTGACCCATCTGAGGTATTAATGGGTTATGACCAACCCATGGACCACGTCGCAGGGCAGCGCGTCTCCGGCGGGCACACCGCGGGGTGGGTCGGCCCAGGGTGGTTCGGCACAGGGAGCAGCGGCCCAGGGGAGCGCCGCCCCGGGCAGCGCACCTGGCGCGGTCGCTCCTGGCGCCGTCGCGCCGGCCGAAGTGGTGATCGTGCGACTGCGCGCCCACGGCCGGGCGCTGTTCTGGCCCACCGTGGTGCTGATCGGCGCGGCCGGCGCCACCGGGTATTTCACCGGCACCCTGCCGGAGGCCTGGCAGACGCTGGCCGTCCTGGTCGGGGCGATGGTGATCGTGCTGCTGTTCTGGTTTCTGCCGCTGATCAGGTGGCTCACCCGCCGCTACACGATCACCAGCCGGCGCATCATCTTCGTGCACGGGGTCTTCGTGCGCTCCCGGCAGGAGCTGCTGCACAGCCGCGGTTACGACCTCACCGTGCGGCGCACCTGGCTGCAGTCCCTGTTCCGGTCCGGCACGGTGCGCATCAACTCGGGCCTGGAGCATCCGCTCGAGTTACGTGATGTGCCCAGCGCCGGCCTGGTGCAGCGAGCGCTGCAAGACCTGATGGAGCAGTCCCAGACGGTGATGTCGTCCAGGCGTCAGCAGCAATCAGCGTTCGGTGACGAGTCCGCGTTCTGGACGGGTCGGCACCCGCAGTGACCCGGTGCTGACCGGCACGGCACCCGTCGTGACCGGCACCTCTGCCCGGGCCCGGCGGGTCGGCGAGAACACCCAGTAGCGGTAGAGCACGAACCGGAACACGGCGCCGAGGAACAACCCGACGACGTTGGAGGAGATGTTGTCGGCGAGCACGCTGGTGTAGCCGAGCACGTAGTGGCTCACCCACAGGCAGGCCAGTCCGATGCCCATCCCGGCCAGGCTGACGGCGAAGAACTCGAGCCCCTCGCGCATGGTCTTCGACTGCCGATCCTTGGAGAACGTCCAGTACCGGTTGCCCACCCAGTTGGCCAGGATCGCCAAGATCGTGGAGACCACCTTGGCCCAGATGGGGCCGGCCTCAACCGCGTCCGGCGCGAAGATGGTGGCGCGCAACAGGTTGAAGACCGTGATGTCGACCGCGAAGCCGACCAGTCCGACCATGCCGAACTTGCCAACCTGCGCAGCAAACGCGGCGGCACGGTGTCTGCTGACCGTTATTCTCGACATGCATCCGTCCGGGCAATAAGTGAAGATGGAACTGAAAAGCGAGAACCGCGCTGATGGCAGTCTATGGCGCGGCAGAATCGGCATCCTGAGAGTTCCCGGCCCCTCGGTGAACGGTCGCACAGAAATTGGTGAACAGATGAACCGCATTGTTGGCGTGATCGGCGGAGGCCAGCTGGCCCGCATGATGATCCCCGCGGCGGTGAACCTCGGCATCGAGATTCGGGTGCTCGCTGAAACCGACGGCATGTCGGCCGCGCTCGCCGCCGTCGAGGTGGGCGACTACCGCGACCTGGCCACGGTGCTGGCCTTCGCCGACACAGTGGATGTCGTCACCTTCGACCACGAGCACGTGCCGCAGGCCATTCTGCGCGAGCTGGTCAGCCGTGGGGTGGCCGTGCACCCCGGACCGGACGCGCTGCTCTACGCCCAGGACAAGCTACTGATGCGCGAACGGCTCAGCGAACTCGGCCTGCCGGTGCCGGACTGGGCGCGGGTGGAGAACGCCGACGAGCTCGCCGCCTTCCTCGCCGAGCACGGCGGTCGAGCCGTCGTGAAGACCGCCCGCGGCGGCTACGACGGTAAGGGGGTGCGCGTGGTGTCCCACGCCCACGAGGCCGACGACTGGTTCCTCGCCCTGGCCGAAGATGCCAACGGTGGCGCCCTGCTGGTGGAGGAGCTGGTCGACTTCCGCCGGGAACTGGCCCAGGTCATCGCCCGGCGTCCGTCCGGGCAGAGCGTCCTCTGGCCGGTGGTGGAGACGGTGCAGCAGAACGGCGTCTGCGCCGAGGTCATCGCCCCTGCGCCCAAGTCCGCCGGTCGGCTGGGCGAGGTCGCCGCCGACATCGCCCAGCAGGTCGCCGACGGTATCGGGGTCACCGGTGTGCTCGCGGTGGAACTGTTCGAAACCGTCGACGGCCGCCTGCTGGTGAACGAATTGGCGATGCGGCCGCACAACAGCGGGCACTGGTCGATCGACGGCGCCGTCACCAGCCAGTTCGAGCAGCACCTGCGCGCCGTGCTCGACCTGCCGTTGGGCGGAACCGAGCTGCGCGAACCGTGGTCGGTGATGGTCAACATTCTCGGCGGCCCGGTCGAGGGCAGCATGGCGGATCGCTACCCCGCCGCGTTCGCCGAGCAGCCGGCGGTCAAGGTGCACAACTACAGCAAAGACCCGCGTCCGGGCCGCAAGATCGGCCATGTGACGGCATCCGGTACGGATCTGGACACCGTCACCTACCAGGCGCGTGCCACTGCGGCGATTTTTCAGGACTAAAGCCTAAGATCGACTCCGTGCCAGACAAACCCGTGATCAACGCGCCCGATTCCGCCTCCGCCGCCCCGCTCGTGGGCGTCGTGATGGGCTCGGACTCCGACTGGAACGTCATGAGCGACGCCGCGGCGCTGCTCAAGGACTTCGGCGTTGAACACGAGGTGCAGGTGGTCTCCGCGCACCGCACGCCCGAGAAGATGATCCGCTACGGCCAGGATGCTCACGCTCGCGGCCTCAAGGTGATCATCGCGGGAGCCGGCGGCGCCGCGCACCTGCCCGGCATGCTTGCCGCCGTGACGGTTCTGCCGGTGGTGGGCGTGCCCGTGCCGCTCAGCCGGCTCGACGGACTGGACTCGCTGCTGTCGATCGTGCAGATGCCCGCCGGAGTGCCCGTCGCCACGGTGTCGATCGGCGGAGCCCGCAACGCGGCGCTGATCGCCGTGAAGATCCTCGCCACCAGCGATGACTCCCTGCGCCTCAAGCTGGAGCGCTACGCCGCCGACCTCGCCGACCAGGTGGAGCTGAAGAACACGGCGCTGCAAGCGAAGCTATGAGCAGCGCCAGCAGCCCGATCCGGTACCCGAATACCGGGTCAAGCCAGGTCATGACGCGCCGAGCCTGGTGGCTCGTCGCGCTCAACATCCTTCTGCCCGGCTCCGCTCAGGTGCTTGCCGGCAACCACAAACTGGGCCGGTTCGGCCTGCGCGCCACCCTGGGCTTCCTGATCCTGCTGGTCATCGCCCTGGTCGTGTACCTGATCAATCCTGAGATCATGCTCACCATCGCCACCAACTCCTTCGGGCTCTGGCTGGTGGCCGCGGTGATGCTGTTCTACGCCGTGGTCTGGGTGATCCTGACCTTCGACACCATCCGTCTGGTGCGCCTGGTGAAGGCCAGGCCCAAGGCCCGCCCGCTGATCGCGGGACTGGCCACGGTGGTGATGGTCGTGGTGGCCGGCACCGCGGGGTACGGCGCGTATGTCGCCACCACCGCGAGCGGCTTCCTGTCGTCGGTGTTCTCGGCCGGGCCGAGCGAACCGCCGGTGGACGGCCGGTACAACATCCTGCTGCTCGGCGGCGACGCCGGCGAGGACCGCGAGGGTATGCGGCCGGACAGCATGTCGGTGGTCTCCATCGACGCCGAAACCGGCAAGGCCGACATCATCGGGCTGCCGCGCGACCTGAGCTACGTGCCGTTCCCCGAGGACTCGCCGATGCACGCCGTGTACCCGGAAGGCTACGGCGCCAACGGGGTCTGCGACGTGAGCGTGTGCATGCTCAACTCCATCTACACCGAGGTGGCGCTGAAAAGCCCCGAGATGTACCCGAACGCCGAAGCCGAGGGCAGCGAGCCGGGCATCGAGGGAATGCGGGACGCGGCCTCCGGTATCACCGGGCTGACCATACAGTACTTCGTGCTCATCGACATGCAGGGCTTCAGCGACCTGATTGACGCCCTCGGCGGCGTCGACATCAACGTGGAGGAGCGCCTGCCGATCGGCGGCGACGAGGAGTTCAACAACGTCGACGGCTGGGTCGAAGCCGGTCAACAGCACATGGACGGCTTCACCGCGCTCTGGTACGCCAGAGCCCGGCACGGCACCAGCGATTACGACCGGATGGCCCGCCAGCGGGTGTTGCAGGGCGCGATCCTGGAGCAGTTCAACCCGGTCAATGTGCTCACCAAGTTCCAGGGTGTCGCCGAGGCGGGCGAGCAGGTCGTCAAGACGGATGTTCCGCAGGGCATGCTCGGCTACTTCGCCAACCTGGCGGGCAAGACCCAGAAGCTCCCGATCGGCGACGTCGAACTGGTGCCGGGCAACGGCGTCGACCCGACCGACCCCGACTACGCCTACATCGACGAGCTCATCACCGAGGCCCTCAATCCGCCGGACGCCGCCACCCCCGCCCCCTGACCCGGTCTCGGTGGTCGAGCTTGTCGAGACCCGGCGACCCGACCTATGGTTCGCGCCCCGTCCGGTGGTCGAGCTTGTCGAGACCCGGCGACCCGACCTGCGGATGCCTAGGCAAGCGGCGTCTGCGTGCCCGCGCCGAGACCGTGCTCACGTTCGAACTCCCGCATCTGACGGCGAAACCGGGCCAGGATGACCAGCCCGTATGCGAACAGCGCCACGCTGCTCAGAAGCCCGTACCAAGCCACCACGTGGTTGCCCAATGAGGACATCTGGAGGAGTCCCGTCAGGAGAATCACTCCGGCGAGTGCGAAGTAGATGAAGCTGGTCGTACGCACCCGAGTGATCTCCATCCGCTGCTGAATGAGTGACTTCATGGCGAGAACCTATCCTCCTCGCCGAGTCTCCGCGCCCGCCCGCTCCGGTGGTCGAGCCTGTCGAGACCCGCAGAGCCGACTCCCGGTTCGCGCCCCGACCGGTGGTCGAGCCTGTCGAGACCCGGCGACCCGACCGACAGACCGCTCCCATCTCGGTGGTCGAGCTTGTCGAGACCTCGCGAGTAAATTTGCGGTCGCGACTCCTCCACAGGCACCCTTGAAACCCGCTTATCCCCAATGAATCACTGGGATCAACAGTGTCAGTGGGTGCTGCTTGAATGAACCTATGGCCACCTCAAACGCCACACCAGAAGAAGACCCGGACGACTTCACCGATCCGGCTCAAGCCGCCATCGCGGCCGCGATCGACGAGCTCGTCGAGAACGAAAAAGCCCTCGCCGCCGTGCAAGCGAACAAGACCCGCATCCTGGCCAGCATCGACCTCCTCGGCCGCAAAACCTACATTCGCGACCGGCTCCGCGGGAACCCGGGCGAGACCGGCTGGAACAGCTCGCCCTGGGACGACGAAGACCTCGGCCGCCGCACCATGGCCGCCGAGGTCGCGTTCGCTCTCCGGCTGAATAGGAACACCGCCGGCATCATGGTCTTCGAAGCCACCCGGCTGGTCGGCCAACTTCCTCTGGTTCAGAAGGCGCTATCGGAGGGCACGATCACTTGGGGGCACGCCCGCAAGATGCTCGAGATCACCGAGAACCTCCCGGCAGAGGTGGTGCCCGCGTTCGAACGCCAGGTACTGCCGGCGGCGAAGAAATACACGGTCACCCGGTTCGGTCAGGTCGCCGTGAGGGTGCGGGAGCGTTTGCACCCGGTCCCTCTTGAGGAGCGGGCGGCCGTCTCGGCGAAGGACCGGCGGGTGCTGGTGGAACCAGACCTGAACGGGATGGCGTGGCTGAACGCGTACATGCCAGTTGACGACGCCCAAGCCGTATTCGACCGGTTGACGCGGATGGCCAAGAACCTGGACGAGTCCGACCTGCCCAAGGATGAGCGGCGCACGATGGATCAGCGTCGCACGGACGCCTTCCGGGACCTCCTGGTTGACGGGGTGGGGCCGGACGGGCTCGGCGAGGGCATCCGGGGCACGGTGTCCATCACCGTCCCCGTCTTGACGCTGCTGGGCCAGAGCAATGAACCGGCCATCTTGAACGGCCACAGCCCGATCGACGCGGAGACCGCGCGCAAGATCGCCGGCAGTGCGACCAGCTTCACCCGGATCTTGGTTCACCCGGAGACCGGGTGCACCCTCTCAGTTGGGCGGGAGTCCTACTCACCGCCGGCGGAGTTGAAGAAGTACACCGAGGTGCGAGATGGCACCTGCCGGGCACCCGGATGCAACCGGCAAGCCACTCACAGCGACCTTGACCACACTCAGCCGTGGAGTGACGATGGCACGACCAGCGCCGACAATCTGGTGCATCTGTGCAGTCCCTGCCACCGGTTGAAACATCAGTCGAGTTTCACCACCAGTCAGAAGCCCAATGGGGATCTGGTGTGGACGAGCCCGAGTGGCAAGGACTATCTGACGGAGCCGGCGAGCTATATCGGCGAGCCGCCACCACCACCGCAGCCGCCGCCGGTCGACCCGGTCACGGAGCGGCCGGCCGCTGACCAAAAACTGCCGGCGTCACTGCCCGAGCCGACGCGTGACGATCCGCCGCCCTTCTGACCCGCCGCACTCTCAAGAGCAGCGCAGCCCGAACGACAAACGGCCCACCTAGCCCAGCACCTGATGCACGCCTGAGCGGCGCCAGGCGCAGCGCTGCGGAGTGCTCAGACCGATTACAGGTCGGCGTGCAGCTGCCAGACCCGTTCGGCCGTGTCGCGCCAGCTGAAGGCTTTGGCCCGGTCGCTGCCGAAAATGCGCAGACGGCCGGCGAGGGCGGTGTCGCCGAGCACCCGGTCCAGCGCTGCAGCGAGACGTTCGGGGTAGTCCTTGGGGTCGTCCCGTTCCACGGTGAATCCGGCGTCGCCGCCGGCTTCGACCAGCGCGGGGGCATCCGAGTGGATGACCGGGGTGCCGAACTGGAAGGCCTGGATGATCGGCAGACCGAAGCCTTCCTCGAGGCTCGGGTAGACGAACACCGACGCGCGGGAGATCACCACGGCGAGCTCCTCGTCATTCAGCTCGGAGAGCGCACGTACCCGGTCGGGTGCGAGCCCGGCCTCATCGGCGACGGAGGCCAGCGTGAGGTCACCCCAGCTGTCCGGTCCCACCACGTACAGCGGCAGGTCGACGGCTCCGGGCAGACCCAACGCGGTGATCAACGCCGTGAGCGCGCGGCGCGGTTCGAGGGTTCCGGCGGTGAGAATGAACTCGTCCGGCAGGCCGAGCCGAACCGCGATCTCTTCGGCGGCGGCGGAGTTCGTCGGCAGCGCGAGGTTGCTGCTCACGGCCCCGCCGATCACGCGCACGCGGTCGCCGAAGTCCATCACGTCGCGCAGCTGGTCGGCGAGAGCGTGGCTGGGCACCACGATGGCGTCGGCATGCTTGCGGGCCCGCTTGAGCATCAGCTTGGCGCGGGCGACGGTGGTCGGGGTGAGCGATTCCGGATGCGTCCAGGCCAGCACGTCGTGCACGGTCACGGCGACCTGGGTTTCGTCCTTGGTCCGGTCGTGGCGTCGCAGCGGAGCGAACAGGCCGGGAGCATGCACGAGGCCGTGCCCGGCGGAGGTCGCGACCCCCAGCTGCCAGGCCGCGGCGAGTTCTCGTCGGGCCAGCGCGGTCTTGTGCAGACCGGCGAGGCCCGGCAGAGCCGCCTCGATGGTCTCGTAATTCTCCGGCGTGGTGGCCGACACGATGCCCTCGACCACACAATCGGTGGGTGCCGTGCTGATCAACGACCGGGTGAGTTCCTCGGTATACCGGCCGAGCCCACCCGGCACGGGCGAGACCAGCTGGTCGACGATCACTCTGAGGGTAATCATGAAGGTGTGAACGCTCCGTGTTTCGCGGCGTCAGCGAGGGCATCGGTCCACGGTCGCATGGGGGAGAGGCCGGCGTGGGCCCAGGCGTCATGACCGAGCACCGAGTACGACGGCCGGGGAGCGGGCCGCACGAACTGGGCGCTGTCGGTGGGCAGCACCCGCTCGGGGTCGAGGCCGGCGCTCTCGAAGACGGCCCGCGCAAAACCGAACCAGGTCGTCTCTCCACCGTTGGTGCCGTGGTAGATCCCGGCCGGAGCATCCGCATCGAGCATGGCGACGATCTGCGCGGCAAGGTCGACCGTCCAGGTCGGCTGGCCGAACTGGTCCGCCACCACCGAGACCGTCTCGCGGCCGGCGGCCAGCATGAGCATGGTGCGACCGAAGTTGGCGCCGTGCGCGCCGTACAGCCACGCGGTGCGCACGATGTACCCGCCGGCGGGGTTCTCGCTCAGAACGAACTGTTCCCCCGCGGCCTTCGTGCGACCGTATGCGTTGATCGGATCGATCGCCGTGTTCTCGGGGTAGGGCGCGCTGCCCGACCCGTCGAAGACGTAGTCAGTGGAAATCTGCACAAGTTTCGCGTTCACTGCCGCGGTGGCGATCGCCAGGTTCCGCGCACCGGTCGCGTTGACCGCGTACGCGTCGTCCTCCTGCGTCTCCGCGGCATCCACAGCCGTGTACGCGGCAGCGTTGATCACCACGTCGAAGCCGGTGACGGCCTCCCGCACGGCGGCCAGGTCGGTGATGTCCAGGCCGGTGCGGGCCACGGCAGTCACGTCACGCCCGGCCAGGGCGCTCTGCAGGTCCTGGCCGAGCATCCCGGCCGCGCCGGTGATCAAATAACGGGTCATGACAGGTCGGCGCCGCTCAGCTCAGGGCTGCGCGGGTCTTGAGGGGTTCCCACCAGGTGCGGTTGTCGCGGTACCACTGCACGACGTCGGCGAGGCCCTGGGCGAAGGGCACCTCGGGGCTGTAGCCGAGTTCGGCCTGGATCTTGCTGATGTCCACGGAGTAGCGCAGGTCGTGGCCGAGGCGGTCGGCGACGCGGTCGACGTAGGACCAGTCCTTGCCGGTCGCGTCGAGGAGCAGCTGGGTGAGTTCGACGTTGGTCAGTTCGGTGCCGCCGCCGATGTTGTAGATCTCGCCCGCGCGGCCCTTGGTGAGGACCATGGCGATGGCCCGGGTGTGGTCGTCCACGTGCAGCCAGTCGCGGATGTTGTTGCCCTCGCCGTAGAGGGGGACGTGCAGGTCATCGATCAGGTTCGTGACGAACAGCGGGATGACCTTCTCGGGGAAGTGGTACGGGCCGTAGTTGTTCGAGCAGCGCGTGATCGACACGTTCAGGCCGTGGGTGCGGTGGTAGCTGCGGGCGAGCAGGTCGCTGCCGGCCTTGGAGGCGGAGTACGGCGAGTTGGGCTCGAGGGCGCGTTCTTCGTTCCAGGAGCCTTCGGCGATGGAGCCGTAGACCTCGTCGGTGGAGACGTGCACGAAGCGGGGCAGGTCGTGGCGCAGGGCCGCGTCGAGGAGTTGCTGGGTGCCGAGCACGTTGGTCTCGACGAAGATCGACGCGTCGCGCACGGAGCGGTCCACGTGCGATTCGGCCGCGAAGTGCACCACGGCGTCCAGGCCGGGGAAGAGGGTGTCCAGGAGAGCGCCGTCGCGGATGTCGCCCTGAACGAAGGTGTAGCGGGGCGAGTCGGAGACGGGAGCCAGGTTTTCCAGGTTGCCGGAGTAGGTGAGGGCGTCGAGAACGACGACGTCGGCGCCTTCCAGACCCGGGTAAGCGTCTTGCAGGGTACGACGAACGAAGTTCGAGCCGATGAACCCGGCGCCGCCGGTGACGAGGATCTTCATAGAATAAGTAACCAATCCGTTTGCGTAAGGTGCCTACGCGATTGTACTGGACACGCATTGCTAGGCTGGCAAACGTGCAGATTCGCGAACTTTCCGTGCCCGATTCCTACGAGGTGACCCCGAAGCAGTTCGGGGACGACCGGGGAGTGTTCCTCGAGTGGTACCGCTTCGACAAGCTGTCTGAGGCGGTGGGGCACTCGCTGGACCTGCGTCAGGCGAACACCAGCGTGTCCAGTCGCGGTGTGGTGCGCGGCATCCACTTCGCCGACATTCCGCCGGGCCAGGCGAAGTACGTCACCGCCACGCACGGCGCGATCATCGACTTCATCGTCGACATCCGGGTCGGCTCGCCGACCTTCGGCCAGTGGGACTCGGTGCTGCTCGACGACGTCGACCGCAAGGCCGTCTACCTGTCAGAGGGCCTCGGCCACGCGTTCGTCGCCCTGACCGACAAGGCCACCGTCAGCTACCTGGTGTCCTCCACCTACAGTGCCGGCGCCGAACACGGCATCAACCCGCTCGACGAGCAGGTCGGCCTGGTGTTCCCCTCCTCAGCCGGTGAACTCCTGCTCTCCCCGAAAGACACCGACGCGCCCAGCCTCGCCGAAGCCGCCGAGAGTGGTCTGCTGCCCAGCTGGGACGCCGCCCGCGCCTACTACCAGAGCCTCAACGAACGGAACTAGACCATGCGCGGAATCATTCTCGCCGGCGGATCGGGCACCCGCCTGTGGCCGATCACCAAGGGCATCTCCAAGCAGCTGATGCCGATCTACGACAAGCCGATGATCTACTACCCCTTGTCGACGCTGATGATGGCCGGTATCCGTGAGGTGCTGATCATCACCACCCCCGAGTACAACGACCAGTTCCGCGCCCTCCTCGGCGACGGCAGCGACCTGGGCCTGCGCATCGAGTACGCCGTGCAGCCCTCACCCGACGGTCTCGCCCAGGCGTTCACCATCGGTGAAGAGTTCATCGGCGACGACAGCGTCGCCCTCGTCCTCGGCGACAACATCTTCCACGGCGCCGGCCTCGGCACGGCGCTGCGCAACAACGCCGACATCGACGGTGCGCTGATCTTCGCGTACCACGTGTCCAACCCCACCGCCTACGGCGTCGTCGAGTTCGACGAGGACTTCACCGCCGTCTCCATCGAAGAAAAACCCGTCACCCCGAAGAGCAACTACGCGGTGCCCGGCCTGTACTTCTACGACAACTCCGTCGTCGAGATCGCCAAGTCCATCGAACCCTCCGCCCGCGGCGAGCTCGAAATCTCCACCGTCAACGAGCGCTACCTCAACCAGGGCAACCTGCACGTGCAGGTCCTGGACCGCGGCACCGCCTGGCTGGACACCGGCACCTTCGAATCGATGATGCAGGCCTCCGAATACGTGCGCGTGATCGAAGACCGCCAGGGCCACAAAATCGGCTGCATCGAAGAGATCGCCTGGCGCGCCGGCTGGATCGACGACACCCAACTCGCCGCCCTCGCCGCACCCCTCGCCAAGAGCGGTTACGGCGTCTACCTCCGCGGACTGCTCAAGACCGACTAACGAGTCGTCGATTCGCTGCGAAAGGCCCCATGGATGCGTTCCATGGGGCCTTTTGAGTGAACTCGCTACGGCGGGTCAGCCGCCGGACTGGATGTGCGCGAGCACGTCGTCCATGGTCGCCTTGATCCCGGCGGGCAGCGAGGTCAGCTGACGCCGGTCGAGGTCCGGCCAGACCGTCGAGGTGATGCGCAGGTCGAGCCCCTGCATGGATGCTTCGGCCGAGTAGCCCAGCATCACGTTCGGGTTCGCCTTCGCCAGGCTGCGGATGTGCCCGAGCAGATTGCTGATCGTCACCGCCTGCCCGGTGGCCAGGTTCTTCACGGCCTGGGTGCGACCGTGTGAGACGGTCACCTCCCGCAGCCGGGTGACGCAGTCCAGCACCAGCTCGGCGCAGTCGCGCACGAAGATGTAGTCCCGCATGGTTTCCAGGGGCACGAAGATCGACGCCGGCTTGGGCGAGAACTGCGCCTTGGCCAGGTGCGAGATCAGGCCCTGCATCTTGCCGAGCTTCTGGCCGGGGCCGTACAGATTGGCTATCCGGCCGGCCAGCACCGAGACTCCCGACGATTCGGAGAACGCGGTCAGGCTGGCTTCGGCGTCGAGCTTGAACCGACCGTAGCCCGAGATCGGCACCGGGGTGCTCTGCTCGTCGAACGGTGGATGCGCCGAACCGCCGTACACGCCGCCGGCCGACGACGCGTAGAACACCGCTCCGGCCTCAGCCGAGCCGTGCCGAGTGGCGGCCGTGCCGACCGCGTCCAGCACCAGCCGCAGCTGGCGGAGTTCATGCTCGATCGCGGCCGGCGGGGTGGAGGTGACGGCGTTGCCGGCCACCCAGAGCACCGCCCAATCGGCGGTGCCGGTGGCATCCATGGCTGCGGCGGTCATCAACCGGTCCGCGCTGGCCGACGCGGCCTCGGCGAGGCTGGCGTCGTCCGACCACGGCAGCGGCTCGGCGGGCAGGAGCACCCAATCCGGGCGGCGGGAGATGGCGGCAGACGTGGCGCCGCCCAGCAGGCCGCGGGCGCCAATCACCCAGGCGTAGGTCGTCACCGGGCGGCTTTGCGCGTCCGCCCGAGAGGTCCATCCGCCGGGTCGGTGGTGATCAGGTACGGCGGCTTGCCCATTGCCATGTTCACGTTGATGCCGATGTACTCGGCGATGACACCCAGCGAGAACAGGATGAACCCGGCGCTGAGCAGAACCAGCACGCTGAGCGACGCCCAGCCCTGGATGGCGATGTCGCCGGTGAGGCGCTGGATGAAGATGACCGCGGCGAAGACCACGCCGATCAGCGCGAACAGCACACCGAGCCCGCTCACCACGCGCAACCCGCGGGTGCCGGTGGTCAGGACCATCCGCCAGAAGTGCGAGAACAGCCGTCGGGCGGAGTAGCCGGAGGAGCGTTCGCCCTCTTCACGCAGCTCCACCGGGGAGGTGGTGACGCGCGCGGCGACCCAGCCGATGGCCACGTCGAGGTAGACGCCGCTGCCGGCATACGCGGCCACGCTGCGGCCGATGTTGCCGAGCATCAGACGGTAGCTCTGGTAGTCGGCGGCGGCGCTGGAACCGCTCAGCTTCGTGAGCAGGTACTTGGCACCCTTGGAGGCGCCGTTGCGCAGCGCGCCGTGCGGGGCCGGGTTGGTCGGCTTGGCGTAGACCACGTGGGCCTGCTCGCGCATGGCGGTGTCGAGCATCCCGCCGATGGCGCGCGGGTCGTGCTGACCGTCCTCGTCGAGGGTGACGATCCAGTCGCCGCCGGAGGACGCCATGCCCGCAAGGGTGGCCGCGTGCTGGCCGAAGTTCTTGCTCAGCCAGATGCCGCGGGCGAACGGGTACCGTTCGGTGATCTCACGGATGACGGCGGCCGAGTCGTCGGGGCCGTGGTCGAAGACCAGCAGCACTTCCTCCACCTGGAAGGTGTACCCGTCGGGGGTCATGCTCACCCGGGTCAGCGGTTCGATCTCCGCGAGCACACCGTTCAGAGTGCGTTCTCCCTGGTAGACGGGGATGACGATCGAGATGCTGTGGGCGGCGACGTCGGGTTCTGCGGGGGAGGCTGTCACGGGTTCAGAACCTACCACACGGGCGGTTTCATCGGCCGGATCAGGACGTTGCGGCATCCGCTCTCACCGCCTTGGACATACGGCGGCCGAGCCAGATGTAGGCGAGCCGGCGCACCTGGGCCATCACCCGGGCGCGGGTGTTGCCGATGACCCGGTCGGTGCCGGAGACGACGTCGGGACGCGTCTTCGCCATCCAGTTGTGGAAGCCCATCGCCTGGGCGGCCTGCTCGGCGACGAGGCGCACGCTCCACTGGCTGTCCGAGATGCGGAACCCGGCCAGGCTGCCGGGAACGCCGACGAACTTGCCCTCGAGCAGCACCCGTGAATACGAGGCCTGGTCGATCAGGTACGGCCAGCGCGAATCCCACCAGCCGGTGCGTTCCAGCACGGCGCGGCGCATCATCACGCAGCCGGGCTCGCCGAAGATGTTGGTGCCCTGGGTGATGCTCTTGCGGATGGCGGTGGTGCCGTCGTGCACACCGGTGAGACCGGCCAGGCCCCGGTTCTTGATCACGGGCACACTGTTGGCGTCGACGATGTCGCGCGGCGACGCGGCCAGAACCGCGGCCGGCTCGGCCACCAGGGCCGCGACCTGCTGGGCCACGATGGTGGGGTAGAGCAGATCGTCGCCGCAGACCAGCTTGATCAGCTCGCCGGTGGCCGCCTGGCTGACCCGGTTCCAGTTGCGCAAGGCGCCGCCACCGGCCTCGGTGTGAAGCAGCGTCACCCTGGGCTCGTCCCGGTAGCGCTGCATCACCGCCCAGGTGTCGTCGGTGGACGCGTGGTCGGAGACGATCACCTCGAGGTTGGTGTACGTCTGGCCGAGCACACACCTCATGGTCTCGTCGAGATAGTCCGCGTTGTTGTACGCGGGGATCACGATCGAAACAAGGGGAGTGTCGCCCGCGATGGGGCCTCGGCCCGAGGGCTGCGCAATATTGCTCATAGGTAAGTGGTGACTCGCATCCGTTGGAGAACTACGCCCCCACGATACCCGGTGGCCTCTCCGTGCGGTTGTGAAGGCACCGTGAGGGATAATCTTCTGGTGCAGTCCAAAATTGTGTGGCCCCTCCTCGTCGTGGTGGCAGTCCTGGCGGGAGCATCCATCCCGCTGTTCTTCGACCCCGGTTTTTACTTCGTCGACGACACCCAGTCCGGTGCATTCGGGCAGTGGTACGAGATCGGCCGCCGGGTGCTCGACCTGGACTGGTCGCTGATCAACCCCCGCGTCTGGCAGTCGGGCAACTACCTCGCCGAGGGTGCCTGGGGCATTTTCAGCCCGCTGCTGTGGCTGGTGGGCATCGGCGCCTACTACTCCACCAACGCCCTGATCTTCAGCACCATCGTCAAGATCGCCTGCCTGCTGCTGGGCGCCATCGGCGTCTATGCCCTCGCCCGCAACTTCGGCGCCCTGCGCCCCTGGGCCGCCCTGGTGGCCGTCGCCGCACCGCTGGCCGGCTTCACCCTCTACATGGATGCCGCCTCCTGGGTGAACGGCCTGATGGCCTGGAGCTTCGTCCCCCTCACCTGGGCCCTCGCCCGCCGGGCCGTGCTGCACGCCAAGTCGCCCGTGCTGCCGATCATCTCCGCGATCTGCCTGATCGGCATCGGCTACGCGCACGCCACGATCTTCCTCGCGCTCATCCTGGCTGCCCTCATCACCGAGGCCTTCATCAGCCGGCACCGCCCGTCGATCGTGCGCGCGTTCGCCCTGTCCTTCGCCGCCGGCAGCTTCGCCGTGATCGTGCACCTGCCCGGGGTGCTCACCGCCCCGATCACCGGTCGCACCAGCACCTACGAGAACACCGGCCTGCTCACCGTCGACCTCGGCGGCCTGTTCGCCTCGCCCATCCCGGTCGGCACCCCCAGCATGCTGTTCTTCAGCGGGCACTTCCCGTACGCACCACTGCTGTACATCGCCTGGTTCCTGCCGCTCTTGGCCTTCGTCGACTTCGGCCGGCTGCGCCAGGTGCTGCGCACCCGGGTGAGCATCGTCATCATCCTCATCATGGGCCTGGTCGGCGTGCTGCTGCCCAGCGACTTCGGCGCGCTGCGCTTCCCGGTGCGCATGATGCCGTACGTCACCATGGCCCTGCTGGTGCTGCTCGCCGTGGCGATGTCGCACGCCCGGGCGCAGGTGATCAACCGCAACCGGTTCTTCCTCGCGGCCGGATTCGTGCTGGTCGGCTCGTTCCTCACCTGGGCGGCCGCACCGCAGTACATCAAGCTGTTGCTGCTCGTCACCGTGATGATCGTGGTCGCGCTCTGGGTCGCCTACATGATCCTCTCCAACCGCAAGCTGCCGCTGGTCGGCAGCAACTCGTCCGGCTGGCTCGCCGGCCGTGGTGTTGCCACGCTCGGCTGGACGGGCATCGGCCTGACCGTGCTGCTGCTGGTTCCCCAGCACGTCTCCTCGCCCACCTCGCCGCTGCCGGACTACAACGTGCCGGTCGAGGTCAGCGAATACCAGGACCAGCTCGCCGCCGCGGAGGGTGACGTCATCGTGGTCGGTGGGGTGCCCAACGTGAACGACCCGGATGCCTGGGACGAGCTGCTGGTCGGCAACCTCTGGTACGTGGCGGAGGAAGACGTGCAGAACGCCTACTCGGCCGTGTACTACAGCCCGTACAACAACTTCACCTGCATGTCCTACAACGGGTCCACCTGCCCCGACCTGTACGACCGGTTGTTCGAGCCGATGAAGGAGACCGGGCTGATCGGCGCCGACCTGATGGGTGTCAGCTCGGTCCTGTCGGTGAAGGGCGTCGTGCCGCGCACCGACTGGACCGACGTGCCGGAGGGCTGGTCGATCGTCGAAGACTCCGCTCAGACCCGCCTGATCGTGCGCGACGAGCCCGTCGCCGGCGCCGGATCCGTCGTCTGGGCGTCCGACGGCACCGAGGTCACCGTGCTCGACGAAGACGAGATGGGTGTCACCTTCCGGGTCGACGAGATCGCCGAGACCGGCGGGCAGGTGGCCCTCAGCCGCCTCCCATGGCCCGGCTACCAGGCCGACGGCGCCACGGTGTCCGCCGACCCGGTGGAAACCTTCCTCCTCGGTGTCGACATCGACGCCGACCAGCTCGGCAAGACCGTGACCGTGTCGTACTACGCCCCCGGTTACCCGCTCCAGCTGACCGCCGCCGCGCTGCTCCTGCTGATCCTGGTGGGCTGGCCGCTGTTGCGGCTGATCGGCCGCCGCCGCGGCGACGGCGGCAACCTGGTGATCCGCACGGCGAGGGCCAGCCGGGTCCCGGCCCCCGAGGTGTCCGTATGACCGCAACACGCGACCGCACCGTCGCGGTCGTGGTCGCCTACAACCGGCGAGACCTGCTCATCGAGGTGCTCGACGCCCTCGCGGTGCAGAGCTCGCCGGTGGCGGCCATCGTGGTGGTCGACAACGCCTCCACCGACGACACCACCGCCATGGTCCTGGACCGGTTCCCCGGCGCCGACCTGATCACGGTCGAGCGCAACACCGGCGGCGCCGGCGGTTTCGCGATCGGGGCGGCCCGCGCGCTCGCCCGGCACTCGGCCGATCTGGTCTGGCTGATGGACGACGACACCGTGCCCACCGACACCGCTCTGGCCGAGCTGTTGGCGAGTGTCGGCGACGACCCGCTGATCACCATCGCCGGCTCCCGCGTGGTCTGGACCGACGGTCAGGACCACCCGATGAACACGCCACGGGTGAAGCCGTTCGTCGGCTCGCGGGAACGTGCTGCCGCCGAGGCCCGCGGTGCGCTGCCGGTGCGCAGCTCCTCGTTCGTGTCGATGCTGGTGCGCGCCGACGCGCTCCGCCGGCACGGCCTGCCGATCGCGGACTACTTCATCTGGAACGACGACTTCGAGTTCTCCACCCGCATCCTGCGCCGAAGCCGGGGCCTGTTCGTGCCGAAGAGCGTCGTGGTGCACAAGACCACCAAGCTCGGCGCCACCGATGTCGACCCCGGCGAACGGTTCTACTACGAGGTGCGCAACAAGGTCTGGCTGATCCGGTTGTCCCGCTCGCTCAGCCCGGCCGAGAAGGTGCTCTACTCCGGCTCCTCCGTGCGCCGCTGGGCGCGCACCTTCCGGGCATCCACTAACCGACCGGTGCTGGTCACCGGGCTCCGCCGCGGACTGCGCGACGGTTTCCGCACCCGCCCGCGGCCCAACCAGGTGGCCCTGGCCGGCCTGGGCGAGGCCAGCGTCGACGTCGCCGCGTGCGAAGCCGGGGTGACCCGGTCGTGAGCGGTACCGAGTTCTCCCTGCTGCTGCCGGTGTACGCCGGCGACAAGGCGGCCTACTTCACCAAGGCCTTCGCCAGCACCGTCGTCGACCAGACCCGCCGGCCCAGCGATGTCGTGATCGTTCAGGACGGTCCGATCGGCACCGAACTCGCCGCCGCCGTCGCCGCCGCGACCGCCGCGTCCCCGGTGCCGGTGAACCACCTCCGCCTGGCCGAGAACGTGGGCCTGGCCCGCGCCCTGGAGTCCGGTCTGCTGCAGTGCGCGCACGACATCGTCGCCCGGATGGACGCCGACGACATCTCGCTGCCCGACCGGTTCGCCAAGCAACTCTCGGTGATCGACGACGGCTTCGACCTCGTCGGCACCGGCATGCTCGAATTCGACGAGGCCGGCCGGGTGCTCGGCAAACGCATCCCCCCGACCGATCCGAACGACATCAAGACCACCGCCCGGTTCCACGACCCGTTCAACCACCCCACGGTGGTGTACCGCCGGTCCGTGGTCGCCCGAGCCGGCGGGTACAAGGACCTGCCGTTGATGGAGGACTACTGGCTGTTCGCCCGCATGATCCAGGCCGGAGCCCGGGTCGCGAACCTGGCCGACCCGCTGGTGATGTACCGGGTAGATGCCGGCGCGTACGGCCGGCGCGGCGGCTGGACCCTGTTCCGCAGCGAGGTGGCGCTGCAGCGCAGCCTGCTCGCCGACGCCTTCGTCACCCGACGTCAGTTCGTCCGGAATGTGCTCGTGCGTGGCGGCTACCGGTTCGTGCCGGTGCGGATCCGCCAGCTGGCCTACCGCCGGTTCATCGTGCGCGATTACTCCCACGACGGCGAGTAATCGGCGCGTCAGACCGGCTCAACGCCGGGCGGCGCGCCGCCGTTGGGTAGTCTTGGCAACTGTGTGCAGATGCACGGACGGTTCGACGGGGGATAGCAGCCACGCCTCCTCGGCAGTCGTTCGGCGTGAGCCCGCGACCCGCCAACGATAGAAGCCGAGGCCCGCCGTGTTTATTCCCCGTCCAGAACGACCGGTCGCCCCCGCGCGGCGACGGATGGGCCAGAGCCTCATCGCCATGCTCGGGGTGCTCGCCCTGGTGCTGGGCTTCCTCACGGTCTCGGCCACGACCACCCGCGACGCCGCAGAAGCGGCCACCGGTAGCGACTTCAACGCCGGCAACATCATCAGCGACTCCATGTTCTACAACTCGGGCACCATGACGCGCGCCGAGATCCAGTCGTTCCTGAACGCCCGGGTGCCCAACTGCCGCTCCGGCTACGTCTGCCTGAAGAACTTCAGCCAGGCCACCGCTAGTCAGAGCGCCAAGAGCGAGGGCTGCAAGGCCTACGCCGGGTCGTCCAAGGAGTCCGGCGCGAGCATCATCGCCAAGGTCGCTGCGGCCTGCGGCATCAACCCGCAGGTGCTGCTGGTGCTGCTGGAGAAGGAACAGGGCCTGATCACCGACAGCTGGCCGTCCAGCCGGCAGTACCGGTCGGCGACCGGCTACGGCTGCCCCGACACCGCTGACTGCGACGCCAGCTACTACGGCTTCTTCAACCAGGTCTACAACGCCGCGTACCAGTTCAAGAAGTACCAGGCCAGCCCCAACAACCGCGGCTACGTCGCCGGCCGGTGGAACAGCATCCAGTGGCACCCGAACGCCGGCTGCGGTGCGACCAACGTCTACATCGAGAACCAGGCCACCGCCGCCCTGTACATCTACACGCCGTACCGGCCGAACGAAGCCGCACTGGGCAACGTCTACGGCACCGGCGACGGATGCTCGTCGTACGGCAACCGCAACTTCTGGCGCATGTTCACCGACTGGTTCGGCAGCACCACGGGCGGCAGCTCGTTCGTGCGCGACAGCGCAACCGGTGCGATCTACCTGATCGCCGGCACGGCCAAGCACTACGTGCCCAGCACCGCGGTGTACAACTCGCTGGCCAAGCTCGGCAAGTTCCGCAACGTCAGCTCCTCGTACCTCAAGGGCTACACCGAGGGCACCACCGCCAGCCCGCTGGTGCGCAACCCGCTCACCGGGGACATCGCCCTGGTGCAGGGCAACTCCAAGCACCGGTTCAACTCCTGCTCGCAGGTGTCGGTCTGGGGGTACAGCTGTGGCAGCACGACCGATCTGATGCCGGCGCAGTGGGCGAAACTCCCCAAGGGCGGCGACGTCTCCAACTTCATGGTGGTGTCGGGCAAGAACACGACCTACTACTTGAACTCGTCCACGCGTTTCCCGGTCAGTTCCTGGACCGGCGTGGAACGGCTCAACGGCGGCAAGGCACCCTGGGTCGGCACGATGGGCAGCGCGAACGCCGAGCGGTACCCGGTCGGTCGCACTCTGGAAACGCCCGGCGCGGCGATCAAGGCGTCCGGGTCCAACGACGTCTTCCTCGTCGACGGGTCCTCGAACCGCATCCGGGTCCCGTCCATGGCGATGCTCGGCGAGTACGGCGTCAAGACGGTCAAGACGGTCTCGCCGCAGACGGTCAACGGGTACTCCCGGGCCAGCGCCGACCTGACCCTGGTCGCGTCCTGCAACTCGAAGCTGGTCCTGATCAACGGCAAGAAAGCCTCCAAGCTGTCGGCCGGCAACTGGGCCGGCATGGCGACGACCAAACTGGATGCATCCACCTGCAGTGCCCTCGGCACCGGCACGGCGGTCAACGGTCTGGTCTTCGTCAAGGCGAGCAACTCCGACAACGTCTACCGGATCATCAACGGCAAGGCCCGCCCGGTCCTGTCCTGGAGCGACGTCGTCGCCCAGAACAACGGCCGCAAGCCGACCGTGGTGACCTGGTCCGCCGCCATGATCAAGAGTGTCGCCGGTCCCGGTGGGATCGTCGCGTCCGGTTCCCTGATCAAGTCCGCCGGCAGCCCGAACGTGTACCTCACCAACGGGTCTGACCAGATGATGCGGGTCGGCTCGTTCGGCACCACGGACTCACTGGGCATCACCGGGTACCGCACCGTTCCGGACTCTGTCCTGCGCGGCTACAACAAGACCGACGGCTCGATCAGCCGGGTGGTCCTCTGTGACGGTCGGGCCTACATCGGCTTGAAGGGCACCCTGTACCGGCTGAAGTCCGCCGGTAGTACGGGCCAGTCGGTGACCACCCTGCACAGCGCCACCTGCGGAAACCTGAAGATCTCCAAGGACGGCGCGATCGGCAAGGTCTTCGTCAAGGCCTCCGGCAAGGCACCCGTGTACTACCTCACCGGCGGTAAGTACCGCGAGGTGACCAGCTGGGCCCACCTGGTCAAGCTCAACGGTGGCTCGGCGCCGAAGGTGTTCACCATCAGCTCCGCCGAGCTGTGGTCGATGCCCAACGGCGGTGCGGTGCCCAAGTAGGGCACCGGCCTCCCGGCCGTGAACGACGAAGCGCCCCGACCTCGGTCGGGGCGCTTCGTCGTTCACGCGGTGCGGCTTGCGGCCGCCGGTGCGGCTGGTACTACTGCGCGCGCATCCGGGCGACGGCGTCGTGCGATTCGCCGTCGAAGACGACCTTGCCCTTGTCGATCAGGATGCCACGGTCGCACAGGTCCGCCACCATGCCCAGGTCATGGCTCACAACGACCAGGGTGCGTCCCTCAGCGTGTAACTGCCGGATCTTGGCCAGGCACTTGCGCTGGAACGGTTCGTCGCCCACAGAGAGGATTTCGTCGACCAGCAGGATGTCGACCTCGGTGTGGATGGCCACCGAGAAGGCCAGCCGCAGAAACATGCCGGAGGAGTAGTGCTTGACCTCGGTGTCGATGAACTTCGCGATCTCGCTGAATTCCACGATCGCGTCGAAGCGGTCGTCGATCTCCTTCTGCGACATGCCCAGGATGGCGGCGTTCAGGTAGATGTTCTCCCGACCCGACAGGTCGGGGTGGAAACCGGCGCCGACCTCGATCAGACCGGCGACCCGGCCGCGGGTGAGCACCTCACCCTGATCGGGGCGGAGGACCCCGGAGATCAGTTTGAGCAGGGTGGACTTGCCCGACCCGTTGAAGCCCAGCAGGGCCACGGATTCGCCGGCGTTGATGCTGAAGTTCACGCCATCCAGAGCGTTGAAGCTCGACGAGATGGGCTTGCGGCGTACCGCGGCGATCACGGATTCCTTGAGGGAATGCGTGTGCCGCAACAAGAAGGTCTTGCTGAGCTCGGTGACGATGATGGCCAAACGTTCCGGCTGGTGCATCTGCTCGTTAAAGGTCTTGGGCAAAACGACTCTCCAATCGGCGGAACACCAACTGGCCGATGACCAGCAGCAGGCTCGAGGTGACCAGGGCGCAGAGACCGTAGAACCACAGGTCAGGCGGCAGCGCGCTGCTGCCGTCCGTGGTGGGGTACCAGAAGCCGGCGTGCAGCAGCTCGACCGCGGCGGTGATGGGGTTCAGCTGGTAGATCACCATCAGCCAGTCCGGCACCTTGTCGGCCACGGTGTTCCACTGGTACAGCACCGGGGAGGCCCAGGTGGCGACCAGCAGGATCAGCTCGACGAAGTTCTGGGCATCGCGGAACGACACGTTGATGGAGCCGAAGAACAGGCTCAGGCCCATGGCCAGCAGCACGATGATGAGCACCCCGAGCAGGATGCCGAGAATCTGCACCACGCTCGGCTGCCAGCCGGTGAACACACACACCACGGCGAGCACGAGGGCCTGGGGGAGGAAGTTGACGAACGCCACCAGGGTGGACGACACCGGGAACAGTTCGCGGGGCAGATAGATCTTCTTAATCAGCGGAGCATTGTCGACCAGCGACTTGGTGCCGTTGCTGAACGCCTCGCTGAACAGGTTGATCACGATCAGACCGGAGAACAGATAGACCGGGTAGTTCGGGATCGAGGCGTTCAGCTGGAGGAAGACACCGAGGGCGATGAAGAAGACCAGGAACTGGGTGATCGGTTTGACGTACGACCACATCCAGCCGAGGACGGAGCCGCGGTAGCGGACCTGCACCTCTTTGCGGACGAGCAACGAGAGCAGGTACCGCCGGCGGAAAACGTCGATCAGCCCGGCCCCCTGACCCGGCCGGACGAACCCGTCGAGGTCTGGTTCTGGAGCGATTCTGGTCACGCGGGTCCTTATCATCGAGTCGCCTACCTGGTACTTCCGGGAGGGGGCAACTGGCCCACCCGTGATTCTAGCTGGAGCGTGTGACCGGTCCGGTCCTAACCGAGTCGGCCGTCAGCGGCCACCGGAGAGCCGGTTTCCCCGGCGTCAGCGGCCGGTGCGGCCGGCGGGGTGTCCAGCCCGAGCGTGCTCGTCCAGGATTCCAGCGAGGTGAGATCGTGCTGGCTGGCCCGGTACTGCTCGCTCAGCCCGGCCCACCGGCGACGGAAGCGCAGGTTCTGGGTGAGGCTGGACCACAGCAGCGACCGGAACATGGCCCGGTCACGGATGTGCCAGGTGACCCCTGAACCTTCCGCGTTGGTGATGACCACGCTGTCCATGCTCGGCACGGTCCACCACGGCGCCGTGCGCGGCAGGTGGGTGTCCGGGCGCACAGTGCTCTGGTCGTGTGGCTTCTTGAGCCCGTGACGCACGAAGTTGGTGATCAGGAAGGAGTACAGTTGACGCCCGCTCGGCCGCGGCGAACCGCTGCCGACCAGGTTGGTCATCGGGAACTTGCCGAAGTGACCCAGATCGCGGATCAGGGTGGACTCCGGGTAGTCCTTCGCCAGCGCCCGGATGGCGGGCAGCCGCGAGGTGAGCTCTGAGTGCAACCCGTCCGGGCCGTCCTGCACACTCTCGTAGGCCAGCTGGCGCAGTTTCACGGTGTAGTAGTCCATGGTCAGCAGGTGGCGCACGTCGGAGGCCAGGTTGCTGATGGTCAACCGACCGCCCTTGGCGTGCGGGGAGTGCAGCAGCGCCGCGACCAGGCGGTTGCGGGCGTGATAGAACGCCTGCCAGTCGCGGGAGTCGTCCTTGTCCACCCAGGAGACGTGCCAGACGGCGGCGCCGGGCAGGCTGACGGTGGAGTACCCGCGTTCGGCGGCGCGGAGGGAGAACTCGGCGTCGTCCCACTTGATGAACACCGGCAGCGACAGGCCGACCTCGCGGATGACCTCGACCGGGATCAGGCTCATCCACCAGCCGTTGTATGCCACATCGTTGCGCTGGTGCAGCCAGGTGGTCTGGCGCAGGTTGCTGCTGGTGAAGTCGTGCCGCGACGGGGTGATCGGGCCCCACATGAAGTTCCAGGAGTCGATCGACTCCGCGAAGGCGTGCAGCTTGGTCTTGTCGAACATGTCGAACATGTGGCCGCCGACGATGGTCGGTTCGGTGCACAGACGGGCGAAGGCCAGGGCGCGACGGATGCTCTCCGGCTCGACCACGACGTCGTCGTCGAGCAGCATCACGTAATCGCTGGTGCCCGCGGCGACGGTCTCCAGCATGCCGCGGGAGAACCCGCCGGAGCCGCCGGCGTTGACCTGGTCGATGACCCGCAGACGACCACCGAGGGCGGTGTCCACCTCGGCGAACCTGGCGTGCTCGCGGATCTTGTCCGTGCCCTGGTCGACGACGATGATCTGGTCCAGTCCGGCCAGCACATCGGGATCGGTGGCGACGGTGGCGAGCAGTTCCAGGCAGTACGCGGTGCGGTTGAGCGTGGTGATCGCGATGGTGAGGGTGCGCTCGGGGGCGACCGGGGCATCCGTCGGCGGGGCCTGCCATTCGGCGCTCGTCAGCGCGAAGTCTTCGCCGCGGGAGACCAGGTCGAACCAG
>Ga0247816_10000344_pt1 | contig 27496 bp, 23 predicted proteins | sample UWRJL209509C1_FD_179930 | JGI IMG/M metagenome (GOLD analysis project Ga0247816, IMG submission 179930) | Plant litter microbial communities from Arlington Agricultural Research Station in Wisconsin, United States - UWRJ-L209-509C-1 | ecosystem: Environmental > Terrestrial > Plant litter >...
TTGTAATGAAGTAAACAAAGACCTGCTGATTCCGGGAAAAAGTTATTACTAAGATATTTTTGTTATAAGTTTATCAAAAGGCATCACTAAAAGAGTTTGTTGTTTATTCATCATGAGGTGATTACTAATATACATCAGAAGGCATCACTAAGAGAGCTTGACGTAAACTCAGCAAGAAGTTATTACTAACATATATTGATATAAAGATCATCCAAATGATAGAAATGGAAGTTTGCGCGAACTCTGTGAGTTCTGCTATTGAAGCACAGCTCGGAGGGGCCGTACGCGTTGAATTTTGTGCCAGCCTCACTGAAGGCGGCACTACGCCAAGTTACGCGCAGATTGCCATGGCCAAGAAAATGCTGGATATTCAGGTATTCCCTATTATAAGGCCCCGGGGTGGCGATTTTTTGTACAGCGACCTTGAATTTGAGATGATGAAAGAGGATATCAGGCTATGCAAGTCGCTCAACTGCGAAGGTGTGGTAACAGGTATTCTTACTAAAGAAGGAGAAGTAGATATCGAACGTTGTGCGGAACTGGTAGAACTGGCAAAGCCTATGCAGGTTGCTTTTCACCGGGCTTTTGATATGGTTGCTGATATGGAAAAAGCATTGGAAGATATTATTGCGCTTGGCTTTGTACGCATCCTTACCTCTGGTGGTAAAGCCACAGCACTTCAGGGTGCTGAAAGGTTATCAGATCTAATCAAACTGGCGGGCGACCGCATCAGTATTATGCCAGGTGCTGGTGTCAGTGAACATAATATTGCAGAGCTAATCAGCATCAGCGGTGCAAAGGTTTTTCATGCATCTGCACGTTCTGTAGTTCCCAGCGAAATGCTGTACAGGAACCAGGAACTCACCATGGGTTCCGATTCTGATGAATACAGCACTACCCTTACCAATGCAGCAATAGTCAAAAATTTACTGGAACTGGCAAACAGTGCGGAATAATCAAGCGAATATTCTATATTTGCGGCACTGATGAAGCACATACGTAATTTTTGCATAATTGCACATATTGACCACGGGAAGAGCACTTTGGCCGACCGTTTATTGGAGTATACAAATACAATCACCCAGAGGGAGTCACAGGCTCAGCTCCTGGATGATATGGATCTGGAACGTGAGAGGGGTATAACCATTAAAAGTCATGCTATCCAAATGGACTATGTTCAGGATGGGCAGCCATATATCTTAAACCTGATCGATACACCGGGCCACGTGGATTTCTCTTACGAGGTTTCGCGCTCTATTGCGGCCTGTGAAGGTGCATTGCTGATCGTTGACGCGTCTCAGGGTATCCAGGCACAAACAATATCCAACTTATATCTGGCGCTTGAGCATGATCTGGAGATTATCCCGATCCTGAACAAGATGGACCTTCCGGGAGCCATGCCTGAAGAGGTAAAGGATCAGATTATTGAACTGATCGGCTGTAAACGTGAAGACATCATTCCTGCGTCTGGTAAAACCGGATTAGGGGTTCATGATATCCTTCGCGCTATTGTTGAGCGTTGTCCGCCACCAGTGGGTAACCCAGATGGTGAATTGCAGGCGCTGATTTTCGACTCGGTTTTCGATTCGTTCCGTGGTATTGTAGCCTATTTCAAAGTATTAAACGGAGAGATCCGCAAAAAAGATAAAGTTAAATTTGTGGCTACCGGCAAAGAATACATTGCTGAGGAAGTAGGTACATTAAAACTGAAACAATCTCCTAAAGACGTCATCAAAACCGGTGATGTTGGTTATATCATTTCTGGTATCAAAGAAGCCAGGGAAGTAAAAGTTGGAGATACCATTACCCATAAAGACCGCCCAAGTTTAGAGCCAATCAAAGGTTTCGAAGAGGTTAAACCTATGGTATTCGCGGGTATTTACCCAGTAGATACTGACGAATTTGAAGACCTCAGGGAAGCAATGCATAAACTGCAGTTGAACGATGCGTCTATCGTGTTTGAACCAGAATCATCTGCGGCCTTAGGGTTTGGTTTCCGTTGCGGGTTCCTCGGAATGCTGCACATGGAGATTATCCAGGAGCGTCTGGAGCGTGAGTTCGATATGACGGTGATCACCACTGTTCCCAACGTATCGTACCAGGCAATGACCACCAAAGGTGAACTGATTATTGTAAATAACCCTTCCGACCTACCTGATCCAAGTAAAATGGAATATGTAGAGGAGCCTTATATCAAAGCGAATATCATTACCAAATCTGAATTTGTCGGACCGGTAATGTCATTGTGTATCCAGAAAAGGGGCATCATTGCTGCGCAGTCGTACTTAACGTCCGACCGTGTTGAACTTGTATTCGAGATCCCGATGGGTGAAATTGTGTTCGACTTTTACGACCGTCTGAAAACGATATCGAAGGGATATGCTTCATTTGACTATCACCAGATTGGTTACAGAAAATCTGACCTGGTTAGATTGGACATCCTGCTCAATGCAGAACCAGTTGATGCTTTGTCTTCACTAATCCACCGCAGTAATTCTTACGATTTCGGAAAACGTATCTGTGAGAAACTGAGGGAACTGATCCCGCGTCAGCAGTTCGAGATTATCATCCAGGCTTCAATCGGCGCTAAAATTATTGCCAGGGAAACAGTGAAAGCTTTACGTAAAGACGTAACTGCCAAATGTTACGGTGGTGATATTTCCCGTAAACGTAAATTGCTGGAGAAACAGAAAAAAGGTAAGAAACGTATGCGCCAGGTAGGTAATGTGGAAATTCCGCAAACCGCATTTATGGCCGTATTGAAATTAGATTAATCAAGCAATAAAAAAGCATTTTTAACATGCAGTTACTGGACGGAAAATTCGCATCAGAAAAGATAAAATTAGAAATAGCGGCAGAAGCAGCTGATTTTTTAGCAGCAACAGGACGTAAACCTCATCTACTGGCTATTTTGGTTGGTAATGATGGCGGCAGCGAGACCTATGTAGCCAGCAAAATGAAGAACTGCGAGAAAGTAGGCTTTGAATCATCGCTGGTAAGATATGATAACTCGGTTTCTGAAGAAGAGCTGATACAAAAGATCCACGAAATCAATGCCGATGCAGGTGTTGACGGAATGATTGTACAGTTGCCACTTCCTAAACACATTGATCCTGAGAAAATTACTGAGGCGATAGACTATCGCAAGGATGTGGACGGTTTTCACCCGGTAAACCTGGGAAGGATGATGCGTAACCTGCCTTGTTTTATTCCTGCAACCCCATATGGTATCCTGTTGATGTTACAAGCTTACGATATCGATACAACTGGTAAACATTGTGTTGTTGTTGGCCGCAGTAATATTGTCGGCAGTCCGATGAGTATCCTGATGGCACGTAACGCCAATCCTGGAAACTGCACAGTAACCTTAACACATAGTCGCACAGCAAACCTGAAAGAAATGGTAGCGCAGGGCGATATTGTGATAGCCGCTATTGGTAAAAAGAACTTCGTAACTGCTGATATGGTGAAGCCAGGAGCGATTATCATAGACGTTGGTATCAACAGGGAAACCTCAGAAACAACAAAATCTGGTTACAAGTTATACGGTGACGTTGATTTTGAAAACGTTGCCCCACTCGCTTCATGGATCACCCCGGTACCGGGAGGCGTTGGATTGATGACCATCGTTGGTTTATTGAAAAACACCCTCGCTTCAGCCAAGAAAGAAATCTACGCGTAAGCATCATACTATTAAAAGCAAGAAAGCCTGCAGATTTATATTTGAAGGCTTTCTTGCTTTATATTCAAATTTTCTACCACAGTATTTGAAATTGGTATTACATTCACCGCTCGAAATAGCTATGTAAAGAAATAAATAATATTTTAAATTAATGTTCTCTTTTAGAGAACTAATTCTTAACTTTGATGTATTCAAATGCAAGTTCATTTAATTAAGAAAAAAACGCAGAAATTATATTTAAAATGGAAACTTTGAAATACACAGTCATTAAAACTAAAGAGCAATATTATCAATACTGCAACATCCTCGAGTCACTTGTTGACAGCGAAAATAAAAATGACCACATAGAAGATGAAATTGAGCTGCTTACAGTGTTAATTGAAAAATACGATGAAGAACACAGCACTTTTACTCAGGTTGACCCTATCAGGTTGCTGCATTCTTTCATGAAAGATCATCAGTTAACTGCAACGATGCTGGCTGGTTTGCTTGGCGTTAGCAAAGGTTACGTCTCTGATATCCTCAACTATAAAAAGGGTTTATCAAAAGATGTCATCAGAAAACTATCGGAACATTTTAAAGTAAAACAGGAAGCTTTCAACAGGCCATATCCGCTTCAATCTGTCAGCACTCCAAAACTCATGAATGCAGGGTAACCTGATTATTAGAGTTACGATCAAGTTTTATTGTTAGCGTTGCGATTAAGTATCATTGCGGAAATCCTAATGATCATTCCCCACCAAAAAACCGCTTGAAAAGGCTCTGTTTGAAACCGGCGTACAAACCATCCGCTTCTTCGCGTACAGGATATATGTTGATATAATCGCCCTGCCCCTCTGCTCCTCTCCCATTATCCAAATTATAGGAGTACCGGTGAATTGGGCATACGATGGCATTCTGCTGGCACCAGCCACCACTTAGTATTCCGCCAGCATGAGGGCATGTGTTTTGTACCAGATGCACCTTGCCTTCGTTTCTTAACAGGCACAGCTTTTTACCAGCAACATTCACTTGTTTGATAAAGTCCCCCTCGGGAATATCTTCTTCTATCTTATGCCAGCGTAAATTGTCCATTGGGCACCAGGCTTATTCACAGATTAGTCATTTACAGTTCCAATATACAGATATTCCCTTTTCCCGTTCTTATTTTATTTAACTTCGCAAAATTAATATGGCACACAATATTCCCGCAGACGGCACAATGCTTCCTTTAATGGAAGAATTCTATACAATTCAAGGTGAAGGTTATAACACAGGCAAAGCTGCCTACTTTATCCGGCTTGGAGGGTGTGATGTGGGTTGTCACTGGTGCGACGTAAAGGAAAGCTGGGACGCTGAACTGCACCCGCTGACTTCTGCTGATGATATTGCGGCGAAAGCGGATACTTTCCCAGGTAAAACTGTAGTGATTACAGGTGGTGAACCATTGATCTATAACATGGATTACCTGACTAAAAAGTTGCAGGAAAGGAATATTCTTACGTTTATCGAGACTTCTGGGGCTTATCCGTTGTCTGGCAGCTGGGACTGGATTTGTCTGTCGCCAAAGAAATTCAAAGCACCACGTCCGGATATTACGCCTTTTGCAAATGAGTTAAAGGTGATTGTTTTTAATAAGAGTGACTTTGAATGGGCGGAAAGGTATGCGGAAACGGTATCGCCGAATTGTAAGTTGTATCTGCAGCCTGAGTGGTCGAAGTCGAAGGAAATGACGCCGCTGATTATAGATTATGTAATGGCGAATCCAAAGTGGGAGATTTCGCTGCAGACGCATAAGTATTTGAATATTCCGTAAGGAGGGATTATTATTGCCTTACCTTTCTAGTACTTCATTTCATTGGATTGACTATACTTGAAAAAAATAATACCCTAACTCCTCCTCATTCCTTGGTATTAAGGAATGCATGTCGGAGTTTAGGATATCATTTTTTTTTAAGATAATCTCTGGATGATCTAACCTGCCTGATGGAAATACCATTGTAAGAACCTACGCAAATACTAATCCCACCCAACTGCTTTGCAACAATCTCCATCATCTGTCAATATCCAAATTCGTTCTGGTGCGCAAGCATAATCCCTACCTACTGCCAAAATCCAAACCCCGTTCTGGTGCGCAAGCATAATCCCAACCTACTGCCAAAATCCAAAACCTGTTCTGGTGCGCAAGCATAATCCCTACCTACTGCCAAAATCCAAACCCCGTTCTGGTGCGCAAGCATAATCCCTACCTACTGCCAAAATCCAAACCCCGTTCTGGTGCGCAAGCATAATCCCTATCTACTGCTAAAATCCAAACCCCATTCTGGTGCGCAACAATAATCGCTACCTAATACTAATATCTAAATCCCATTCTTAGGCTTTAGCATAATCCTGATACGGATTTTAAACCCGATGCCTTTTTGCGACGTATATCTTATTAGAGATATATCTTTTTAGCGCTAAAACTGATCAGAGGTATATCTCATTGTTTTATTAAGTTTATTCTTTGGACTGATTTGAAGGCATGATAATAACGGCACATTCGATAAATTGCAGCTTTAAACATAGCTTTATTATACAGCGACTTATGCTGTTGGGCTGCTGGATTCCATTGTTTACCTGCTTTATTGGTTTGTTTATCTCATCATCGATATCAGCTTTTGCTCAGAAATCCGAAGTGAGGAAAGCACAGCAGCGATTTGAGAATGCGCAGAAATCATTGCAGAAACGGGATTATGCTAGTACCATCGGCTTTTTAAAGGACGCGGTAACAGCTGATCCTTCTTTCCAACTGGCTTATTTGCGGTTGGCAGATGTTTACAAATTAACTAGGTCGTATGATTTGGCAAAAGGGGCATACACCACAGCGCTGGCTATTCCAGGTACAAAAACTGATGCGAGGAGCTATTTCTCGCTGGCGGATGCAGAGTTGCATACGGGTGATTATACCAATGCAGGAAAACACTTCAGGATGTTTAAAGGGCAATATCAGGGTAAGGATCAGGATTTCCTGAAGAAAGCGGATAAGTATATTCAGGATTGTGATTTCTCCATCATCGCGGTTCAGCATCCAGAAAAGTATCAACCTCTTAACCTCGGGAAAGCAATTAACACGAAAGACCGAGAATACTTTCCGTCGTTAACCGCAGATGGTTCCAGTTTGATTTTTAGTCGTACCGTGGATGGCAATGAAGATTTCTACATTTCACAGCAGAGAGATAAACAATGGCAGACGGCAGTTCCTCTCAGCAACAGGATTAACACGCCGCAGAACGAAGGTGCCCAATCGATATCGCCAGATGGCATGTACCTGTTTTTCACGGGATGCAACCGCGAAGACGGATTTGGCAGCTGCGATCTTTACGTAAGCCATAAAAACGGAAACGAATGGGCGGCTCCTTTTAACCTGGGTGCCGCGGTTAATTCCTCTTCCTGGGATTCCCAACCCGCGGTTAGTCCTGATGGGAACACCCTGTATTTTGTCAGTAACCGACCGGGTGGGATTGGCGGTTACGATATCTGGAAAACCTCCCTTAATGCGGAAGGCGAATGGAGTAAACCGATAAACCTTGGGCCAGACATCAATACGATATACGATGAAAACACTCCTTTTATGCATCCAGATGGCAAAACCCTTTACTTCTCCTCCGATGGATGGCCAGGACTGGGGAGTATGGATATTTATTATAATCGCGCGCAGGATAACGGAAAATGGGGTAAACCCATCAACATGGGTTATCCAATCAATACCTTCAACGAGGAAACTGGATTGATGGTCAACCCCGAGGGCAACCTTGGGATGTTCTCTTCGGTTTTGAAAGATGGCTTCGGAGATATGGATATCTACAGTTTCGATATGCCGGTCGCGGCTAAACCTCTGCCAATTACGTATGTAAAAGGTATCGTACGCGACAAAGATACAAGGAATTATCTCGAGGCCCGCGTGCAGGTAGTAAATGTAAAAACAAAAGAGACCAGGTTTAACGACTACACCTCCCCTGCCAATGGTGAGTTTCTGGCGGTCATTCCCCTTGGCGGTACTTATGCCTTCAACGCTGTGGCTGATGGCTACCTGTTTTACTCCGACAATTTTGAACCCACTAGCCCAGCAACAAGCAAACCATACATAGTAGAAATCTATTTGGAAAAACTAAAACCGGGAGGTAATGTAATTTTGAAGAACATCTTCTTTGATACCAACAAATACGAACTGCTGCCCAGCTCCCTCACCGAACTAAACAGCCTGCTCCAGCTCTTACAAGTCAACAAAACCATCGCTATCGAAATACAGGGACATACCGATAACATCGGCAATGCCGCTGATAACCAGAAGCTCTCGGTCCAGCGGGCCAAAGCCGTATACGATTATCTTTGTGCCAATAAGATCAGCCCTGAACGTTTAAGCTTTAAAGGGTTTGGTGCAACCCTACCCATTGCAAAGAATGACACGACTGAAGGAAAACAGAAAAACAGGAGAACTTCCTTTCAAATCACCCGGATTTAAAATATTAGAGTTGAGTATACCTTGAATATTCCAACGTTGTAACACAACCATACTCATGATGCCTTCCCGGGCTTGCGGGTTTCTGAATTCAACAGAAACCATCATAAGCAAACAGCTTACAAAAAGTAATGAAGATGCTTGTGATGACTTCATAACCGTTAAAAAGAAATACTATCCGATGATACCAATTCTAATCCGATGAAACCAATCATAACAAATATATCTTTCGTGGTATCTTCTTAACAGATCAAGACAGATATTGAAAAATAGGTTACCTTGGCGCTAGATTATCGGAAAATTATTTACAGAATGGGATCTTGGATGGTTTCGTAAATATTTGTTATTTTAGAAGTTATATTTGAGCAGGATTTGAAAACATTTTCTTCAATAAAGGAGTTGCTTGGGCTTCTCAGCCGTGAACAAAAGCTCATCAGCGAAATATTTGAAAAGCGCAAAGTCCTTTCATATAAGTTCGATGACGCGCTGGAAGTCCTGGATTATAATGAAGATAAGCTGCGCATTCTTATTGAATTTGCGGTATTGCGTGAGAATGGTACCTTTCTGGAATTAGACGACCAGTTCCTGCAGTTCTTTGAACAAATATTGGAGGTAAACGAGGAAATCAACGTTTCCTACATCAATGAGAACCTGCAAAGCATCCGGCAAAACATAATTTACTACCTTCAGGAGAACAGTGAGGTACGCAAATACAACTATCTCAGACAGGTAAAACGCGCATTGAGAAAAACCGGCACTATTGCCATCCGCAATGTGGTCGACCTCAAACGAAATATAGACAATACCTTCAAGAATGAGCCTAACTATAAGGTCAAGAAAGCAAAGCTGGAACACCTGGACGTTAAGCGCAATGACATTACAACTCTTGTTAGCCTAACGGATAATCTGATATCGGGAGATGAAGAGCAGACCTTCTTCAAAATAGCTGCGGATGAAGAGCTACAACGAATCATAATGGAATTGAAGGGCCAGATGAACGTTTGTCGGCATAACCTCATCGATATCCAGAAACAAATCATCGAATACCTCAACAGGTTAAGGAACCAGAACCTGCTGATGGAGAAAATCCGCCAGCTCAAATATCTTAAAGACCAGTTTGAACTGAAGAGTAAAACCAATATACTGCAGGTCCTTTCCTCGAACAATGCACTGTTATTTGAACCCAGCCCTACCTATCCGCTAAAACTATCACTTGATCAGTTGCAAAGCGATGACGCAAGCCTGGAGTTGATCAAAAAAGTAAATGCCCGTTTGAGGTCGGGCAAAAGGCTAAAGTTATCAGTTGATGACACCAATCTGCTGGATTATCTGGAAACAGATGCCCAGCAGGTATCACAGGTAAATCTGGAAGAAGTGAAAAACAGCTTCCTCGCAGGCAGTAACAATCTATTTGATTTCCTGCAGTCGTACGATTTCGGAATGGATGTATCTTTTGATGAATGCCTCACAGTCTATTGTCAGCTGATTTCACAATATGATATACATTTCAGGATGACTGATACCTATCAGGAGAAAAACGGAACAGAATATTTATTAATTTATCCATTATAGCATGACCGGCATACCAAAGCAATCTGCTGAAGTTTTTGATATACTGAGCAAAGGACAGTTCATCTGTTCAAACAGTACCAAGGATCTTACAAGAAAGCTGTACACAGCTATAAATCAGGATTTTGATGCATATTATGATTATTATGCAGGTATCAACCTGATTCTTGAAGAGGGGGATGAGTTTTATCATTTTGTACGATCTGAAAGCCGCGCCGACCTTGAGCGCAAGCTGGAAATTGCTATGAAGTGGATTGACATCCTGGATTTCTTGAAAACATACGATAACAGCTTCGGCTCAGGAACACGTTTCCGTATGGCAGATATACTCGTTCGCATGAGCGTGGACGCAGATCTTAAGAACAAACTGGAAGGATTAAAAAAGTATACCCAGGGAAAAGAAAAGTACGCCGATATTGTAGAGAAGGTACTGGACCAGCTTGAGAAAGACAATTTTATAGAACTCGAAAATGATATCTCTCAGGAGTACAAAACACTGTCTTCCTTTGCCTACCTCGAAAAGTTAATCATGACTATCAATATACCTGAAGAAATACAGCATGAGATACCTCAATAAGATCGTTTTTATCAATAGTGCCAATATCGCCTATGCCGAGATTGGTATTGCGGGAAATGTACATTTTATTGGTACCCAGGGTGTAGGAAAGAGTACTATACTTCGCGCTATCCTTTTTTTCTACAACGCAGATAAACTCAAACTGGGCATCGAAAAGGGTAAACGGTCGTTTGACGACTATTATTTCACCCATGGCAATTCATTCATAGTTTATGAAGTAGTCACCGAAACCGGAACCTTTTGCGTCATGGCCTACCGGTCACAGGGACGTGTTGCATTCAGGTTTATTGACGGCGCTTACAGCAGTGCCAACTTCATCAGTACAGAACATAAAGCCCTGGCCTGGGAACAGATCAGGAATACCTTTGCCGGCACCTCCTCCTACAGTCGCAAGATCGAAAAGTATGAAGAGTACAGGGATATTTTATATGGTAACAATAAAGGCCTGCCTCTGCTGTTTCGTAAATACGCATTAATCGAAAGCCGCCAATACCAAAATCTTCCGCGGACAATTCAAAACGTCTTTCTGAATTCCAAGCTGGAAGCAGAGTTTATCAAACAAACTATCATTATGTCACTCAATGAAGAGAACGTAAGAATAGACCTGAACCAGTACGCCCTGCATTTGAAGAGCTTCGAACAGCAACTCTCAGATATCACCAAATGGAGCGAAAAGAACCGTTCTGGAGAGGTGGTTGTCCGCCTCCTGGCTGATAAAATATCCAAACTGCATAGCGAGGTACGGTTCCTGGAGCAGGAAAAGTTGCACCTGGTCCAATTGCTGATCAATACGCATCTGGCCATCGAAGAGGCATATCCTGCAGCAGTGAAAAGGCTGGATGCAGATAACCAGAAGTTGACCGGGGCACGTGAAAAGGTCCAGGCCACGGATCAAAAATATTTTGAAAAGAAGGGTAAAATTAATAAAGAAATCACGCTGCTTGACGCCAGATTAATGGAAGCACGGCGCAAAACGGACGACTATGAGCGAATGAATATTCGTGGAATTATAGAACGTGTAGGTAAAAAAGCAGAATGGGAAAACAAAAAATCTGATTTACAGGCAGAAAGGAATTTACTCGCCTCGCGCTACCAGGAAATCACAAACAAATACGAAGCACTGATACTGCAGTTGCAAAATCAGCTCGACAACTTTACCAACGCCAAAAACAAAGCTGGAAACGACCGCAAAGAATTATCCTATCTTAAAAAGGATGAACTTAATATAAGGTATACAAAAATCATCGCAGGCATTGAACATGAGCATGCAGCAGTCAAAGCAAATGCTGAAAACCTCCTTGATACAAAAAGGGAATTCATCCATCAGCTTGAGCTAAAAAAGCGGGAAATTGAATTAAAGCAATGGTTTGAAACTGAAATTGGGGCAGCTAAAAAAGCAATTGCAGATGCCGATCAAACGTTGTCTACTGTAAAGGCCGACAAATCTGCCAGTAAATCACAAATTGAATCGCTGCAAAAACACTGGGAACTGGATGTTGCCAAAAGCGAAGTTGATTACGCTAACAAGCGAAGTAAAATCAACGATCAGGTTACGGTGGCAAAAGGTAAGATCGATCAAAACAGGGATATCATTAGCAATAGCAGGAATTCGCTGTATGAATGGCTTCATGAAAACAAGCCAGGATGGGAAACCACTATAGGAAAGGTTGTGGATCAGAGATCGGTGTTATTCAATTCAGGCTTGTCCCCAAAAATTGTCTCGGCAAAGGATAACCTGTTATACGGCATTGAACTTGATCTCTCCGGTGTAGCTTCAGAAGTCAGGTCCATAGCAGATTATGAAGATGAGATACAGCAGCTGAACAACAGCATTGCAGAATACGAGTTATCCCTCAGTGCCTTGTCAGAAGAACAATCGCGCGAAAACGAAAAATATAAAAAGAAGTACCAGCCACAAATCAAAACCTTAAAGGACCTCATTTCAATTAGGGATTACGAAGAAGGGAAAGCCATAAATGCACGTCAGGCGGCCCTGCTGGAACGTGACGACTGGATACGCAAAGCTGAAACCGAACAAAAAGCTGCATTTAAAACGATTAAAGAGGATATTGAAAACGCAAAAGATGAGCGACAAATAGCAGCAGATAAACTGCTTGATGTTAACAAAAACATAAAAAAACAAACAGAAGACAAGAGGAAAGAACGGGATACAAAGATCAACGTGGAAAACAAAGAACTACTCCTGGCCCTGGAAACCATCAACACCGAAATTATCACCGAAAGAGAAAGGGTACAGCAAAGAATAGTTGAAATTGATAACCAAAGTAAAAAAGACCTTCAAGCGGAAGGTGCCGATGTGGTAAGGATTTTCGGTATTGAAAAAGAACTGCTGCACATCGATGCAGAACTGGATTATATTGAGCTGAACCGTGACAAAGTAGTGGAATATAAAAAGGATAAACGGGAGTTATTCGATAAAGTGGACGATTACAAAGCGGATAAAAAAGCACAGGAAACCAAGCTTTTAGCTGAACATCAGAAATATGAGGCCGCAAAAATCAGCCTGGAAGAAGATGTTGTAAAATGGACAAACATTTTTTCAGTGCAACAGCAGAAATTAAGGGAAATGGACGAAGACTTAACTGCCTTTGAAGAATACAAAACAACCGATACATTTCAGCGACTAACAGCTGGCATAGTGGTGCAAGATAAAAGTGTCGACCTCAATAAACGGCTTACGCTACTCATCACTACCATTTCAGAGCGGGTGAGCGACTCTAATTATCGCATGAATGATTTACACGGCAACATAAGCAGGTTTTTAAGTAACTTTTCTTCAGGAAATATCTTCGGCTTTGAGACCAACCTCATTGATGAGGAAGAATATCTCAGGTTTGCTGATAGTCTTAGCGAATTCCTGGAAGAAAATAAGATTGCGGAATATGAAAAGCGCACCAATGAACATTTTGCCAGTCTTATTTTTCAGGTTGGTAAAGAAACGACCGAATTGGTTTCAAAAGAAGCCATCATTGGCAAAGTAATCAATGATATCAACCGCGACTTCGAAGAGCGTAACTTTGCCGGGGTAATCAAAAGTATCAACCTGCGCCTATCCCCCAGCGCAAACAAGATTGTCACCCTCTTGCAGGAAATCCGCCTATTTAACAATGAATATGCCGCCACTCTTGGCGCAGCCAATTTATTCAGCACTGACGATACTACCCAGAGTAATAAACGCGCCGTAAGTTATTTGAAAAGCTTCGCCGATGAAATATCCAGCTCAAAACAAAATGAAGTCACCCTTTCAGATTCCTTTGAGCTGGAATTCAGGATTGTTGAAAATGAAAATGACAGCGGCTGGGTAGAAAAACTTACAAATGTGGGTTCAGAAGGTACCGATGTGCTGGTTAAAGCCATGATCAACATTATGCTGCTTAACGTATTTAAAGAGAGTGCCTCCAAAAGGTTCAAAGATTTCAGGTTGCATTGCATGATGGATGAGATCGGAAAGCTGCACCCAAACAATGTAAAGGGCATTCTAAAATTTGCAAACGACCGGAATATTGTACTCATCAACAGTTCACCGACCTCCTATAACGCTGTCGACTATAAACACACCTATCTCCTTGCCAAGGACAGCAAACATACAACAACGATAAAACGACTAATCACTAATCATATCGACCATGGAATTGAGCAAGGCATTGGCGGTTAAATTACTACAGCTCGCCAGCGGAGAACGTTTACCTGCCAGCAGCCTTAAATCTACCTTCGTAGCAGAATTACTGGCCGAGGGTATTCTGGCCGACAGTCGTAAAGGACGTTCAAAGAGCAGCTTATACGTTCCCGATCCCATTGCCCTCCATGCCTTTTTGTTAAACCGCTTTGCCATAGCAGATCTTGCAGCATACGCACAGGTATTCGATCAGGAGGACCAATCCAGGGCCATTTTTGCACAGCATGCCGCCGATTCCAAACTGAGGCGTGTAAGAACTTTCAAGGGATTCCTCGTGAACAGCTATCAAGCCATACCCGCTGTATTAAACGGACAGGAAATGTTCATCCACCCCCCTAATGGCACATTCCAGTTCGTCCACGATTATGCAACGTTTATTCCCGCACCTGAAGTAGTGATTGTCAATGTAGAAAACTCAGAAAATTTTAGTCAGATTGCCAGGCAAAAGCCTCTGTTTCAAGACATCCTTCCATTGTTTGTGAGCCGCTATCCCCAGAACCAAAATCAGGATCTCCTAAAGTGGCTTCAGGGCCTTCCAAACTCGTATCTGCACTATGGCGACTTTGATTTTGCTGGAATCAATATCTATCTAAGTGAATACAAAAAGTCGCTTGGCCAGCGCGCAAAGTTTTACATACCTGCAGGTATCGAAGAGATCATCATCAAATATGGCAATCCAAAGCTGTACGACCGCCAGAAAGCCAACTTCCACCTAAAGGATATCGACGAGCCCGGCATTCACCAACTGGTTACCCTTTTCCATCGCTACAAAAAATGTCTGGAACAAGAGGTACTTATATCTGGAACAAAATTTAGCCAAAAGTAATATAAAGAGATAGTTACGACCGGTTATGCAAATTTATATTCGGCCATAAGTGGTATAAAAAAGGTACTTGGGTTGATTATAAAAATTTAAACTCAGCCACAAGTAGTATAAAAAAGGGACTTGTGGCCGGATATAGAAACTTCAAGTTGGCCATAAGTGGTAGAAAAGGGGTACTTATGGCTGATTATAAAAGCACAGTAGTAATTCGTCGCTAATATTCACACCCTGCATTTTGCAAAATCTCCCTGGTCGTCCCCAAGATATTCTGGTAAAAAAAATGGTATAGTATTTTTAGGCCTTCAAGCGTAATACCGCGCTTGGCAGCCGAAAAAATATTATACCATTTTTTTACCTTGCAATATCCCCCCAAGATCCTCATTAGATAATCTAATAAGTTGAGGGCTAGAAAATTAAGCAACCTAAAGGATATTAAGCACCATGCAAAAGATTAACCGAGCAAAAGATTTCCACTCGTGTAAATCCTAAGAAATAGCCTCTCTAATCCTCAGCAACTTCACCATTAAATCTTCAAGTAAATCTATTTGCAGCATATTCGCTCCGTCAGACTTTGCATTTGCAGGATCCGGATGCGTCTCGATGAACAAACCGTCAGCCCCTACTGCAATCGCCGCTTTGGCAATCGTCTCGATCAACTGCGGCTTGCCGCCCGTTACACCCGAACTTTGATTTGGCTGTTGCAGCGAATGCGTAACATCCATTACAACCGGTACACCAAAGCCCTGCATTTCAGGAAGGCCCCGGTAATCCACTATTAGGTCCTGGTAACCGAATGTATTACCCCTATCAGTAAGAATTACCCGTTTATTTCCAGAATCATAGATCTTCTCCACTGCAAATTTCATAGACCCTGCAGAGAGGAACTGACCTTTCTTCACGTTAACTACTTTATTCGTTTTTGCAGCAGCAATCAGCAGATCTGTCTGGCGACATAAAAACGCAGGAATCTGTAGCACATCCACATATGCAGCCGCCATTGCAGCTTCATCACTTTCGTGAATGTCTGTCACCGTAGGCACCCCAAACGTTTGACCTACCTTTTCCAGTATTTTAAGTGCTTTCTCATCGCCGATTCCTGTAAAGCTATCCCCTTTAGAGCGGTTAGCTTTTCTGTACGATCCCTTAAAAATGAAAGGGATCTCCAGTTTATCAGTAATAAACACCAGTTTCTCTGCAATGCGAAGGGCGATATCTTCACCTTCAATTGCACATGGGCCAGCCATTAAAAAGAAGTTCCCCGATGTAGTATATTTTAGTTTTTCTAACTCAAAATTGATCATTCTTACCTTTTAGTTTCCAAGTTCCGACATGAACTTGATACGCATCAACTGTATCTCCTCACGTGTGTAATCCGTTTCCCCAAGGTCCTTCAATGCCTCGTCGATCGAGTCATTTTCAGCCGAACGGAAATAGTCGAACACCTCATCCTGACGGTCGTCATCCATGATTTCGTCCACAAAGTAGTTCAGGTTCAGTTTTGTACCCGAGTTTACAATAGCTTCAATCTCTTTCAGGATTTCAAAATACGTAATGCCTTTAGATTTCGCGATGTCTTCCAGTCCGATCTGTCTGTCCACGTTCTGGATGATCGATACCTTTAACTGCGATTTATTTGCTTGTGTTTTAATGATCAGGTCTATCGGCCTTTCAATATCATTATCATTCACATATTTTTTGATCAACTCCAGGAAAGGAGAACCAAACTTCAGTGCCTTACCATTACCCACACCAGAAATCTGTTTCAGCTCCTCCATAGAAATTGGATAGTGCGTACACATTTCTTCCAGCGAAGGATCCTGGAATACCACAAAAGGAGGAACGTTTTTCTGTTTCGCTATCTTCTTTCTCAAGTCTTTCAGCAGCTGCAGCAACTGCGTGTCCAGCGTGCCGCTGCCATGTTTCACATCGTCCTCATCATCATCAGAAGCACTTTCAATCGGTTCATTCAGGATGAACTTCAGGGCATATGGGTTGTCGATGAAATCAATGCCAGATGGTGTCAGTCGCAGCAAGCCATAGTTATCAATATCTTTTGATAAAAAGTTATTCAGTACCGCTTGTCGCACCAAAGATTTCCAAAGGTTTTCACCTTCCACCTTACCCAGCCCAAATTCAGGCAGTTTACTGTGTTCGTAGGCAATTGTTTGTGCGGTTTCAGATCCCATTAAAACATTCAGGATATGTGCGTCATCAAATTTCTCACCAATATCACGGATCAGCAGCAGCAAAGTTTTCAGTTGCTCTTCCGCTTCAAACAGTTGTTTAGGTTTCTTGCAGTTATCGCACATGCAGTTACAGCCGGCTTCATTAAAGTTTTCACCAAAATAATGCAGGATCTGCTTTCTGCGGCATACGCCCGATTCAGCGTAGTCAATCACTTCTTTCAGGATCTGTGTACCGATCTCACGTTCGGCTACAGGTTTATCCTTCATGAATTTCGCCAGCTTATCTACATCCTTCTGAGCGTAAAACGCGATACAAACACCTTCACCCCCGTCACGTCCCGCACGACCAGTTTCCTGGTAGTAACCTTCCATACTTTTAGGGATGTCATGGTGGATCACAAAACGCACATCCGGTTTATCGATACCCATACCAAAAGCAATCGTCGCAACAATCACCTCCGCGTCTTCCATCAGGAACTTGTCCTGCGTGTCCGCACGTACTTTTGGTTCCAGTCCCGCATGGTAAGGCAAAGCCTTAATGCCGTTCAGGTTTAATGCTTCCGCAACCTCCTCTACCTTTTTCCTGCTCAGGCAGTAAATAATACCAGATTTACCCGTATTACCTTTAATGTAGCGGATGATTTCCTTTAATACGTCCCTTTTAGGGCGGATCTCATAAAATAAGTTTGGCCTGTTAAACGAAGATTTAAATAAAGTAGCGTCACTCATCTGCAGGTTTTTGATAATATCCTGCTGTACCTTAGGTGTAGCTGTGGCCGTAAGAGCAATAATCGGAATGTCAGAGCCAAGGCCGCTGATCACCTGTCTTATTCTCCTGTACTCAGGCCTGAAATCATGTCCCCATTCCGAAATACAATGGGCTTCATCAACCGCAACAAAAGAGATAGTAATGAGCTTCAGAAATTCAATATTATCCGCTTTGGATAAAGATTCTGGTGCTACGTATAATAACTTGGTTTGTCCACTCAGTAAATCATTTTTTACCTGCGTAATCTCCGACTTATTTAAAGAAGAATTCAGAAAGTGTGCTATACTGTCACTGCCCCCAAATGCCCGGAGCTGGTCCACCTGATTTTTCATCAGCGCTATAAGCGGTGAAATCACGATGGCAGTTCCCTCAGACATCAGTGCCGGTAGTTGATAACAGATAGATTTTCCTCCACCCGTCGGCATAATTACAAAGGTATTTTTGCGCTCAAGAACATTAGTTATAATTGATTCCTGATCGCCTTTAAAGTTGTCGAAACCAAAGAAGGTTTGTAAGTTGTCAAACAACGACTTTTTCACGTCCATTTTGTGTATAAAATATTCAGTGCTATTTTTGATTCAAAATAACATAATTTTGCTCCAATTAAAGCATCAATGTACTAAAAAATTCTCTTTGAAAAGTAAAAAATCTATTATTGACGCGGGGATCAACACTTTAGCAGCCGAAGCCGAGGCTATTTTAGGGCTGATTAACTATATAAACGACGATTTTGTGGCCGTTGTAGAGCGTATTATTGCCGGCAAAGGACGTGTTATTGTCACCGGAATTGGTAAAAGCGCTATTATTGCTCAAAAAATTGTTGCTACTTTTAATTCTACAGGCACCCCCTCCAGCTACATGCATGCCTCTGATGCCGTGCATGGCGATCTCGGGATGATACAGAAAAACGACATCGTCATTTGTATTTCCAGGAGCGGAAACACCCCTGAAATTAAAGTACTTACACCATTATTGAAACAATCCGGCACCCTCCTGATCGGAATGGTGGGCCAAATGGAATCCGATCTTGCCAAACAGGCCGATTTAATCCTCAATACAACCGTTGAAAAAGAAGCCTGCCCCAACAACCTGGCCCCTACCACCAGCACCACCGCACAGCTGGCAATGGGCGATGCGCTTGCCGTAGCCCTACTGGTTGCACGTGATTTCAATGCAGATGATTTTGCCCGCTTTCACCCTGGTGGCGCATTGGGCAAAAAACTATACCTTAAAGTATCCGAACTGGCAGAACGTAATGCCAAACCTAGTGTTTCGCCCTCAGCATCAGTTAAAGATGTAATTGTTGCAATTAGCAAAAACCGTTTGGGTGCCGTAGTTGTTATAGAGGCGAATCACGAGATTAAGGGTATCATCACCGACGGTGACATCAGAAGGATGCTTGAGAAACACTCCGATCTCAGTGGACTAACTGCTATTGAAATTATGAACGGTAACCCAAAAACTATTGATAAAGACACACTAGCCGTTACAGCTTTTGAAATGATCCGTGAATACAATATTACCCAATTATTAGTTACAGACGCCAAAGATTACTTTGGAATTGTACATTTGCACGACCTTTTACATGAGGGTTTAATCTAATTATGTCTAACCAAACTATGAACAAGAACAATTTTGTCCTGATTATGGCAGGCGGTGTTGGAAGCCGTTTCTGGCCAGTGAGCAGAGTAGAACATCCAAAACAGTTCATTGATTTTTTTGGTGTAGGAAAAACACTGATACAAAGCACGTACGACAGGTTCCTGAAAATCTGTCCTCCCGAAAATATATTCGTTGTCACGAACGAGATCTATACTGAAATTGTTAAAAAACAACTTCCCCAGTTATCTGATAACCAGATCCTGGCAGAGCCCATTATGCGGAACACAGCACCTTGCATCGCCTACGGGTCGATGAAGATCGCTGAAATCAATCCTGATGCCACTATTATTGTAGCACCTTCAGATCACACCATTGCAGATCTGGATGGTTTTATTGCTTCGGTGGAAGAAGCTTTGGTAGCCGCACGTGCAAACGATTGCCTGATCTCCCTTGGCATTAAGCCAAGCCGGCCTGATACCAGTTATGGCTATATCCAGTTTATTGAGAAAAGCCTGCCGCATGATGACAATATTCATAAGGTAAAACTGATCACGGAGAAACCGAACCTCGAACTGGCCAAGTCTTTTGTGCAGAGTGGCGACTTCCTGTGGAACGCAAAGATATTTGTATGGTCGGTTAGCGCTATCACTGAAGCGTTCAGCAAATACCTTCCAGAAATGTACGAGATCTTCCATATCGGTTCCAATGCCTATAACACACCAGAAGAGAAAGGCTTTATCGCCAATGCTTACCTGCAGTGCACCAATATCTCGATAGATCTGGGCATTATTGAAAAAGCAGATAATGTATATGTGCTGCCTACGGATTTCGGCTGGTCCGACCTTGGCACCTGGGCGTCCATTTATGATATGGCAGAAAAAGATTACGTAGGAAATGCGGTAATGCCTTCAGAACAGGTAATGATGTTCAATTCTTCCAACTGCATGGTGAACGTGCCGGAAGACAAACTGGTTATCCTTCAGGGCTTGCATGATTATATTGTAGTGGAGTCGAATAATACGCTGCTGATCTGTCCGAGAACGGAAGAACAGAGCGTAAAACAGATTGTCGCCGATGTAAAGTCAAACTTCGGGTTGAAGTTTATATAAGGCAAAATACAGGCAATTACTCTCAATGTCATAAAAAAAGGCAGTTACTTTAAGATAAGGTAACTGCCTTTTGTATTTTGAACCCTCCACAAGTGACAGGCTTCCCATCATTATGCTGAAAGATATACAACACAGCTTAACTTCTGCTGGAGTGGCTAACTCTTTCGTTTCAACTTGATAGCTATCAGGAAAATATCAAACGATATGCTATTAGATTAACCGTTTAACTTCTGCTGGAGCGGCTAACTCTTTTGTTTGAACTTGATAGGTATCAGGAAAATATCAAACGATATGCTTTTAGATTAACCGTTTGTTCTTTGTCTGATCGCTTCGTACAGAATCACTCCTGTAGAAACTGATACATTCAATGAACCAATTTCACCAAACATTGGGATTTTTGCCAGATGGTTCGCCATTCTCATGATATCATTTGATATCCCTTCATCTTCAGCCCCCATTACAATGGCAGTCGGAACAGTATAGTCAGGCGCATAAATCAGGTCGCTCGTTTTTTCAGTACATGCCACGATCTGCAATCCGCATTCCTGCAAATAAAGCGCAGTCTTGTGCAAATTCTGGTGACGGCAAACCGGGATGGTAAACAGCGCACCGGCCGAAGTTTTAATCGCATCGGCATTGATCTGTGCAGAGTTTTTTGCCGGCACTACAATCGCATGTACACCAGTACAGGCAGCCGTTCTGGCAATGGCGCCCATGTTCCTTACATCAGTAATCCCGTCCAGGATCAGGATCAAAGGAACCTCTCCTTTTTCGTAAATCAGAGGGATAATATCTTCAATTTTCTGGAAGGTAATCGATGAAATTACAGCAATCACACCCTGGTGATTTTTCTGCGTCATCCTGTTCAGTTTTTCTACCGGAACATTGTGGACAGGGATATCTGTATCTTTTAATAACCCTTTCAACTCAGGAATGATCTCCCCTGTAAGGCCCCGTTGCATGTATAAGCTTTCTATATCTTTCCCTGCTTTAATTGCTTCTATGACAGCACGGATACCAAACACAAATTCATTATTTTCTTTAGGTCTGGGAGACCTTCTAAAGTTTTCCATTTATTCTATTTTAATGCAAAAATAGCCTAAAAATCGGGAACTGAGGCATCCAATTTAAATGTGGCCTTCAGGCAAGTGCATTTGCAGGCCGGTCGGCAACTTTTCAACAGAATCGTGTTGACAACCAATGCGAAGCCTAAAATCTGCTTCAAAAAGGATTCAGCAGAAAAGCAGAATGTTAAAAAACAATTCCCGACAGGAGCGTAATTTTGAGTATTTTTGTTCCATGAATATGGATAACGGATCGCAAGGTCAAGACAGGCAAAATTACACCTCTTCTAAAAAGAACAGACTGAACCTGCCAGTAATGTCGCAGGGTAAAATACCACCCCAGGCACTTGACCTGGAACAGGCGGTACTCGGCGCGCTGATGCTGGAAAAAGATGCTCTCTCTACAGTAATTGATATCCTTAAACCTGATGTTTTTTATGATGAGGCACATAAGAAAATCTTTGAAGCCATTGCCCTGCTTTTCCAGAAATCCAAGCCTGTAGATATCTTAACGGTAACTTCAGAACTGCGTACGCTGGGAACCCTCGAAATGGTGGGAGGCGCTTATTACGTCACCAACCTCACCAACCGTGTGGCTTCGGCAGCAAACATAGAATACCACGCACGTATTATCTCCCAAAAATATATCCAGCGCGAGCTGATCAGGATCTCCTCAGAGATTATACAGAATGCCTATGAGGATACTACAGATATCTTCGACCTGCTGGACAATGCAGAGAAAGGCCTTTTTGATATCGCCCAGAACAACCTCCGCAGGGATACGCAGAAAATGGACGAGATCATCAAGCAGTCGCTCGCCACACTGGAAGAACTGCGTACAAAATCTGACGGCTTAACCGGCGTACCTTCAGGCTTTACGGCACTGGACAGGATCACCGGTGGATGGCAGCCTTCAGATTTAGTGATCATTGCGGCACGTCCCGCGATGGGAAAAACGGCCTTCGTACTAACCTGCGCCAGAAACGCCTCGGTAGATTTTAAGCGCCCGGTGGTGGTTTTCTCACTAGAGATGTCCTCGGTACAGTTGGTGAATCGTCTCATTTCCGGTGAAACCGAAATTGAACAGGAGAAAATCAGAAAGGGAAACCTGGCAGAATGGGAATGGCAGCAGCTCCACAGTAAAATCGGGACGCTGACTGAAGCGCCATTGCTGATTGATGATACCCCGGCGTTGAACATCTTTGAGTTCAGGGCCAAATGCAGAAGGTTAAAATCCCAATACGATATACAAATGATTATCATCGATTACCTGCAGCTGATGCATGGTAAGGGTGAAGGACAAAGTGGTGGCGGTAACCGTGAGCAGGAGATCGGTAGTATCTCCCGGGCACTGAAATCGGTTGCCAAGGAATTGAATATCCCAGTACTGGCACTCTCACAGTTGAGTCGTGCGGTAGAATCCAGACCGGGTGTAAATGGTAAAAGGCCACTCCTATCCGATTTGAGGGAATCTGGTTCCATCGAGCAGGATGCGGATATGGTGCTCTTCCTTTACCGTCCTGAATATTATGGGATCACCGAAGATGAGCAAGGAAGGTCACAGGCCGGTGTGGGTGAGGTTATCATCGCAAAACACAGGAATGGTGAAACGGGGATTGTGCCACTAAGGTTTATCGGTAAGTACGTGAAATTCACCGATCTTGAGGAAGATTTTATGCCACCGAACTCATTCTCTATGGATAGTCCGAGTGCAGGAATGTTGCCTTCGGCCGATTTTGATAAACCTTCAGGTAACGTGATTATCAAGCCATCGCGTATGGATGAGTTCAGTGATGACGATGCGCCTTTTTAGAAACTTCAACGGGTATCTTGCGGATTACATAAAGTAACCCAGCAGGATACCCGCTAATACAATAAACGGAGGACTGATCTTCGTAAAATTCAGGATCAGGAAGGTCACCAAAATCACCACGATCGACAAAGGATCAAAGCCAATCGGTTTCATCAGCAGGAAAAACGCTGCAATAATAAATCCAACACTTACAGCATTAATGCCCGATAGGGAATGCTTTATACGCGTAATCTTTTTCAGGTCTTCCCAAAAAGGCACAATAAACAGCACCAGGATCAGCCCCGGAAGGTTAATTCCCAATACCCCGATCATTCCCCCTAACACCTGACCATAAATGCCATAGCCAAAATTCTTCATGCTCAGCGTACCCAGGTAACTCGTAAACGAAAAGGTAGGCCCGGGTAAAGCCTGCTGCAGGGCAAAACCTGACAGAAAACCAGAAGAACTCAGGTAGTGTTTCATCTGCACAAACTCCGTGAACATCAACGGCACCAGTACTTGTCCCCCGCCAAAAATGAGGATTCCGTTCCTGTAAAAGTTTTCAAACAATCTGATGGGTAAACTAAAAGGAGAAGTCCTGTTGATAATGCCACCCAACATCGCCATCACCAGCAGTACGCCAAGAAAATAAGCCAGTTTTTTAGGGTTGATATTAGCAAATAGCTTCACCCTGATCTCACTTTCCTCCTTTGGCGTTTCCAGCGCGGAGGAAATCATGCCCCCTACCAGTATCGCCAATGGGAAAACGTAAGCATTTCTCAATACCAATGTCACAATCACAGCCGCTACCGCCAGAAAAACCGCCGTTTGCGAAACCAGTACTTTACGTGACAGGTTATATGCACCAAACGCAACGATGCCCAGCGCGATCGGCTGGATGTATTTCAAAATTACCACAAACCTTTCCTTCTGGTCCAGTTGCGCAAAGCTGATCCCGGCAAAGGTCATCACTGCCGCCGAAGGGATAATCCAGATCATAAAGGTAATCAGCGCCAGCTTCAGCCCGCCTACTTTATGCGCAATACCCACCAGCGTCTGTGTAGAGGCCGGTCCGGGCAGCACCTGCGCCAGTGCGTTCAGTTCCAGCAGTTCCTCTTCAGAAATGAATTTCACATCCTTTACAAAGTACCGTAATAACAAAGAGATATGTGCCTGTGCGCCGCCAAATGCAGTAAACGTAAATAGAAATACGTTCCTGATAAACAATAAGTTCCGCTTTGCCATTTAAAACCGCTTAATCGTCTTCATAGTCCAGTCCTGCAGCCTTGTTATAAGCACCCTGCAGCTCAGAAAACGCATGCATGTTACCTTTTTCCCTGGCCCTTAACATGCCCAGCTTATAAATTGATACCGCATGATCCGTTTCGCCTTGTTTTTCATATAACTTACCTAAATGATAATAAGTACCTACGTATGACGGATGTTCATCAACCAGCTTCAGATAATAGTGAAAGGCCTGCTCAGTATCATTTAACGAGTTATATTCCGTTGCCAGGGCGTATAATATAAAAGGATCGCTGGCATCTGTTGTTAAAAACGCCAATAACTTGTTTAATCGGGTATTTTGCATTTTAAATCCCTGCTTTTTTAATTAGATTTGCAAAAAGACATTTTGACGAAGCTGTATATTTTAAACACTCTTGATTGCTTCAACATCTTTAAAAAATCAACTTTATAAATTATGAAAATATTAGTTTGTATCAGTAATGTGCCCGACACGACCACAAAAATAACTTTTACCAACGATAATACACAATTCAATACTGCGGGAGTACAATTTATTGTAAACCCTTATGATGAGATTGCATTATCGCGGGCAATTGAGCTTGCTGAGGGTGGTAAAGGTACAGTAACGGTCATCAATGTTGGCGAAGCGGCAACAGACCCTACCATCAGAAAAGCATTGGCAATCGGTGCAGATGATGCAGTAAGGATCAATGCAGCACCACGCGATGCGTATTTTACAGCTTTCCAGATCGCTGAATATGCAAAAACAGCAGATTTCGACATGATTTTAACCGGTCGCGAATCAATTGATTACAATGGTAACCAGGTAGCCGCCATGATTGGTGAGTTCCTGTCTATCCCATCGGTGTCCATCGTGAAAAAACTGGACTATGATGGCACAACTGCTACCCTGGAGCGTGAAATTGAAGGTGGTAAAGAAATTGTAACCATCACAGGTAAATTTGTGGCCAGCTGCGCTGAAGGTGTTGCCGAACCTAAAATACCAAATATGAGGGGCATCATGTCTGCAAGGAGCAAACCTTTGCAGGTTGTTGAAGCTTCAGCTATCGAAGAAGTATCAAAAGTAGTATCATTTGAAACCCCTGCCCCACGCGGTGCAGTTAAATTAATCCCGGCAGATGATGCAACCAGCCTGATTGGCCTGCTGCATTCGGAAGCTAAAGTTATTTAATCCTAAACCAACCTATTCAATTAAACAGCAGTTAAGCCGCAACAATAAAATCAGCCTCAGGGCTGCAATCCGACGGCCTAAACTATATAAATTAAGCAAAAAAATATGTCAGTTTTAGTATACGTAGAACAAGTCGAGGGCAAATTTAAGAAATCTGTATTTGAAGCAGTTTCTTACGCAAAAGCCATCGCCGCTCAAACAGGGACAAGCCTCTCCGCAATATCTATAGGCAGCGTTGCTGAAAGTGAATTGCAGGAACTAGGTAAATATGGAGCCGAAAAAGTACTGAATGTAACAAACGACGAACTTAAAAATTTTGTTAACCAGGCTTACGCTGCAGTCATTGCAGAAGCTGCACAAAAAGAAAGCGCAGATGTAATTGTATTGTCCAACTCTTTCTCAGGAAAAGGCCTGGCACCACGTATCGCTGTAAAACTCAAAGCCGGTCTTGTTGACGGTGCCACCGAATTGCCACAAACTGACGGTGGTAAATTCCTTGTGAAAAAAACTGCATTTTCAGGCAAAGCTTTTGCTGTAACTGAACTGACTTCAGCTATCAAAGTGATCGCCTTAAACCCAAATGCTTTTGGCGTAAAAGAATCACCTGTAACACCTGCAATTGAAGCCTTCAGTCCTGCCGTTCAGCAGACCGACCTGGCAGCTATTGTGAAAGAAATTGTACGGGCAACCAATAAAGTTTCTTTACCTGATGCAGAACTGGTAGTTTCTGCAGGAAGAGGATTAAAAGGACCAGAAAACTGGGGAATGATTGAAGAACTTGCAGGTTTGCTGGGTGCAGCAACGGCTTGTTCAAAACCTGTTTCCGATGCCGACTGGAGACCACACTCAGAACACGTGGGACAAACTGGTATCGCCATCAGTCCTAATTTATATATTGCCATCGGTATTTCAGGTGCTATTCAGCATTTGGCCGGTGTAAGTTCATCAAAAGTAATCGTAGTCATCAATAAAGATCCTGAAGCTCCTTTTTTCAAAGTGGCCGATTACGGGATCGTTGGAGATGCCTTTGAAGTTGTTCCAAAATTAATTGAAGCTTTAAAAGCACATCAAGCATAACAATATTGGGCAGAAGCGAAAGTTTCTGCCCGGTATTCTTTTATATGAAAAAAGTAAAACTAGATATTGTTGGCTTATCTTATAGCCAGACCCAATCCGGAGCCTACGCACTGGTACTTGGAGAAGTAAACGGAAGAAGACGTTTACCGATCATCATTGGTGCGTTCGAAGCACAGGCTATCGCGATAGAGATCGAGAAAATGACCCCTAGCAGGCCATTAACGCACGATCTATTCAAAACCTTTGCCCAAACTTACAACATTGAGATCAAGGAAATCCTGATCTACAACCTGGTGGACGGTGTGTTTTTTGCAAAACTGATCTGTACCGACGGAGATAAAACACAGGAGATTGACGCACGTACTTCTGATGCCATCGCTTTGGCCGTACGTTTCAATTCTTCCATTTATACCTATGAGTTTATCCTTTCTTCCGCAGGGATTGTGATTGAAGGAAACGACTTTGTTTTCCTTGAAAACATGGACAACCTGAGCAAGGAACAGGGACAGGAAGATATTGATACCTCCATCCCGGGAACCGGTTTCGGCAACCTGAGCATCGAGGAATTAAACCAGAAACTGCAGGAAGCCATCGCTGAAGAAGCGTACGAAAAAGCTGCCCGCATCCGT
>Ga0247816_10000346_pt1 | contig 27162 bp, 22 predicted proteins | sample UWRJL209509C1_FD_179930 | JGI IMG/M metagenome (GOLD analysis project Ga0247816, IMG submission 179930) | Plant litter microbial communities from Arlington Agricultural Research Station in Wisconsin, United States - UWRJ-L209-509C-1 | ecosystem: Environmental > Terrestrial > Plant litter >...
TTTCCCTGCCGGACCTGGTGCAGGACATCTTCCAGAAATTCGAACTGACGGCCGAGGCGCGCGGCATCACCTTGAGCGCCAGCCTGCCGCCGGTGGTGCCCACGGTGTATGCGGATTTGGGATTGATTGAACGGGTGCTGACCAACTTGCTGGATAACGCGCTGCGGCATACGCCGATGAACGGGGATATTCAGATCACCCTGGCTCCGACGGTGGATAAGGTTGAAGTCACAGTGAGCGACAGTGGACCGGGGATTGATGTGGAACTGCGTGAAGGGTTGTTTTTGCGGGCGTTTACCATAGGTGGCGCACGGCGGGACGGGGGGTTGGGGTTGAGGATTGTGCATCGGATATTGCAGTTGCATGGGCGAAGCATTCGGTTGGTGGATGTGCCAGGCCGTGGGGCGACGTTTACATTTTCTCTTTCACGTCAAAGTTAAAGCGGCCTGGGTTAGGCCGCTTTTATTTACATTACAAAGGCGTTAAGCACCACGCGGGTAAAAATTGAGTCGTAGCTCCACCAAATACAAATTCACCTCTATGTAAGAATACAAAGTAGGGGGGATATATCCGGCTAGGGGCGCATAACCAATAGAACCCTTCTCGGAACGGAAGAGGCAAATAAACTCTATTCACATCGTCCGGAACCGCTCCAGATTCGATGGTCTCGTAAAACATCTCATCGAATAAAGATGTACCCCCTATTGACTCCATCCATTCAATCGATTCAGGGCCGCTCATTAGTGTTTCATTAACATTCAAACGCCAAACATTGGTCACCTCTACGGAATACGACAGTGCATCCTCATTGCTGTCCGTTACCGTGACAACAACCGTCCCATTTCTATTGCCCGTTACTTTTCCTGTAACAGGGTCGACAGACGCAACAAAAGTATCGCTTGAAGCATAACGATAGGGCGGCGCGCCACCGCTGGCAACACGCGTCCTGGCGTTATCAATAGAGTCTTCCCCCGTTTTTGGCCAATCAGGCACTTTCAGCGAGAAACCATTCAAATGCATGATCGTTTGCTCGATGGTCAACGCCGTTCCTGCCACTTGTACTTCCAGTCGTAAAGATTCCTGAGGTAGTTCACCCACCCTGGTGAGCACGTAGTACACCTCAGTGGGATATCCGTTAAAACGCCGAAGCTCTGCGGTGTACACCGTGAAGAGCACGTCGCCCTCGGCGGTGGGCGGGATGTCGTTGACCTGCCGCCCCACCCGGTGCTCGATCGTTCCATCAGGACCGCCCGCCAGAAATACCACTTCAAGCAATGCATCGTCCGGCCAAATTTCCTGGAACGGAAAACGCACGGTCGCCAGCGGCAGGTACGGATCCAAGCGATCGGCAATGGCCTCATCAATCGTCGGCGCCGGCCACTTGACAACATCGCCAATGATTCTCAAGTGCAAGTTATCCGAGCGTTTATCCGGCACGCCCGCCCCTTGCAGCAGGTAATGGACAACCGCTGTTCCCTGAGCAATTGCCGCCACCAGCGGGTGTTCAACGGCGAAATCATAGGTCCTGTTGGACCCGGGGAAAATCGTCACACTGGGGGTATGCGCAATCGAGGCTCCATCACGGTCTTTGCCGGCCCAGATAAGGGTCAGCAATGTATAGGTGTTAGCGTCGGCACGGCCCACGTAGGCGCTGGCAACTACGTCCCGACGGCCCAACTGCTGCAAGTCGATATCCCGCTCGGTAACCGGAAATTTCAGCCAGGGCGGGTCCAGCCGGTCGCTGTCCGCATGCACGTCCACCAACTGCGCAGCAGACCAGCGCGCCCATTCATCCGGATAGTTCCCGGTGGGCCCCATGACCTGGAATGCCACGGGGATCACATCACTGTTTCCGGCGTTATTAATGGTGTCACGAGAAACAATGATCCGAATATCTTCGCCTACTTCGTTGGGCTGCACCTGACGCGTCATGATTTGGGAACCCCAGGCCATTGTGATGAGGTCGTAGGCGGCCATGTGTTCCCAATACCGAAACGTAACAATGACGCCCTGAATGGCACGTATTTCGTCAATGCCGTCCAGCAGCACATCGGGTGGCAGCTCGAATACCAGCCCCTGATGGCCCGGCTCCTGATTGTCAGGGTCGCGCCCACCGGGACGTCGCAGGTTCACCCGAACCCGTAGCGGCGATGTCTCGGAGGGGTTACCACTGGGACGAATCACCTTGGCGAACACCGGGTCTGCCCAGAATTCCCGGATCCAGTTCTGGGTGATGGTGAACGGAATGCGCGTCAGCCCATCGTCATCTGCTCCAAGAAAATTGAATGCCGCAGGCTGGGTGAGGCTGCCCCAGTACAGTTGAAAGATGGTGCCGGGTGGGGTGCCATCAGGGCGGTCGATATGCACCACCAGCGGATGTTCGACATGCCGCAGGCCAATGCCGCAATCGGCCTTGTCCACGTCGTCGGGAATGGGCGGCTGGCGCAGCGGAATGTCCACGGCGGGTAACAGGGCGGTGGTTACGCGGGACTTGGGCATGGCGAAGGTCCTCGATGGGGCCGCTGGGGTGGGTGAACCCGATCAAATACCCAAATGCGAGGTTTGCCTACTGTCAGAATTAACAGGTGGCGCCACTTACCTGTTAATTCTGACAGTAGCCAAGCCTGCCGCTCGGGTATCTGATAACACTCCCGGTACGCCCACTTGTTTTGATGACGCGCACCCAGGTCCGATCACGATCAGGAGATAGACCATGCCCAACAAAAGCACGACCGAGACCCCCAACACTCCCGCCGGGAAAAAGCCGAAGATCCTCGACAGGCTAAAAATTCCCGGTATGTCTCAGGGCGTTTCGGGATACGACGCAGGGGTCCCTGCATGGTTGCTGGGGAGCGGTCTGACGGTACAAGTGGATAGAAACTGGCCAGGCGCAGTGGGTGACATCATTACGGTGGCCGATATCACCCACCCATCGCTCATCAAGCCTATGGCGACGAAAACACTTCGACCTGGCGAGGAGACGCAAAACAGCTTTTTCTTGACGTTACCGAAAGCGGGCCTGCGTGACGGCGGAATACAATTGGGTTACACGGTGCAGTACGGCAGCGGCAGTGGTTCCGACATATCCACCGCCTTACATGTCTTGATCAAGACCGATATTCCTGGAGGGGACGACAGTGGCTTTCCTGCCGACGGTCATCCTGCACTCAAGTTCAGCCTGTCGGCGTATGAAGTCTATCCGCCGACCGCCCCCAGTGGCGTGACAGCGACCATTGAGCCTTATCCGAACATGCACGCTGGCGACATAATCCACCTGGCGTGGGCCGGCGTGAGTATCAGCCAGCAGGTTGCAGGCGTAGGGCGCCCAACAGAGATCAGGGTCAGCCATGAGCAGATTATCGACGCCGGCGACGATTACGCTCTGCTGGTGGACTTCTATGTGGTCGACGCGGTCGGTAATGTTTCCCATCGGCGCTCCAAGTATCTGAAAGTGCTGGTAGACCTCGATTCATCCACGCCCGACGGACCTGGCATCATTACCGATGACCCTGTCGGCTATATCGACCTGGAACGGCTCGCGGGGGAAGAGCTCAAACTTGAGCTGTATACCGACCGTAACACCGGCCTGGTAGGCGATCTGTACGACTTTACGTTCCGCGCCTATCCACAATTAGGCGGCGTGATCGTGCACCGGGCATTTGCCCCCGTCGTGCAACGGGGGGTTCCGGTAGAAACCTATGTTCCTAACAGCGTAGTACGCGCCGCCGCGGGCGGGAGAATCGAGACCCGGTTTATCCTGAGGAAACTGCAAGAACCCTTCGAAGTACCATCGAAGAAAACCTCGGCCCAGGTGCTGGGTTCGATCGTGCGCCTCGCAGCGCCCTATTTCGAAAATCACCCTGACCATGTACTGGACCCGATTCCGGACTCGGTGGTGGTGGTGATCCCTTGGTATGAATGGCGCAAACCGACCGACGAAATCACCGTGATCCTGCGCTTTGTGAAAACGTTGAACGACACTATCGTGTATGCCGAACCCCGTGTCGTGGGCAGTTCGTGGCCTGCCGGTTCACCCGTCAAGCGCCTGATCTATCGCAAAGACCTTGAGCAGTTCGAGGGCTATACCCCGGAACTCTATTACGTGTACCGGGCGTCAGGCGTCCTCGCCAGCTCCGCAGATCTGAACGAATCCTTGCGCCAAGTGGTGCGTATAGGTTGATCAATGCCTCCGTACAGGGGGCAGCTCATCGTTGAGATAGAAACCCAAGCAGCCGTTCATTGACCTTCGGCCCCTGCTCGTTCTGGATCCAGTGGCCGCAGTTCACCAATACTTCCTGCTGCAGGTTGGGCACCACCTCGGGCATACGCTTGAGGGTGTGTGCCTCAAATACCCCGACCGGGTCGCGATCACCGATCAGGAACAGCGTCGGTTGCAATACCTGTTGGCCAGCCAGAAACTCGGTGCGCTGCCAGTTACGCTCGAAGTTGCGGTACCAGTTCAGCGGGCCGCGAAAACCGTTGGTGGCGAAGGTTTGCACATACACCTCAAGATCTTGCGGGGTGCACCAGTTCGGCAGCTTGCCTGGCGCATCCACTCCCTCCAATAACGTGGCCGTGGCAGGCTTTTTCTGCAAAAACACGTCCTGGTCCTGCATAAACAACCGCAGAGTAAGCTCGATGTCGGCATCCAGCTCCTGTTCCGCCACACCAGGCTCCTGGAAATACAGGATGTAGTTGAAACGGTCTGCGTACAGCTCGCGCATGATTTCGATCACTGGCCGCCGCGCCCTACCGGCAAAAGGCACCGACATCGTGACCAACCGGGTAACGCGTTCAGGTTCCAGCAACGCCAGATGCCAGGCCACCACTGCGCCCCAGTCATGCCCGATCATGACGACCTGGCGATGACCAAGCAGGTCCATTGCACCCTGGATATCGGCACACAGGGTCAGCACGTCGTAGTCGGCAACCTGCTCGGGTGCGCTGCTTTGACCGTAGCCACGCATCTGGGGGACAAACACCCGATACCCGGCGGCGGCCAACGCCGGAATCTGCTCACGCCAGGAGTGCCAGCATTCGGGAAAGCCATGCAGCAGCCATACCGGTCGGCCGTCTTCGGGCCCCGCGATATGCAGGCTCAAATCAATGCCGTTGCTCCTCACGCTGCGCTGTTCAATAGCCGTCATCGGTTAACCCTCGCTGGCTGTCAATGTGGCCACAGTGCAAGAACGCGGCGCCTTGTAACAGCATCATTGATGCAGGGAATGATCACCCTGCCGTCTGTCGCTACCTGTGAATTCTGACAGTAGCCAACCGCTTCTTCACGGGTGTTTGATGGATGTAAGCGCAGGAACAGCTCCTGTGACACCTGCCAACGCCCAACCCGGAGAAAGTCATGTCTACTCAAAGCAGCGCTACGAACCCGGCCAAGCCCAAGCTTCTCGATCAACTCGTCATTCCCGGAATGTCACCGGCATTTGAAGGTTTCGACGGCGGGATTCCCTTGTGGTTGTTGGCGCGGGACCTGACGGTGACAGTACAAAAAAGCTGGGGAGGGAGACTCGACAACCTATATCAGGGAAGAAACCCTGGCCGTGATATCGGCAGATCGCAGCATCGCATTCACGGTCGACGGCGAACACCTCAAGCGTTTTGATACGCAACTCACCGAGGTGTATTACGAGCGTGCTGACCAAGCCCCCAGCCGCGAATCCCAACGCCTGCAACTCCAAGTGGGCGAGCCCGTCAGCATTCTGCCCCAGGCACGGGTTGAGGCTTCGAATGCCAGACGCCATGTGACGGTCATCGTTCCGTTTACCGAAACCGAAGAAGGCGACACCCTGACCTTGCAATGGGTGGGTAAAAACGCCAGAACCACCGTGCCGACCACACTGGACGCGGCAACTGCAGGCCAGGAACTGCACATTCCAATTTCGGTGGGTGACCTCACCGCCGGCGAACTCGTGAAGGTGTATTACAGCCTTGTGCGAAGTGGGCAGCGCCCCCGTTATTCGCGGTTGCTCGTATGGGTGCTTGACCAATAAGGCCCAGTACTACCGACCGGTCGCCCACCACCGGGGCAGCAACTGGCGCACCCGGTGCTCGCCAAACCGGTCATCAATCAACATCACCACCCCGGTGTCCTGCTGGCTGCGGATCACCCTCCCCGCGGCCTGCACGACTTTTTGCAGGCCGGGGTACAGGTAGGTGTAGTCGTAGCCTGCGCCAAAAGTCGCGCCCATGCGCAGCTTCATTTGTTCGTTGACCGGGTTGAGTTGTGGCAAGCCCAGAGTCGCGATAAACGCACCGATCAGGCGGCTGCCCGGCAGGTCGATACCTTCGCCAAAGGCTCCGCCCAATACTGCAAAGCCAATGCCCTGGCTATGCTGGGTGAACTGGTCGAGAAACGCCTGGCGCTCGGCTTCGGCCATACCCCGTGATTGCTGCCACAAGGGAATCTGCGGATGGCGCTCGGCAAACACCTGCACCACTTGTTGCAGATAGTCAAAGCTGCTGAAAAACGCCAGATAGTTACCGGGCTGCTCTTGGAACTGGGCGGCGATCAGCGCAACGATCGGCTCCAACGAGGCCTGGCGATGCACGAAGCGGGTCGAAATCTGGTCGACGATGCGCACCTGCAACTGCTCGGCCTTGAACGGCGACTCGACGTCAACCCACGCGGTGTCTGCCGGCAGCCCGAGCAAATCGGCGTAGTAATGCCTGGGGCTGAGCGTTGCGGAAAACAGCACGCTGCTACGGGCGGCGGTCAGCCGCGGGCGCAGGAACTCGGCAGGTACCACGTTGCGCAGGCACAGCGTGGAGCAACTGCGCTTGCCGCTGAGGTGGCGTTTGTGGATGTCGAAGATGAAGTGCTCGTTGAACAGCTCCGCGACCTTGGAAAACTGCAAGGCGTCGAAGTAGAACGTTTGCAGGTCGCCACTCAACGCTTCGGGATGATCGTTGAAGTAGTCGCCCATGGCGCTGGCGCACAGGCTCAGGGCTTGCAGTAGTTTGTCGGGTTTTTCGGGATAGGCCTGATACGGCGCGACCTGTTCCTTATGCAGCGCATTCCACTCACGGTTCAGGCGTTGCAAAGGTTTCTTCAGCGGCTCTGGCGCTGTGTCGCGCAGGGTCTTGAGGCTGTACTGGTCGAGTGCTGCGCTGTACATCGAGCGACCGCGCTCCACCAGGTTGTGGGCTTCGTCCACCAACACCGCGACTCGCCATTGGTTGAGCTGTGCCAGGCCGAACAGCATGGCGCCGAAGTCGAAGTAATAGTTGTAGTCGGCGATCACCACGTCGGTCCAGCGCGCCATTTCCTGGCTCAGGTAATACGGGCAAACGTCATGGGCCAGGGCGACCTCCCGCAGGTTGCGCTGGTCGAGCAGGCGCACCTTGGTCGCGGCCTCACGGGCGGCGGGCAGGCGGTCATAAAAACCCTTGGCCAGGGGGCAGGAGTCGCCATGGCAGGCCTTGTCCAGGTGCTCGCAGGCTTTGTCCCGAGCTACCAGTTCCAGTACGCGCAACGGCAAATCAGGGCTGCTGTGGTACAGCACATGCGCCGCATCCAGGGCCAACTTGCGACCGGGGGTCTTGGCCGTGAGGAAAAACACTTTATCCAGTTGCTGAGGCGCCAGCGCTTTAAGCATCGGGAAGATCGTGCCCACCGTCTTGCCGATGCCGGTGGGTGCCTGGGCCATCAGGCAGCGCCCGGTACTGACGGCCTTGTACACGGATTCAGCCAGGGAGCGCTGGCCGGCGCGGAACTCGGCATGGGGAAAACTCAGCGCAACAGCGGCGGCGTTGCGGGCCTCACGCTGGCGCATTTGCTGCTCGGCCCAGCCAAGAAACAACGCGCACTGCTGGTTGAAAAACGGCTCCAGGTCGCCAGCCTGGAAGCGCTGGCTTAACAGGGTTTCGTGCTCGCCAACGATGTCGAAGTACACCAGGGCCAGCACGATGTCTGACAGCCCCAACTTCTGGCACATCAGCCAGCCATACACCTTGAGCTGGGCCCAGTGCAGTTGCCGGTGGTTGGCCGGCTGTTTATCCAGGTCGCCGCGGTAGGTCTTCACCTCTTCAAGCTGATTGCGGTCCGGGTCGTAGCCATCCGCCCTGCCCCGGACCTTCAACTGCATGTACTCGCCTTCCAGCGCGACTTCACTCTGGTAGTGCGCGCTACGGCGTGAGGCCACGGTACGGTGGCCGACTATTCCTTCCTGGGCACTGGGCGACGGGGTAAACCGCAGGTCCAGGTCACCGACTTTTGCCGTGAACTCACACAACGCACGCACCGCTACGCTGTAGCTCAAGCGGCTTGCCCTGCCCAGCGCACATAGCAGACCGTCACCGGCATCTGGTGCTCGCCGCAGAATTCCAGCCAACGCAGCTGGTTGTCCTGCAAACGATCACCGGGGCCTTTGACTTCGATCATGCGGTAGGTCTTTTGCTCGGGCCAGAACTGGATAAGGTCCGGCATGCCGGCGCGGTTGGCGCGGATATCCAGCAGCAGCCGTTCGAACCAACGACGCAGGTGCGCGGCGGGCAGGCAATCGAGAGCCTGGTCGAGGAGTTCTTCGCCGAGCACGTTCCAGAACACGAAGGGCGACTGGATGCCCCACTTCTCGGCGTAGCGCTGGCGAATGGTGGTTTTGTAGCGCTCATCGTCAAGTTCATCCAGGCATGCAGCGAACAGCTCGACCCGGCGCTGATGAAAGTCTTCGCTGTGCAAATCCACCGGCCCGCGCTGGAACGGGTGAAAAAACGAGCCCGGTAAAGGCGCAAAGATTGCTGGCCAGCACAACAACCCGAACAAGGAGTTGATCAGGCTGTTTTCAACGTAATGCACCGGCGTGTCGTTATCGCTCAAATGCGCTTGCACGCAGAACTCCACCGACATCAGCGAATCCGGAGCTGGCAGTTCAAGATCCAGGCGCACGATGGCCCGGGGTTTTGGCTTGGGCATCGGCGGCTCGCCCAGCTTGCGCCGCAGGCGCGGCACCACGCGCAGCAGGTGCTGCTGTTCCGCCGCGCTTTCGGGGGCCTGTTGTGCCTCGCGTGCCAGCAGCATCGCTTGGGGGAAATCTTCCTGGCGCTCCAGCACACGGATCAACCGTGCTCGCGAGCCGGGATAACTGCAGCTTCGGTAGATCGCTTCGGCCAGGGCCAATTCGGCGCTGCGCTCGCAGTATTGCCCCACTTGGAACAACAACTTGGCACGGCGCTTTTCCAGCCAGGGATTGTCTGTGCGCAACGTGGCGATGCGCGCCAGCACCGTCTGTAATGCCTCGCCCGCTTCAAAGGCTTGTTGGCACTGGTGCAGAAACAGGAAACCATGCACATCGTCACGACTGCGCAAGCCACGGGACTCGGCGCAAAACTCGACTTTTTCGTAGGTAAAAATGCCAAGGTCCGCCAGCACGAACTCCGACCAGTCCTGGTACAGGTTGCCGAAAAACATCAGCCGCAGGCGGTCGCACAGGTCCATCACCGTGAGGCTGTAGAGTTGATCGGCTACGTCCGGGCACCAATCCTGGAAGCTGAGCGGTTCAGTCAATTGCGTCGATAGCAGCGCCTGCCAGTCAGACTTCCTGCCCTTGGGTTGATCAATCAACGGCTTGAACGCTGCAAGGATTTCGGCTTTTTGTAACAGGCCAAACAACTCATCGAAACTCAGCAGGCGCTGGTCATCCACCCAGCCTTGCTCCAGCAAGGGCAAGACCGCGTCGTGCACCGGACCAATTTCGACATAGTTGAGTTTGCCCGCCCGAAAATGCACACCCTTGCGCATCACCATGCGCACCAGCAAGGCCTGAGACGCCTGCGGCAACCTGTCAAATTGCTGAATGAAATGCTGTTCGTCCCGGTCCAATAAGTCCGCGTAGCGCTGCCCCAGCCAGTCAAGCACTTGGCGGAAGTTATGCAGGTAATAGAGCGGGTCTTCCAGGGGATTGGACATTACGGGCACTTGATTAAACACTGTTTATACATACAGAGTGCCGTATCTCAAGGCACTGTTGCAATCGGTAATAGATCAATGGAGTGCGCAACTTTTTGCATAAAAGTGATCAGATGGGGGTGAATCGCGTAACATTTATTGCCCGTCGCCGCTTGGCCCGGGACTTTAGAACGGTGAAGGTAAGGGTTATGAACATTAAGAATTTGGGTCTGCCGCTGGTTATGTTCACTTTTCTGGCATTGGCCGGCTGCTCGACGCAGACCGTGGTGACCTTGCAGAACGGTACCCAGTACTTGACCAAGGACGCGCCGAAAACCAAGACCGTCGACGGCTTCTACGAATTCACCGACATCGCCGGCAAGCACGTGCGGGTCAAGGCTGATGACGTGGCCACCGTGATCAAGGAAAAATAACCTGACAAACACGCGCAAGACCTGAGGCCGTCGCTGGGCATCAGGTCTTGCGAGTGATGCTTAAACTACCGCTCTCAGTACCGATAGTACGGGCGGTAGTAAGGATGGTAGTAGGGGTGATAGTACGGGTAATACCCGTGGTAATAAGGGTGGTAGCAGCAATAGCCATACCCCGGTGATACCACACAACCGCTCAACCCCAGCAGCACCAGCGCGCACACGACCAAACCAATGCGGGACATCTTCAACTCCTCACGGCCAATAGGCGAAACCTCTCGCGGGTAACTATTGAACGTGGGACACCTCGAAAATCCGTCGCGACCCGAAGCCTTTTTGATGCTGCAACCGCTCATCAGCCTGCGCTAAATAAACATTCTTTCACCGAAGGATTTCCGTCGGCTCGGCGTTTAACTGAGCAACCGCATTCATCTTCGAAGGCGGTGTGACGGAGAACCATGGCCATGACATTCATGTCCCGAGCGGTGCGCACTCTTCTACTCATTCCCTTGATGTGGGCAGCACTGGCGAGCACGCCGGTATTTGCCGACACCGTGATCATTCGCCAGGCGCCAGCGCGCGTGGTGATTGTGCAGGCCCCTCCTCCCGGCCCGCGCTACTACGGGCATTGGGGTTATGGCTATGGGCCTCGTGGTTACTGGCCGCACGGCCATTATTACGGGTATGGCTATGGTTACGGGCAACCTCATGGGCCGTATTGGAACAGAGGGCATTACTGGAGATAAACGGCGACCGTCACAAGTGCTTGTCCCGTATCACGGGACAAGCCCGGAGCTCTTCAGGGGGCGCGCCATCCCGTGCGGCCGAGCGCTTCAAGCAGCGTTTGCGCGGCGAGCCCCGGAACCACTTCGCCCTCCTCGGTGGTCATGTCCTCCCCCGCCAAAATCGCATTGATGATCGCCTCCTCAACCGCCTCCGCCGCAGCACTGAACAGTGGTGAAATGTGGTCGTTGTTGACCATTTCCAGAGGCGTGCTGAACGGTAAATCCTTGCGCCCGTAATCCGCCATCGGCAAATCCTGATTGCCGGTAGCAAATGCCAGGAACAGGTCCCCACTGGAATCCTCGGTGCCGCCGCCGGTGCGCGCAATACCGATGGAGGCCCGTTGCGCCAAACGCTGGCACTGGTGGGGCAGCAATGGCGCGTCGGTGGCGATAATCACCACAATCGAGCCCATGCCGGGCGTGCCGCGATTGGCAAACGGCGAGGCAATATCCATCAACTGGCGACCTACCGGGTATCCGTCAACCCGCAGCTCGCGGCGCTTGCCATGGTTGGCCTGGACCAACGCGCCCACCGTCCAGCCGCCCTGCTGCGTCGGCAACTGCCGCGACGCAGTACCAATGCCGCCCTTGAACTCATGGCAGATCATCCCGGTGCCGCCGCCCACCGAACCCTCGGCGACCGGTCCCGACTTGGCGTTGGCCAGGGCTTCGCGCACATGCTTGGGGCCGACGTGCTGGCCCCAAATGTCGTTGAGCACCCCGTCGTAGGTTTCCATTACCACCGGCATGCACCAGTACACCGCCGGGTCCGCGAGGCTTTCGCGCTCCAGGGCGATCAAGGTGTCGCGCACAATGCCGACGCTGTGGGTGTTGGTGATTGCCATAGGAGTGGTCAACAGCCCCGACTCGCCAATCCATTCCAACCCGGTGGCATCGCCATTGCCGTTGAGCACGTGGTAGCCGGCAAAACACGGTTGTTGGCGCGCGGCCCCGGGGCGTGGCTGGATCGCAGTCACGCCGGTACGCACCTGTTTGCCGTTGATGCGGGTGTTGAGGGTGCTGTGGCCAACCCGCACTCCCGGGACATCGGTAATGGCATTCAATTCACCGGGCGTACCCAGGCCCAACGTGATGCCCAATTGACGTGCGCGCATAGCCTCTCCTGCTGTTCGCAATTGTTGAGGAGAATGTAGAGGTTGCGGGGGACGCGGCCAATACCCCTATTTGGTTAGGTGGTCAGTGAGATAGGTGTCGCGGCCTACGCAGCCTCGCTGGGGCTCGACAGCTGCTACGCAAACACTTCTGCGCGTAGCAGCTGTCGAGCCCCAGCGAGGCTGCGTGAGGCCCTCAAAGCCACCAAACATCCCAAAGCGAATAATCATGAACCCGCCTCACCAATCCCGCACGAACCGGATTGCAAACGACATAGCGAGCAAAATCCTTGAGGTCCTCCTCACGTCGCAGACCCCGATCGTGATAGCCCTTCTGCCAAAGCCGGCCACTGCGTCCAAGCACACGGTTGATCGTCAAACTGCTGCGGGACTTTATTCGGCACATCAACTCGGCCAGCGTCTTGTCATGAAGTTGAACCACCCAATGAAAATGGTCCGGCATCACCACAAACGCGAGTGAGCGTACCCAATGATCGTCATGCGCCTGCCGAAACTCCTTTACCAGTAGCCGCCCTAATCGCCAGTCGCTGAAAACCGGGGTACGCCGGTCGACCACAACTGTCAGCAGGTACATGCCTCCAACCTCTGACGCTCTTCCTATCCGCAACCGTCCAGACTTGTTCGATACAGGCATTCCTTGCCTCCGTTCCAATAGTGGGAGGCAAGGAATTTAGAGGGTTTGGCGCGCTGAGAAAGGAACTGATCCGCAACCAAACATTACCAATCAGCGGCCGGTGCGGATGGTGTTCCACACCCGCGTACGAATCCGGTCGATGTTCAGTGGCATGGCTTCCAGGGCGAACAATTTGCCCATCATTTCCGGGCTCGGGTAGACCTTGGTGTCGTTCTTGATCGCCGGGTCTACCAGGCTGTCAGCTGCTGCGTTGCCGTTGGCGTAGTGCACGTAGTTGGTGATGCTGGCCATCACTTCCGGACGCAGCAGGTAGTTCATGAAGGCGTAGCCGGCTTTTTCGTCGGGGGCGTCGGCGGGCATGGCGACCATGTCAAACCAGATGGCAGCGCCTTCCTTGGGGATGTTGTAGCCGATCTTCACGCCGTTCTTGGCTTCCTTGGCGCGGCTTTCGGCCTGGAGGATGTCGCCGGAGAAGCCGACGGCCACGCAGATGTCGCCGTTGGCCAGGTCTGCGGTGTATTTCGAGGAGTGGAAATAGGCCACATACGGCCGCACTTTCATCAGCAGTGCTTCGGCTTTCTTGTAGTCCTCGGGGTTCTTGCTGTGGTGCGGCAAGCCCAGGTAATTCAGCGCAGCGGGCAGCAGTTCCGGGCCGTTGTCGAGGATTGCCACGCCACACTTCTGGAGTTTGGCCATGTTCTCGGGTTTGAAGATCAGGTCCCAGGAATCCACCGGGGCGTTGTCGCCCAGCACCGCCTTGACCTTGTCGATGTTGTAGCCGATGCCGGTGCTGCCCCACAGGTACGGGAAGCCGTGGGCGTTGTCCGGGTCGTTGTTTTCCAGGGCCTTGAGCAACACCGGGTTGAGGTTCTTCCAGTTCGGCAATTGGCTCTTGTCGAGCTTCTTCAGCGCGCCGCCTTGGATTTGCCGGGCCATGAAATGGTTGGACGGGAATACCACGTCGTAACCGGATTTGCCGGTCATCAACTTGCCGTCGAGGGTTTCGTTGCTGTCATAAACGTCGTAGGTGAAACCAATCCCGGTTTCTTTCTGGAAGTCCTTGGTGGTGTCCGGGGCGATGTAGTCCGACCAGTTGTAGATTTTTACCGTCTCGGCCGCTTGGCTGAGGGTCGCGACGAACAACAGGGGTAACAGGGCAATGGGTCTCATGGTTCGATTTCCTGGCGGTTTTTGGGGCTGTTTTTATGGCAGGCGATCAAAGATCAAAGAATCAGAGGATCAATACATAGGTCTTGCGCACGGTTTCCTGGATGTCCCAGATACCGGTGCTGTTGGCCGGCAACATCAGTGCGTCACCGGCCTCTATGTGCAGGATTTCCCCGTGGTCGGGGGTAAAGGTGCAGCGGCCCTGGATAAAGTGGCAAAACTCCTGGGCCACGATTTGCCGGCGCCAGCGCCCAGGGGTGCACTCCCAGATGCCGGTTTCAACGCCATCGCTGCGTTCCACACTCAGCGTGGAGGCCACAGCCACCGGGTCGCCCAAAGGCACGGCGACCGGGGACGAATCCGGCAAGTGAGTAAGGAGCGCGTCTTTGAACTGGGTAATGCTCATCGGTCATACCTTTGGTGATTAAAACGGCTTAGTGCATGAAACCTTCCATGAACCCGGCAACGCTGCTGGCCAGCTTGCGGCGCCATGGCGCCGTGTTGGGGTTGGCCAACACCTGGTCTTCGTGGGCAAAGCTGCGGATGATCGCGTTGTAGCCCAACCAGCGGCACGGCTCGGGTTCCCAGGCCTTGAGCGTATTGAGGCTGCCCTGGCGGATCACCCATGGCTGTTGGACCAACGGCGTGTCATGACCGAGGATCAGGTCGGCCAGCGTGCGGCCCCCGAGGTTGCTGGCCCCTACCCCTTCACCGCCATAACCTCCGGCCAGGGCGATGCCGGTCTGGTGGTCGCAGAGCATGTGCGGCTGGAAGCGCCGGGACATCCCGAGGTTGCCGCCCCAGGCGTGAGTGATACGGACCTTTTTGAGCTGCGGGAACAGTTCGCCGAACAGGTAACGGCGCAGTTCCACTTCGCTGTCGGTCAGCTCGAAGCTGTGCCGCAACTTGCCGGCAAATTGGTAGCCGCCGCGTGCTCCAAACACCAGGCGGTTGTCTGCCGAGCGCTGGCCATAGGTGACCTGGCGGCTGCTTTCGCCAAACGCCTGGCCACGGCTCAGGCCGATTTCATCCCAGGTGCTGGCTGGCAGGGGCTCGGTAGCCACGATCAGGCTTTGCACCGGCAACTGATAGCGGCCCAGCGGCGCCAACGTGGTGGCATAGCCCTCTACGGCGGGCACCACCCACGCGGCACGAACCGAAGCTTTACCCGTGCGCAGGCTGCCGGACTGCCAATGGGTCACCGGGCTGTTTTCGTAGATCCTGACGCCCATCGACTCGACGACCCGCGCCAGGCCGCGCACCAGCTTGGCGGGATGAATCGTCGCGACATGCGGCGCAAAGATGCCGCCATAGGGTTTGGCGACGCGGATCTGCTCTGCCAACTGTTGCGGGCTGAGCCAGCGGTAATCGTCGTCGGTGAGGCCCTGGCTGTGGAGTTTGCCCAGGTAGGCGCGCAGGCTGGCTTCTTGCTCGGGGTAGCGCGCGGCGCAGTACAGAACGCCGCCCTTGCGGTAGTCGCAGTCAATGCCTTCACGCTCGATGACCTGCGCGACTTCATCGGGAATTGCGTGCAGCAGATCGAACGAGGCCCGGCGCTGTTGCGGGGCGAGCCCTGCCAGAAGACGGTCTTCCCCCAGCAGGTTGCCCATCAGCCAGCCACCATTACGGCCCGAGGCACCGAAGCCGGCGGTTTGCGCCTCGATAATCGCAATCTTCAGTTCGGGCGCCTGGCGTTTCAGGTAATAGGCGGTCCACAGCCCGGTGTAGCCGGCGCCGATGATGGCCACGTTGACGTCCAGGTCCTGCTCCAGAGGCGCGCGCGCCACCAGCGGCTCGTCGAGCTGGTCCATCCATAAACTGATATTGCGCCATGCCGGCATGCCAAGCTCCACTACCACACTTCGATGGCAGTGATCCTAGAGCCTGGCGTCAGAGGCTGTCTTGCGCGCGTGCACGCACAGAAATTTGTTTGACGTAAGCCTTGGGCGACAGGCCGGTGTGTTGGCGGAAACAGCTGTAGAACGCCGACAGCGAGTTGAAGCCTGCTGCGAATGCCAGTTCGTCGATCCGAATCGGCGCAGCGGCTTTATCCAGCGCGAGCAGCAAATGCTGCAGGCGTGCCTGGTTTACGTAGCGATAAAAGCTTTGCCCCAGCACCTGGTTCAGCAGATAGGAAATCTGGTTGCGGCTGTAACCGCACTCCTTGGCGACCCGTTGCAGGTCCAACTCGGGGTCCAGGTAAGGTTGTTGGCGCTGGAAGTACTGTTGCAGGTCTTTGGCCATGTAGCTCAGTTGCTGGGGCGACAACCCCAGGCGGCTGACTGTCGGGCGCATCGCCTGGGTGCGGGTGGTGGGCTGCTCGTGGACCAGGGACGCATATTCATTGACCCGCCAGATCAGCCCGTCGCGCACGGTAATCGCTTCACTGGTGCGAAATGAGACCAGGCCTTGCCCGCCGCGCAGGGTGATGCGGTATTGGATGAACGCGGTATCGCCATCTGTGCGGATGCGGTCGGTGTGTTCGATGGCTTCGTCCGGGCCACGAGGCATGCTGGCGCGCAAGTACTCGCGCAGTTCGTCAAAGCCCACCACGCGGTTTTGAAAGAAGTCGTGGTACTGGATATCCGGGTGGTAATAGGACATCACCCCCTCCAGGTCCCGGTGTTTCCAGCACAAATGATGGCGCAGAACGATCTCGCCGGTGGCTTGGGTCTGCTGCGGGTCAGTGTCCGGGGCGATGTCGGGCATGGAGCGCTCTACGGCTGGAAAACCCGGAGCTTGCCCAACTTTACCGGGTGCTTCAATGGCCAAACGACAGTTCCGACTAATGGCCTTTTGCCAAAATTCTGGTAGGACATGACCTACGTCAAACTTATGGAAAACAACCGCCGAACGGGGCGAAAAAACTGCCCTGTCCGTTGCGAACGAATGCTATTTTTACTGCTCAGACGGCCACGACCATTGACGGTCATGGCGCCCCTGCCGCGAGCTAAAGGAAGTGCTCAATGAACAAGGTGGGCAACATGAACAAAGTAACGTTCCCCAATGCCTGCCAGCTGATGCGCTGGCATTTTCATCCAATGGGCTTTGAAGCGAGCATGGACGCTCCCGGCAGTATGATCGCCCGCCTGTTTGACCGCGCCAGCGGCGAAACCCTGATTGCCATTGCTGGCATTCCCTGCGCCACCGTGATGAATGCGGCAGATGTGGAGCGCATTATCGAGGCGGTGGAGGACGAGTTGGAGTCGTTTGTGCCGCCGCTGTCGCTGAGGGCTTAAGAGCACTGTTGAATGAAGGTCACCCAAGGGTGGCCTTCTCTATTTGCGCTGATCGTCGAAGAACGGCTTGTCGCCAGCCACCCGATCCGACGCCTTCGGCACATTCACGCCTTGGGCGTCCTTCCCGTCGACATACCAATAGCAATGGCTGACCGCTCGGGTGATCCCCACGTAGGCCAGGCGCAACACCTCGTCCTTTTGCGCGCTGTCGTAAGGTTCTGCATCACCGTCCTTGCCCAGGCCGGCCATGCGGTAAACCTGGTTTTTGTAAGGTGAACTGGTCAGGTGCTGGCAATCTCCCAGCAAAAAAACCGCGTCTGCCTGCAACCCCTTGGCACTGTGGTACGTGAGTTGTTTGAGCCGGCGGGACGCGGGCGGCAAGCTAGAATCCAGATTAACTACTGACTGAATATGCTCTTGTATCAATAGCTTATCGCTACTTTTTCGATACAGCATTAAGACTGATTCGCCCTTTTGGTAGTGCCCCAGCAACTGTTGAGCCAGCGCCGCATCGTCGCGATGCCGCACGGCCACTGGCACCAACGCCTTCGGCGAACCACTGGCCTTGGCTTTCTTGCCGCTGATGGCCGGGGCCGCACGCACGATGTGTTCGGCAGCATCGATGATGTGCTGATGGCTGCGGTAGTTCTCTGCAAGCATTACCCGCGTGGTCGAGGGTGATGGGAACTCCTTGTTGAACTCCATGAAGTACTTGGGTGAACTGCCGCGCCAGCCATAGATCGACTGCCAGTCATCGCCGACGCACAGCAGCGAGGAGCGCTGCGCGCCACGGCCCACGTGCATTGCCGGCCCACGGCTGCGAATCTCCCTCAGGCTGGCACGAACCCACGAGACGATCTGCGGCGAAACGTCCTGGAATTCGTCGATCATCAGGTGCGACATTGGCCGCAGCAGCTCGTCGCTCAAAAGCTTGAGGTTTTCCGGGGTGTTTTCGCCGAACAGCGAGAACATGCGGTTGTAGGTCATGACCGGGGGCGACTGATCAAGCAAATGGTCTTCCAGGGCTTTCCAGAAAATGCTCAACGCCTCGAAAAAGTAGCGATCCGGATCATCTTTGGCAAAGCTCATCTGGCCCACAGCGATTGGAACATCCAGCCCCAGGTTCTCGATAAACCCGGCAGCCATCACAAAACTGTCCAGCAACGGCGCCGAAGCCAATTCACCTTTGACCTTGTAATCAAAGCCTGGGCCCGCGGTGGTGTCGCCTGCCAAACTGCTCAACATGCGCTTGGATGACTCATAACTATCCAGCCATATCAGAGGCTTACGGCAGAAAGCTTGAAACAACGTACGCTTCACCGCCCATTCTGCGCGTACCGACAGTTTTGACCCTGGCCGACTAATCTGGGCATTTTCCCGTGGATCAAACCCCAGCACCACCCAGGCATCCAGTTCGGCGCTGTAGCCATGGCAATGAAACTGCGCGCCATTGATTTCAAAGGTCTGACGATCTGGCTCAATGCCCGTGATCGGCCAGGCCCCGGCGCGAAACCACAGGTCTTCAATGACGTCGCACAGTTCTTCATCGCGCTTGGCCGCCAGCTCGGTGACCGCCACGCGCTTCTGCACGTCCGGATGGTCGCGCTCCAATTCCTTGAGCTGCAGCGCGTGGCGCGCCAGCGGTGTCATCAGCTCACGGAAACGTTCATGACGGCGATGGAGCGCGTAATAACAGGCATTCAACTGCTGGCGTTGAGCGTCATTGATGCGCAACTCGAACGGGTTACTGTCGGCCTCGTCAAAGCCACCCTCAGTGCGCGCATTGAGATTCTCAAACGCTTGCAGCCGTTCAAACCCCGGCAGGCTGCGCACCATCGGCAGGATGCGTGAGTGAAAGGTGCGCACCACGGCCTGCGCTTCTTTCATACCAAGGGGTTGGCCCCACAGGTTGAGAATCTCGATTAACTTGTTGATGAAGTCTTTGCGCGACTCGCGGGTGAACGTCACCACTGTCATGGAGCTGAGTTCAAAGCCCAGATAATGGGTCAGCAGCAGTATCCGCAGCACCAGCGAGGTGGATTTACCCGCACCCGCGCCGGCTATTACCGACGTGGACGGCGTGTCGCTGAAGATCATCTTCCACTGTGCCGCACTCGGCTGGGCGTGAGCCGGCAGTAACCGGGCTACGTCGGCCTTGATGCGTTTCTTGAATTCTGCAGTCAGCGGCAGGCGCCAATCATCGAACAGGCTGTCATCGACGCCCGGCGCACGATGCTCGTCTGGGCGAAAGTCGCGAATCAACAACACCTGCCGGCCTTCCTCAATACCGTCGGCCTTGCCTTCCTGGTACCCATACTCAACGCCAGCGGTATGGCCACTGCGAAAGCCATCGGCCTGGCCGTGCAGCCAGGAGAAGCGGTGCTGGGCACGCAGGCGTGTCAGGCCGTGGCCGAACAAGCGCGCGGCGAGCCGTTTCAACAGAGGCATTTCGGCCAGTGGCCGCAGTTCGGGTGGCAGATCAGGGGTGTGTTGCGGCACGCGGACTCCTGCGATGGAACGGAGGGAACAAGACGCCTATGGTCGCCGGAATTGCTCCCCAGTTCCACCCAATTGCTTTGGGCTCATGCAGTTAGGCGATGAAGTGAAGACCGGGTCTAAGCACCGGCATCGAACCATTCGATAGGAATCAGGCATTTTTTACGCTTTTTATCGATCATCGGCTGCTGGATCATGGCCACCATCCACAGGAGACGATCATGTTTGAACTTCGACCTTTCAACACACTGGGCGGCGCCAACCACGGGTGGCTCGATGCCCATCACCACTTTTCCTTCGCTGAGTACCACGACCCCAAGCGCATGCACTGGGGCAACCTGCGGGTGTGGAACGACGACATCATCGCCCCCGGTACCGGCTTTCCCCAGCACCCGCACCGAGACATGGAAATCATCACCTACGTGCGTGAAGGCGCCATCAGCCACGCTGACAACCTGGGCAACAAGGGCCGCACCGAGGCCGGCGACGTTCAGGTGATGAGCGCGGGCACCGGTATTGCTCACAGCGAGTACAACCTGGAGGACACACCGACCAAGATTTTCCAGATATGGATCATTCCTAATGAGGCAGGTTTGCCGCCGTCGTGGGGCGCCAAGCCGTTTCCACAAGGCGACCGCGAAGGCTTTGTGACCTTGGCCAGCGGCAAGGCAGGTGATACAGAAAGCCTGCGCATTCGTGCGGATGCACGCCTGGTGGCGGCCAATCTGAAAGCTGGGGAAAGTGCCGAATATCGGCTGGACAGCGGGCGCCGGGCGTATCTGGTGCCGGCTACCGGCGTGATTGAAGTCAATGGCTTGCGTGCACAAGCTCGAGATGGTGTTGCGGTTGAGGATGAGCAGGTGCTGCGGGTGACGGCGGTCGAAGACAGCGAGATCGTGCTGGTAGACCTGGCCTGATTTAGCAACGGTACAAATCTGAAGGGTCAATTGGCTTCATGTGGGAGCTGGCTTGCCTGCGATGCAGTCACCTCGGTGTTTCTGTCATACCGAGTTGATGCTATCGCAGGCAAGCCAGCTCCCACAAAAGCCTGGCTCCCCTATTTGGGTGGTGGCGTTACTGGGAGATTGCGCCGTCTACCAGCACCTGTGCCTCTTCCACCAACTGCTTGAGGTGATCCTCACCGATAAAGCTCTCGGCGTAGATCTTGTAGATATCCTCGGTACCCGATGGCCGCGCGGCGAACCAGCCGTTTTCGGTCATGACCTTCAAGCCACCAATCGCCTGATCGTTGCCCGGTGCATGGCTGAGAATCTGCTGAATGCTCTCACCGGCCAGTTGCCTGGACGTCACCTGGTCGGGCGAAAGCTTGCCGAGCAAGGCTTTCTGCGCGGGCGTGGCCTTGGCATCGACACGGATAGCGAACGGCTCACCCAAGGCGTCGGTCAGCCCACGATAGATCTGGCTAGGGTCCTGGCCTTTGCGTGAGGTCATTTCCGCTGCCAGCAGGGCCGGAATCAAGCCATCCTTGTCGGTACTCCACACGCTGCCGTCCTTGCGCAGGAACGAGGCGCCGGCGCTCTCTTCGCCGCCGAAGCCCAGGGAGCCTTCGAACAGACCATCGGCAAACCACTTAAAGCCCACCGGCACTTCATACAGGCGTCGGCCGATGCGTTTGGCAACACGGTCGATCAAGCCGCTGCTGACCACGGTTTTGCCCACGCCAGCATCAGCACGCCAGTCCGGGCGGTTCTGAAACAAGTAGTCGATGGACACCGCCAAATAGTTGTTCGGCGCCAGCAAGCCTCCGGATGGGGTGACGATGCCGTGGCGGTCGTGGTCAGGGTCGCAGGCGAAGGCCACATCGAAACGTTCCTTGAGGCCGATCAAGCCTTGCATGGCGTAGCTGGAGGACGGGTCCATGCGGATCTGGCCGTCCCAATCGACGCTCATGAAACGGAAGGTGGCGTCGACCTCGGTATTCACCACTTCAAGGTTCAAACGGTAGTGCTCGGCAATCGCCGACCAGTAGCGCACCCCTGCTCCGCCCAACGGGTCGACACCCAAGCGCAGGTCGGCGCTGCGGATCGCATCAAAGTCGATGACGTTGATCAGGTCTGCCACGTAGGTGTTGAGGTAGTCATGGCGGTGCGTAGTGTCGGCTTTGAGTGCTTGTGCGTGGGCAATGCGCTTGACCCCGGCCAGTTTGTTGGCCAGCAGTTCGTTGGCCTTGGCTTCGATCCACTTGGTGACGTGGGTATCGGCCGGGCCGCCGTTGGGCGGGTTGTACTTGTAGCCGCCGCTTTGTGGCGGGTTGTGGGACGGTGTAATCACGATGCCGTCGGCCAGCCCACTGGTGCGGCCACGGTTGTAGCAGATGATGGCGTGGGAAATCGCCGGTGTCGGCGTGTATTCGTCGCCTTCGGCAAGCATCACGTGGACGCCGTTAGCCGCCAGTACTTCCAGGGCGCTGGCGCCAGCGGGTGTCGACAAGGCGTGAGTGTCCAGGCCGACGAACAGCGGCCCGTTGATACCCTGGGCTTCGCGGTACAGGCAAATGGCCTGGCTGATGGCAAGCACGTGCAATTCGTTGAAGCTCAGGTCGAACGAGCTGCCACGGTGCCCCGAAGTACCAAAGGCCACGCGTTGGGTGGAGATCGCTGCATCAGGCTGGCCAGTGTAATAGGCCGTTACCAGTCGCGGGATGTCTACCAGCAGTTGAGCTGGTGCCGGCTTGCCCGCAAAAGGACTGAGAGTCATGCATAAACCTCTGAAAAGAGAAGGATTCGGAATTTGAGACCAGTTTACTGAGTGTTGGACTACTGCGCGACGGTATCGATCCTACAACAAGCAGGGAAATTTAATGAATCTGCGCCTTTTTTAACGCCCTGGCCAACTCGCTCAGGGCGATATCCAGGTTGTGCTGCCCATCAAACGTATGGCTCAAGCGCAAGTGCTGCTGGTACAAGCCACTGATGCTGAACAGCTCGCCCGGGGCAATCACCACGTTTTGCGCGAGCATGCACTGAAACACCTGGCGCATGTCCACCGGCGCCCCGGAACACAGCCAGAACGTCGCGCCAGCGGCCGGCATCCGATAGCTCACGCGGTCGCCCAAGTGTTGATCCAGGCGTTGGCTCATCTGGGTTGCCTGCTCCTTGAGTAAAGGCCGCAGGTCCTGCAGGTGCTGGTCGATTCGTCCGCTTTGATACAGCCGGGCAATGGCGCGCTGGCGAATAGACGATAGCCGGAACGCACGCAGCAGGAATTGGCGCTGCAACTCACTGCTCAAGTGCCGGGATAACAGATAGCCAAAGGGCGCCTCGGGACCGAGCATTTTTTCGAAGGTTGAAAACACCATCAGCCGCTCGGGGTTGACCAGATCGCGCAGCGCCGGGCCAGTATGTTCGAAGCCCAGTTCGCCATGGCTGTCATTTTCTAACAGCCAGCAACCGTAGTGTTCCAAGAGGCATGCCAACTGCAACCGGTCATGGCTGGACAGCGCGATGCCCGACGGCAGGCTCACACCTGACGAGAGCAAAGCCAACTGCACCGGCTCTTTGCGCAGCAACTGTTCAACGGCGGCCAGGTCCAGGGTTCCATCCGTCGTGCAGGGCAGCTCGACGATCCGCACACCCGCGTCCTGCAACAGGCGCAGGATCGGCCAGTCACAGGGCGACTCCACGACAACCGTCGCGCCCTTGAGCCCCAGCACCTCAATCAGGATTTCCAGCACGCCGCGCAAATCGGCACCGATATAGACGTCATCCGCCTGCCAGCACCGGGTCGGCGATGAGGTGTACCGTGCCGCCAACGCCGTACGCAATTCCCAGACCCCACAAGGCTGGGACCACGGTTGCAGCTGCCTCGGGTAATGACGCACCAATTCGCGTTCAAGCGTCAGCAGCGCACCATCGAGCGATGCCAACAGTGCGGGTTCATCTCCACTAAGCACCAGCATGCCGGTACGCCGGGCGGCGGCATACAGTCGCTCCAGCAAATCCCCGCCCGCACAGCCCTGGGGATTGGACAATACGGGCCAGGCGTAATAGCCCGACTTGGCCACCGAGTAGACCCTGCCCTCCTTCTCCAACAGCGAGTACGCGTATTGAATCGTCGAGATCGACACGTTCAACCGTTCCGATAACTGCCGCAGGGACGGCAGCTTGACCCGTGCTTCGTTGCCGACCTCATTGATCAGGTTGATCATGTAGCGATAGACCGCCTGGTAAGCGAAATCTGTTTGCCGCTCGCCCTTGAGCGTCATCGCCGCGCACCTTCTGAAGCACTCACCAGCAACTCCTTAACGCCCGGAAAACTGGCAGGTTCGAGCCTCGGGGCCCGCGATGCAGGGCTCGCTGGCTTGCGTCGCGGCATTCACGTACAGGTCCGCAGGGGCTGGCCGCTTGCGGTACAGGTGTTGCAGCAACGTTATCGGCAAACCGCTGATGTCGCAGGCCCACTGTTGGAGCATGTCGGCTACTGGCTTGCCCTGGAGTGCCTTGTGCAATTCGGGGAGTGCTACCAGCATGCCGGGATGGCACTGACGCAAAAAGCTTTCGAGCTGTTCGCCGTGGCGGACGAAGGGTGAAAACAGCAAACAGTTCAGTTGATTTTCGTCCAGGCCGAATAGCGCCTGGATATGGCTGGCAGCCAACGTCCGCCCTTCACGGGTGCCTGCCTGGTTGATCAAATGATCTTGAATATGCTTGCGACGCATAAACGGCGCTGCCTGGCGGACATAGCCTGCGGCCCCGTCTTCATAATCCATATCCCGCAGGCACTGGGCTTGCAGGCCGCTCAGATGGGCCATCAGCAAAGGGTTGGCATAGGCCGGGTGGCTGAAATGAAAGCCAAACTCATCCGGTTTGTACCCCAGGAACTGCGTCAACAATGGCGCCGATTCAGAATCAACGTCATTCATCAGGTCGGCGATGCCGACGTAAGCCAAATGTCGGTCATCTTCCTTGGCGCAACGCTCGGCTGCCAAAGAGTGCTCACCGTAGGCATCGCAGTAATAACCGGCACTCCATTCGTCCATGTGCGCAAACAGCCCGTTGAGGTCCAACGGCGTGCGGGAAGGAACCGGCACTCCCGCCCCCTGCGCGGTCTTCTTCAGCCACGCGAGATACTGGCGCTGCTTGCGTGACGAGTCCCCACTCACCAGCGCATGCACGCCGCCGTTCCACGACGTGGCGCGTTGATAAAAATCGCCCATGGAAAGGTAAACGTCATTGCACAGCGTCGCGCGAATATCACCGCAGGTCAGATGGCCCACCATCAGCATGTTTTGCCGGCTGGCTTCTCGCCCCGTGGCGGAGACTGGCCGCAAGTGGTTAAACGGCAAGACCTCGCGGTTTTCAACCATCAGCAGTTCTACGCGCGGGTCATCATGAAAAAACAGCGCGCTGTAACCCCGATGAATTGTGTCCAGCGCAGCCTGGGTCATACCGGTGTGTCTTAACGTGGCGACGCGCAGTTGAAAGGTCCTCGGCGCGCGTCCAGCCATGGTCAACTGCGCAGCGCGTAGCAAGGCCAGGGTATAGCTGCTGCCCGCACCGGCACCGTGGGTCACCAACACCTTGTAATCACCGATCTGTTCCATGCCGCCTGCGGCCACAACTATTCGTTGAATCAACAATTGAAGCGCCGTACGTTCGGCTCGGGAAAAGTGCCCGATCAACCGTTGCAGTACTTGCTGATAAACATAGTTCATGGCCTGTTCGTGAATAGCGCTCATAGTTTTACTACCTGAGTTTAAATATCAGTTTCAAGCAACCGCTGACGGTGTATGCCTGACCTGTTGTTTCTATAGGATTGATGCCTGTTGCAACATGTGACAATTACGAAAGATTAGCACCGCACAACAATGCAACAAATTGAAGAAACTTCGCGACCAAAAGTGCCCAGCAATCCGAAAACCAAGGGCGCCGCGGCTATAGGGCTCACTCAGACGATCCTAGGAACAATCTGACAGCGTCCTACTCCGCAATAGGTCAGAAATCAAAGAAGGACCTTACGAATACAATCCAACCAACTTAAACAATAGTTAACGCTTGATTGAGACCTGCATTGGATATATCCATTTTTTCGGATCCGGGGGTGCAGAAGATTATTCGTACCAACCGACATTGGCTGTAATTTCAGTTGTTCAATCATTGCTCAGTCCTTGAGGATGAAAGTGACAATGCAATTATCAGCGCTTGAATAATGATTAACAGATACAGAACCCTGGAAAAAACCAGTTCAGATAAGCGAGGGGCATAACGTTAATGGCGCGCGCGCAGTTACGCCGCGCTGAGATTCAGGGCGGCGTCAGGGTCACAAGGGTATCTACAGGGCTGAAACGGTTAGTCTGCGGCGAGTGCCTTGGCAGGTTAAGTCCTGTCAAATGGCGCATTTGCCCCATGCGCCGGGGAATGGGGATACTCGTTTACGAATATTCCCACAGATCATACAGCTTCTACCTGCAACGCAACTCGTTCGCGGCACGGACATTCGTCCATATAACGATGTGCCTCAACGAACTGGCTGAACGGAAATACCGTCATTTTGAGCGGCACCAGTATCTGGTCAGCGGTCATTTGGTTGATGTCACGCAATGCCCTTTGCAAGGCAACCTGATCCTGGATGATGCCCAGCTCCGGCTTGCCGGTGAAATTACCAATGCAGTGCACAAAGAACTGAATGTTCTTCTGAAACGCCGCACAGGCCGGAAATGGCGTCTGGTTGCCACCCTGCAGGCCATAGAGCACCAGGCTGCCACGAGGTGCCAGCACATCGCCGAGCAGCGACATTTGCGGGCCACCCAAGCCATCGAACACTACATCCACGCCACGGCTGTCAGTGAACTTGTTGATTTGCATCAGCAGGTCCTGTTCCTCAGTGACGATCACCTTCTCGGCGCCGAGAGACAGTAGGTATTCACGCTCTTCGCTGGTCTTGGTCGCAGCAATCACCCGTACACCCAAGGCCTTGCCCAGTTGCACAAAAGAGGGGCCGGCACAGTGGCTGGCGTCCGTCACCAGGGCGAATTGGCCCGGTTTGACCCGTGCAAGGTCCATATACGCAAAGTAAGCAATCAGCAGCGGCGTGTAATGCACACTGGCTTGCACCGGGCTCAAGACATCCGGGTAACGGGTCAGGGCCGAACGGGGCAGGACGATCTGTTCGCCGTACACCGGGTAATCATTGGGGCTCTCGGCCGGGAAGCTGGCGACCTTGTCACCCACTGCCAAGTCATCGACACCCTCGCCCACGGCCACCACGACACCGGCCATTTCATGGCCCAGGCCGGAAGGCAGACGAGCATGGGACGACGCCAGGTTCTGGCGCCAAAGTATGTCGTACCAACTGATGCCAATCGCTTCGACACGCACCTGCACTTCGCCCGGTGCGGGCTGCGCGGCTGCATGCTCTTC
>Ga0247816_10000347_pt1 | contig 27136 bp, 27 predicted proteins | sample UWRJL209509C1_FD_179930 | JGI IMG/M metagenome (GOLD analysis project Ga0247816, IMG submission 179930) | Plant litter microbial communities from Arlington Agricultural Research Station in Wisconsin, United States - UWRJ-L209-509C-1 | ecosystem: Environmental > Terrestrial > Plant litter >...
GGCGGTCGGAGCCGGGCACAGCTTCTCCGGCATCGCCCTGGCCCCCGGCGTGCAGCTCGACCTGGCCTGGAGCGGGTTGGTCGACGTCGATGAGGCGGCCGGCCGGGTGACCCTCGCCGCCGGCACTCACCTGCACGAGCTGCCGGCCTTGCTGGCCCCCTACGGTCTCGCCCTGCAGAACATGGGCGACGTCGACAGGCAGACCATCGCCGGCGCCACGTCGACAGGCACGCACGGCACCGGCGGCGGCTTCGCCGGCCTCGCCGCGCAGATCGTCGCCGTCACCCTCGTCACCGGCGACGGTGCGCTGCTGCACGTCAGCGAGAGCGAGAATTCCGAGCTGCTGCCGGCCGTGCGGCTGGGTCTGGGCGCCCTGGGCATCCTCGTCGACCTCACCGTGCAGTGCGTGCCGGCCTACCTGTTGCACGCCGTCGACACTCCCGAACCGTTCGAGGCCGTGCTGGATGGCTACCTCGAGCGGAGCGCTTCGGCCGACCACTTCGAGTTCTACTGGTTCCCGCACACCGAGACCGCCCTCACCAAGACCAACACCCGGCTGCCGGCGCGCACCGGCCGGGCCCCGCTGGGCCGGCTGAACCGCTGGGTCGACGACGAGCTGCTCGCCAACGGGCTCTACCGCGTCACCTGCGCGGCAGGCCTGGTGGTGCCGCCGCTGGTGCCCAGGGTCAACCGGCTCGCCGATCGGCTCACCGGTCGCCGGGATTTCACCGACCACTCCCACCGCGTCTTCGTCACGAACCGCTCTGTCCGGTTCCACGAGATGGAGTACGCCCTGCCGCGGGACGCGGTGCCGGCGGCGCTCCGCGAGGTGCGCGCGCTCATCCAGAAGCGCGGTTGGCGCCTCTCCTTTCCCCTGGAGGTGCGCTCAGCGGCGGCCGACGACATCTGGCTCTCCACCGGCTACGGCAGGGACACCGGCTACATCGCCGTGCACAAGTACTTCCGCGAGAACCCACGCAACTACTTCGCCGACGTCGAGGCGATTATGCGCGCGCACGACGGTCGCCCACACTGGGGGAAGATGCACAACCTGGACGCCGACGCGCTCAGGGGGCTTTACCCGCGTTTCGATGACTTTCTCGCCGTGCGGGACCGGCTGGACCCGGAGCGTCGATTCACCAACCGTTACCTGGAAAGAGTCCTTGGACCATGAGCAGCAACACCCCGGCGTCCCGCGCCTGGCAACACCGGGCCCCGGAACTGGGTGATCGGCTGCCCACCGGTTTTCAGATCGGAACGGCCACCTCGGCCTTCCAGATCGAAGGCGCCGCCCGCGACGGCGGCCGCGGCGAATCCAGCTGGGACGAGTTCACCCGCGTGCCCGGACGCATCCTGGACGGCCAGAACGCGTCGGTCGGCACCGACCACGTGGGCAAACTCACCGAGGACGTCACCCTGCTCCGCGAGCTGGGCGCTGACCTCTACAGGTTCTCCTTCGCCTGGCCGCGCCTGCAGCCCGACGGTCGGGGAGCGCTGAACCGCACGGGCCTGGCCTTCTACGACCGGCTGCTCGACGAGCTGCTCGGCAACGGCATCAGCCCGATGGCCACCCTGTATCACTGGGACACCCCGGCTGCGCTCCGCGGCGGCTGGCTGAACCGCGACACCGCCCTGCGCTTCGGCGACTACGCCCACCAGATGGGCGAGGTCTTCGGTGACCGCATCGACTCCTGGGTCACCATCACCGACCCGGCGACGGTGATGTTCAACGGATACGCCATCGGCGTGCACGCGCCGGGCCAGGCGCTCCTGTTCGACGCGCTGCCGGCCGGGCACCACCAGCTGCTCGCGCACGGTCTCGCCGTGCAGGGTCTGCGCGCCGCCGACGTGCGCGGCCGGATCGGCCTCGCCAACGTGCACTCCCCGGTGCAGGCCGCCACCGACCGGGAGCCCGACCGCGACGCCGCGGCCCTCTACGACCTGCTGCACAACCGGCTCTTCGCCGACCCGGTGCTGCTCGGCCGCTACCCTGACCCCGTCGGGGTGTTCGAGAACGAGCTGCGCTACCTGCACGAGATCGAGCCTGACGACCTGCGCACGATCCACCAGCCGCTGGACTTCTACGGCGTCGACTACTTCCAGCCCACCCGGGTGGCGGCCGGACCGGCTCGGGTGGTCCGCGCGGCCGGCGCGACCGACTCCCGGCCCACCGACGACACCCCGGCGATCCACCGGTTGCCGTTCCACCTCGAAGCCTTCCGCGAGCACCCGGTCACCGGGTTCGGCTGGCCGAACGCGCCGGAGTACCTGCCCCTGCTGCTCGCCGAGCTGCGAGACCGCTACGGCGACGCCCTGCCGCCGGTCTACCTCACCGCGGGCGGGGCGAGCTATCCCGACCGAACGGATGTGCGCGGCGCCGTGACCGACCTGGCCCGCATCGACTACCTGGCCGAGCACCTGCTCGCCGCCGTCGAGGCCGTGGCGCCCGGTGGGCCGGCCGAGGGTGTGGACCTGCGCGGGTACCTGGTCTGGTCGCTGCTGGACAGCTTCGAATGGGCCGCCGGCTACAGTCAGCGCTTCGGCCTGGTCTACGTCGACTTCACCGACCCGTCGCGCCCGCGCACCCCCAAGCTGTCTTACCGCTGGCTGCAACAGGTTCTCGCGTCCCGCTGACCGTGCCTGCCGCGCCTGGCGTCAAGGGGTGCGGCGGCGCAGGGTGAGCGAGGCCAGCAGCACGGCGGCGACGATCCAGACCAGGATGATCACGAGCTCGCCGACCACGTAGGCGTTGTCCTCGCTGCCGGAGGCCACGGCGGTGAGCGCGTCGATCGCGTGCGAGAGCGGCAGCGCGTCGCCGATCGCCTGCAGCACGTCCGGCAGCTGGTCGCGCGGCAGGAAGATGCCGCCCAGCAGGATCTGCGGGAAGACCAGCAGCGGCATGAACTGCACGACCTGGAACTCGGTGCGGGCGAAGGCGCTCGCGAGCAATCCGAGAGTGGTGCCCAGAACGGCATCCGCCACGGCCACGGCCACGAGCAGCCAGATCGACCCGGAGATGTCCAGCCCGCAGACCGTGACGGCGAACAACACGGCGATGCTGGACTGCAGGATCGCGAGCAGCCCGAACGCGAGCGTGTAGCCGAGGATCAGGTCGCCGCGGCCCAGCGGCATCGACAGCAACCGCTCGAGCGTTCCGGTGCGGCGTTCCCGCAGGGTGGTGATGCTGGTGACCAGGAACATCACGATGAACGGGAACAGGGCGATCATCGCCGGCCCCACGGTCTCGAACACCGCGGTGTCGGAGAAGATCCAGGCCACCAGGCCGATCAGCAGGCTCGGCACGACGAGCAGCAGCACGACGGTGCGCGGGTCGTGCCGGATCTGCGTGAGCACCCGGCCGGCGGTGGCGAGGGTGCGCGACGGGTTCATGAGCGCTCCTCGATGAGGCTGAGGAAGGCGGCCTCGATATCGGCGCAGCCCGTGGCAGCGAGCAGCCCGGCCGGGGTGTCGTCGGCGAGCACCTCCCCGGCGCGCATGAGCAGCAGCCTGTCGCACCTGGCCGCCTCGTCCATGACGTGACTGGACACCAACAGGCTCGTTCCCGCGGCCGAGAGCCGGTGGAACAGCGCCCACAGGTCGCGGCGCAGCACCGGGTCCAGACCCACGGTGGGTTCGTCGAGCACGAGCAGCTCGGGGGAGCCCAGCAACGCGACGGCCAGCGACACCCGGCTGCGTTGCCCGCCGGACAGCGTGCCGACGAGCTGGCCAGAGGCCGGCCCGAGGTCGGTCTCCTCGATCACCCGGGACACGTCCGCCCGGCCGGCGCCGAGAACGGCCCGGAAGTAGTCCAGGTTCTGCCGCACGGTCAGGTCGTCGTACACGCTCGCATCCTGGGTGACGTAGCCCACCCGGTGACGCAGGGATGCGCTGCCGGCCGGCTCGCCGAACACCCGGACCGATCCGCCGTGCACGACCTGCACGCCCACGATCGCCCGCATCAGGGTGGTCTTGCCCGATCCGCTCGGGCCGATCAGGCCCACCACCAGCCCGGCGGGGATGGTCAGCGACAAGCCGTCGAGCACCCGCTGCGCGCCGCGGCGGGCCGACAAATCCGACACCGCGACGGCCGGTACCTGAACGGGTTCTGCTGGGTGCTCCATGCTTGCATTATTCGCCGGTCAGAGGTCAAAGTCACGTGTCCGGTCCCAGCGTTCCTTGGAGTGTCATGGGAAGCACATGGGAGCCCCAGCGGGCTTCGTTATGATGGGCCCCATCACCGAAGGTCAATCACCGCGGGTTTTATCACCACAGTTCAATCGCAAGGAGACGTTGCCATGGAATGGCTCATCCCGGTCCTCATCGTTGTCGTACTCGTTGCGATCGCGGGTATCTACCTGTGGGCAACCTACAACTCGCTCATCACCCTCAAGGTGCGCGTTGATGAAGCGTGGAGCGACATCACCGTGCAGCTCAAGCGTCGTGCCGACCTCATCCCCAACCTGATCGAAACCGTCAAGGGGTATGCGGCACACGAGAAGTCGGTCTTCGAGAACGTGACCAAGGCGCGCGCCGAGACTCTGTCCGCGCAGGGCCCGGTAGACGCCGCGGCGGCCGAGAACCACATGCAGACCGCGCTGAAGAGCATCTTCGCCGTCGCCGAGGCGTACCCGCAGCTGCAGGCCAGCCAGAACTACCTGCAGTTGCAGGGCGAGCTGGTCGACACCGAAGACAAGATCCAGGCCTCGCGCCGGTTCTACAACGGTGGCGTGCGCGAGTTGAACACCAAGATCCAGGTCTTCCCGAACCACCTGTTCGCGAAGAACCTCGGCTTCACCCAGCGCGAGTTCTTCGAGGTCAGCGACTCCGCGGCCATCGCCGAGCCGCCCCGCGTGCAGTTCTAACCCGTTCTCCCCACGTGCCGTTCTGATCACTAGCTCGAAGAGGATCCATGTATAGCGCGATCGCGCGAAACAAGCGCAACACAGTCGTCATCATCGTGCTGTTCCTGGTGATCATCTCCGGGCTCGGCTGGCTCGCCGGCGCCGCGTACGGCGTGCAGGGCCCCGGCGTGCTCATCATGACCCTCGTGATCGCGGGCGGGTACGCGCTCATCCAGTACTTCGCGGCCGGCCGCCAGTCGATCGCCATGAGCGGCGGCATCCGGGTGAACAGCGTCACCGATCACCCCAGGCTGTGGCGCATCGTGGAGAACCTGTCGATCACGACGGGCACCCCGATGCCCGAGGTCTACATCATCAACGACCCGGCGCCCAATGCGTTCGCCACCGGCCGCGACCCCAAGCACGCCATCGTGGCCGCCACCACCGGGCTGCTCGACATCATGGACGACGCCGAGCTCGAGGGCGTGATGGCCCACGAGATCGGGCACGTGCGCAACTACGACATCCGTGTCTCGATGATCGTGTTCGGCCTGGTCGTGGCCGTCGGCTTCATCTCCGACATCTTCCTGCGGATGGCCTTCTTCGGCCGCGGGAACAACAACAACGGCAACCCCGTCGTGCTGGTCTTCGGCCTGGTCGCCATGGTGGTGGCCCCGCTGATCGCCTCGGTCGTGCAGCTGGCCGTGTCCCGCCAGCGCGAGTACCTGGCCGACGCCACCGGCGCGCTCACCACCCGGCAGCCGGATGCGCTGGCCAGCGCGCTGGCCAAGCTCGGCGAATACGGCCGGCCGATGCGCAAGCAGAACACCTCGATGGCGCACCTGTGGATCGCCGACCCGCTCAAGCCCGGCGTGATGGACAAGCTCTTCGCCACCCACCCGCCGCTGAACGAGCGCATCGAACGCCTGCACGCGATGGGCAGCAAGTTCTAGTCGTCTGACCGTCGACACCGCCCGCCAACTGGTCCCCATCCGGACAAGTGGTCCCGGTGTGCCGGGTGCATTTGTCCGCAGCGGGAACAGTTAGGCGAGCTCGGCCGTGAGGCCGGCCGCGAGGTTGCCGCGCGGCACCACCTGGATGGCGGACAGGCCCTGCCAGGCCGCGGTGCTCCGCAGCACCTCGGCCAGGCGCGCGGCGGTGTCCACCGGTGCTCCCGGCTCGGCCCAGCTGGCCTGCACCCGCAGCACGCCGGCCTGCCGGTCGTTCTTGAGGTCGACCCGGCCCACAATGGTGTCGCCGAGCAGCACCGGCAGCACGTAGTAACCGAACTGGCGCTTCTCCTGCGGGGTGTAGATCTCGATGCGGTAGTGGAAATTGAACAACCGCTCCGCCCGGGCCCGCTCCCAGACCACCGGGTCGAACGGACTGAGCACGGCGGCAGCGTCGATCTTGCGGGGCAGCCGGGCGTCCCGGTGCAACCAGGCGGCGCCGGCGGCCCCGCCGCGGCCCCAGCCGGGCACCTCGACGGGGATGAGCTCGCCGGCATCCTCGAGCTCCGCGATGGCGGCGCGGGCCGGTTCGGTGCGCAACCTGAAGTAGTCGGCCAGGTCTTTCACCGTGCCGATGCCGTGCGCCCGCGCCGCCTGGGCGATGAGCGCCCGGTGGGCGTCGGTGGCGGAGACCTGCCGATCCAGCAGCTCCGTGCTGAAGACCTGTTCGGGCAGTGCGTAGACCCGTTCGAACCGTTGACGGCCGCCGCTGACCACGTCTCCCCACCGGAACAGGGTCTCCAGGCCGATCTTCACGTCTGACCAGCCCCACCACGGGCCGCTGCGCTTGTTGGCGTCGTGCTCGATCTCACTCGCGCGCATCGGGCCGTTGGCGGCGAGCTCGGCACGCAGCCAATCGAGCATCGGCGCGTTGTCCTGCGACCAGTGCGACCCGTCGGCGGCGGCCTTGTCGCGGTAGGCCTGCATCCGCCAGCGGAACAGCGGCCAGTCGTCGACCGGGATCAGTGAGGCCTCGTGCACCCAGTACTCGGTCAGCCGCGGCGTCGGGCCGCTGCTCAGCCTGTCGAGCTGCGCCTTGTCGTACGGCCCCAGGCGGCTGAACGCCGGCACGTAGTGGCTGCGCTCGAACACGTTCACCGAATCGATCTGCAGCAGGCCGAGCCGTTCGACCAGGGCGCCGAGCTGGCGGATGCCGGGGGAGGCCGCGCCGGGCGCGGCGGGCGGGCGGCCGAAGCCCTGCGCGACCAGGGCGATGCGACGGGCGAGGGCGGGACTGATCGTCTGGAGCACGCCTTGACCCTACCGGCGCGCGGTGACATGACACGTTAACGCCGCGTTCAACCGCAGGGCCCGTACGCGCCACGCGCCACTTCTAGTCTCACAGCGACCGGTCGCCCAGCACCCGGACCGGTCGCCCTGAACACATCTAACGGAGGACCCGTGCTTACCACCCGAACCCTGGCCGCCACCATCGCCGCGACCGCCATCGTCGCCCTCACCCTTACGGGCTGCGCGAGCGGCGCCGCGGAGGCGACCGGCACCGACGGCTCCGTCGACGCGGCCACCGCCACGAGCCTTTCCGCCTTCGGCGACCTGGCCGCGCTCGAGGCCGCCGCCATCGAGGAGGGCGCCCTGAACGTCATCGCCCTTCCGCGGGACTGGGCCAACTACGGCGCCGTGCTCGACCTGTTCGCCGAGAAATACCCCGAAATCACCATCACCGAGGCCGCGCCGGACGGCTCCAGCGCCGAGGAGATCCAGGCCGCCGAGAACCTGGCCGGCCAGGACACCGCCCCCGACGTCTTCGACCTGGGACTGGCCGTGGCGCTGGCCAACACCGACCAGTTCGCGCCGTACCAGGTAGCCACCTGGTCCGAGATCCCCGATGCCCTGAAGGAAGAAAGCGGCCTGTACGTGGGCGACTACGGCGGATACATGGCCGTCGGCTACGACCCCGACGCCGTGGCGGCGCCCGAGTCCCTGGCCGACCTGCTCGGCGACGAGTACAAGGGCAAGGTCGCCATCAACGGCGACCCGACCCAGGCCGGCGCCGCGTTCGCCGCCGTGGGCATGGCCGCCGTGCAGAACGACGGCTCGGTCGACGACTTCCAGGCCGGCATCGACTTCTTCAGCGACCTCAACGCCGCAGGCAACTTCGTGAAGATCGACCCGACCCCCGCCACCATCGCATCGGGCGAGACCCCCGTGGTCTTCGACTGGGACTACCTCAATGTGGGCTACGGCGCCCAGCTGGAGGGCGAGCGCAACTGGGAGGTCGTGGTCTTCCCCGGCACCGGATACGCCGGCTACTACAACCAGGCCATCAACGTGGATGCGCCGCACCCGGCCGCCGCGCGGCTCTGGCAGGAATTCCTCTACAGCGATGACGCCCAGAACCTGTGGCTCGCCGGGGGCGCCCGCCCGGCCCGCGCCGACGCGATGGCCGAAGCCGGAACCATCGACGTCGACCTGTTCGACGCCCTGCCCGCCGTGCCGGACACCACGGTGGTGCCCACCAGTGCAGAGAGCGAGGCCGCAGCGACCCTGCTCGGCGAGAAATGGGCAGCGGCTGTCCAGTAGGTTCCGTGTTCCGGCAGCAGCCTTCGGGCTGCTGCCGTTCGCGGTCTACGTGCTGCTCTTCCTGGCGCTGCCGACCCTGATCGCGGTCGGCACCGGCTTTGTCGGTGCGGATGGCGGATTCACCCTCGGCACGGTCCTGGCCCTGGGCGACCCGGTGGTGCTCTCGGCGTTCGGCAGCTCGATCTGGCTGTCGGCGCTGACCGCGCTCATCGGCTCGATCGTGGGCGCGCTGGTCTGCTACGCCCTGCTCGGCGCCAGCCCGGACGGGCCGCTGCGCTCCACCGTCGACTCGCTCAGCAGCGTCATCGCCCAGTTCGGCGGCGCCATGCTGGCGTTCGCGTTCACCGCGACCGTCGGCATCCAGGGCATGATCACCGTGCTCCTGCGAGAGCGCCTGGGCGTCGACATCTTCGCCGACGGCGTGTGGCTCTACGAACTGCCCGGCCTCGTGCTGCCGTACATCTACTTCCAGGTTCCCCTCATGGTCATCACCTTCATGCCCGCGCTGGCATCGCTCAAGACCACCTGGGCCGAGGCCAACGCCACCCTGGGCGGCACGGCGCTCACCTACTGGCTGCGCATCGGCCTGCCGGTGCTGGCCCCGTCATTCCTCGGCAGCCTGCTGCTGCTGTTCGCCAACGCGTTCTCGTCCTATGCCACGGCGGCCACCCTGATCAGCCAGGGCGCCCAGATCGTGCCGCTGCAGATCCGCACCGCCCTGACCAGCGAGACCATGCTCGGCCGGGAGAACCTCGCCGGGGCGCTGGCGCTGGGCATGATCATCGTGATGACCGTGGTGATGACCGGCTACTCCAGACTGGCCTCGCGGGCCGCGAGGTGGCAGCGGTGAACGGGTCGACGGTGGCGCACGCTCCCGGCCGGCTCACCCGCGCCCTGATCCTGGGCGGGGTCGGCCTCGTCTTCGCCGTGCCGGTCCTGGCCATGATCGAGTTCACCCTGCGTCGCGGGCTGGCCGGCGGCTACGACCTGCACCGGTGGACCGAGCTCGTGCAGGGCGGCCTCACCGGGGTCTACGCTCCGGTTCTGGTGGCCCTCGGCAACTCTCTCGGCCTGGCACTGGGCACCGTCGCCATCGTGCTCGTGCTCCTGGTGCCGACCATGCTGCTCGTGCAGATCCGCTTCCCGGTGCTGCGCCGGGTTCTGGAGATCATCTGCATCCTGCCCATCTCGATCCCCGCGATCGTGCTCGTGGTCGGGCTCGCCCCGGTGTTCTCGGTGGTGGCGCGGCTCCTGGGCAGCGGTGTCTGGACTCTCGCCTTCGCCTACGGCATCACGGTGCTGCCATTCGCCTACCGGGCGATCCAGTCCAACCTCGACGGCGTGGACGTGCGCACCCTGAGCGAAGCGGCGCGCACCCTCGGCGCCGGCTGGGCCAGCGTGCTGCTGCGGGTGCTTGTGCCGAACCTCCGCCGCGGCATCCTGGCCGGGGCGTTCATCGCCGTGGCCGTGGTGCTGGGCGAATTCACCATCGCGTCGCTGCTGAGCCGGGTGAACCTGCAGACGGCCCTCGTGGTGGTGGGCAAGAACGACCCGTACAGTGCCGTCATCCTCTCCCTTCTGGCGTTGGTCGCGGCCTTCATCCTGCTGCTGGGCATCGGCAGGCTCGGCGCCGGGCGCCGCCGCCCGGCCCGCTTCCGGCGCCCCACCTCACCCAGGCCCCCCACCTCGCCCCAGACCCCCAGCGGAGACCAGCCATGAGCCCCACGACAGCACCCGATGTCACCCGCTCCGACCAGCCCGCCCGAACCGGATCGGTGGTCGAGTTCGCCGGGGTGGCCAAACGCTACGGCACCCACCTGGCGCTGACCGAGTTCGACCTCACCCTGCAAGCCGGCGAACTCGTGGCCCTGCTCGGGCCCAGCGGCAGCGGCAAGACCACGGCGCTGCGGGTACTGGCCGGGCTCGAACGCACCGACCACGGCCGGATCCTGATCAACGGCGCCGACGTCTCCGGCCTGGCCACCAGTCGCCGCGACATGGGCATGGTGTTCCAGTCCTACTCACTGTTCCCGCACCTGAGCGCGGGCGAGAACGTCGAGTTCGGGTTGCGGATGCGCCGGGTGCCGCCCATCGAGCGTCGCGAGCGGGCCGCGGCGGCGCTGGCCCTCGTGGGCCTGGACGAGCACTACGGCCGGTTCGCGCACCAGCTCTCCGGCGGCCAGCAGCAGCGCGTGGCACTGGCCAGGGCGCTGGTGACCCGGCCCAGGGTGCTGCTGCTGGACGAGCCGCTCTCGGCGCTGGACGCCAAGGTGCGAGTGCAGTTGCGTGAGGAGATCCGCCGCATCCAGACCGAGCTGGGCATCACCACCCTGTTCGTGACCCACGACCAGGACGAGGCCCTCGCCGTGGCCGACAGGGTCGCGGTGATGCGGGACGGCCGGATCGAGCAGGTCGGCACGCCGCAGGAGCTCTACACCCGGCCGGCCTCGTCGTTCATCGCCGACTTCGTGGGACTGAGCAACCGGCTGCCCGGCCTGGTGCGGCACGGCTTCGCCGAGGTGCACGGCGTGATCCTGCCGCTGCTCGACCCGTCGCAGGCCGACGGCCCGGTGCGGGTGTTCGTGCGTCCGGAGGACCTCAGCCTGGCCGGCGTGGCGGCCGACGGCCTGCCCGGCACCGTGCTGCTCTCCAGCTTCCTCGGGTCGCTGCGCCGAACCAGCGTGCGGCTCGACGCCGGCGACACCGTTGTCGTGCAACACGAGGTGAGATTCACGCCGCAACCGGGGGAGCGCACAGTGGTGCGGTTCGCCGGAGTGCCGGTGCCCGTGGAGCCGTCCTAGAATATTCCGGTGAGCACATCCAGGGGAAGTTCCGGTTGGTTCGGCCGTCGTCGTCGTCAGAGCGAGGCGGATGCCGCGGCCGTGCCGGTCACCGCCGTGCTGAAACCGGTTCAGCCGGTGCCGAACGGTGTCGACGAGAACATCCCCGCCGGCATCCGCCTGGCCGGAGCGTGGGCGTGGCGCCTCCTGGTGATCGCCGCCGCTGTCGCCGTGGTGCTCTTCGTGATCGTGCAGCTGCGCTTCATCGTCATCCCGCTGCTCGTGGCGGTGCTGGTGTCGGCCCTGCTCGTGCCCCTGGTCGGGTTTCTCACCAGGCACCGCTGGCCCAAGGGCATCGCGGTCGCCGTCGCTCTGGTCGGCACCCTCGCGGTGATTGCGGGACTGGTCACCCTCGCCGTGACCCAGATTGCGGCCGGATCGGTGGGCCTGAGCGCCCGGTTCGCGGCCTCATACGCGAGCCTCAAAGACGCCCTCGCGACCTCGCCGCTGCAGGTGAGCAATGCCGAGATCAACGCGTACCTCGGCCAGGCCGTCGACGCCCTGCAGGCCGACAGCCAGATCTTCATCACCGGCGCCCTGTCGGTGGGGTCCTCGGTGGGACACCTGCTGGCCGGCGTGCTGCTCGCGCTGTTCAGCCTGCTGTTCATCCTCATCGACGGGGCGAGCATCTGGAACTGGATCGTCAAGATCTTCCCCCGGCGGGCCCGGCCGGCCATCGCCGGCGCCGGAGCGGCCGGCTGGACGACCCTGGGCAACTTCGCCAGGGTGCAGATCCTGGTCGCCACGATCGACGCCGTCGGCATCGGTGCCGGGGCCGCGATCCTCGGGGTGCCGATGGCGATCCCGATCGGCGTGCTGGTCTTCCTGGGCTCGTTCGTGCCGATCGTAGGCGCCGTGGCCACAGGGGCTGTTGCCGTGGTGATCGCCCTGATCTTCAACGACTGGTTCGTCGCCCTGCTGATGCTCGGCGTGGTGCTGTTGGTGCAGCAGATCGAGGGCCACGTTCTGCAGCCGCTGATCATGGGGACCGCCGTCAAGGTGCATCCGCTCGGCGTGGTGCTGGTGGTCGCCGCCGGCGCCCTGCTGGCCGGCATCCCCGGCGCCCTGTTCGCGGTACCCGTCGCGGCCGTGTTGAACGTTATGATCAGCTACATCCATAGCGGGGCCTGGCGGGGGGACGTGCCACCGGTCGGGGCGGTGTCCGGTTCCGTGCTCTGGCAGACCGTCCCGCAGCGTCCAGGGTTCCGGCAGGCGCGCACACCGGACGCAGCCGAAGCCCGATACGTATCAGAAAGCCGCCCATGACAGACCTCCCCACCGAGCTGGCCGCGCCGGCCGGCACCAGCCTGGCCGGCCCCACCCTGGCCGGCCCTACCCTGGCTGATTTCGAAGCGGCCCGCACCGTCGTCGGCCGCGTCGCCGACGTGACGCCGATGGAAAGCTCCCGCTACCTCTCGACGATTCTGGGAGCCCCGGTCTTCCTCAAGTGCGAAAACCTGCAGCGCACCGGTTCGTACAAGATCCGCGGCGCCTACAACAGGTTGTCCAAGCTCACCGACGAGGAGAAGGCCCGCGGCGTCGTCGCGGCCTCCGCGGGCAACCACGCCCAGGGCGTGGCCTTCGCCGCCAGGGAACTCGGCATCGAGGCGACCATCTTCATGCCCGTCGGCGTCGCCCTGCCCAAGCTCCAGGCCACCCGCGACTACGGCGCCCAGGTGATCCTGCGCGGCCACACCGTCGCCGAGCCGCTCCTGGCCGCCGCGGAGTACGCCAAGGAGACCGGCGCGATCCTGATTCCCCCGTTCGACCACCCGGATGTCGTCGCCGGCGCGGGCACCCTGGGCCTCGAGATCCTCGACCAGGTGCCCGACCTCGAAACCGTGATCGTGCCGATCGGTGGCGGCGGGCTCACCTCCGGCATGGCCAGCGTGCTCAAGCAGTATTCGGCCCGCCACGGCCGCCGCATCCGGGTCATCGGCGTGCAATCGGAGAACGCGGCCGCCTACCCGCCGTCCCTCGCTGCCGGCGAGGCCCTGGCGATCGACATCACCCCCACCATGGCCGACGGCATCGCCGTGGCCAAGCCGGGACTGCTGAACTTCGCCATCATCCGTGACGCCGTCGACGAGATCGTCACCGTCGGCGAAGACGACATGGCCCGTGCCCTGCTGGTGCTGCTCGAACGCGCCAAGCTCGTCGTCGAACCGGCCGGAGCGGTCTCGGTCGCGGCCATCCTGGCCGGCAAGATCACCGGCACCGGCCCCACCGTGGCGATGCTCTCCGGCGGCAACATCGACCCGCTGCTGATGCAGCGCGTGATCAGCCACGGCCTGGCGGCCTCCGGCCGGTACCTCAAGCTGCGGATCATGCTGCCCGACCGTCCGGGTCAGCTCGCCCGCATCTCCGAACTGCTCGCCGAAGCGCACGCCAACGTCATCGAGGTGTTGCACACCCGCCACGGCGTCGGCCTGCAGATCAGCGAGGTCGAGCTCGACATCAGCGTCGAGACCCGCGGCCCCGAGCACCGCCAGCACGTCGTCGACACCCTGCGTGCCGCCGGGTACGACCCGCGCACCGACTAGGACCCGGCACACGAAAACGGCCGGCTGCGTGAGCAGCCGGCCGTTCGTGTCATTGGGGGCAGTTAGCCGGTGAACGTCTCCACCAGGTGGATCTGAACGGCGATCTGCTTGCCGTTGGGCGTCTCGTAGCTCGTCTTCGCGCCCACCTTCAGGCCGATGATGGCTTCGCCGAGCGGGCTCTTCTCGCTGTACACGTCGAGGTCGCTGTCGCCGGCGATCTCACGGCTGCCGATGAGGAACCGGCTCTCGTCGCCGGCGATCGTGGCGGTGATGATGGTGCCGGGTTCGACGATGCCCTTGCTTTCGGGGGCGTGGCCCACCTCTGCGGTGCGCAGCAGCAGCGTCAGGGTGCGGATGCGGGCCTCCATCTTGCCCTGCTCCTCCTTGGCCGCGTGGTAGCCGGCGTTCTCCTTGAGGTCGCCCTCTTCCCGCGCCGACTCGATCTTGTTGGCGATGTCCACCCGCGCAACAGTGCTGAGAGTGTCCAACTCCGCAGCGAGGCGGTCATAAGCCTCCTGGGTCAGCCAGGTGACCGAAGTTTCGGTAGTCATGGTTCTCTCCTTCTCGTGCGGATCGGTGATGCGCCGGCAGATAGTGCGCCGATGGTGCCGCGAATGACGGCCGTTCGTCGCTGGGTACGTCACGTCGTCTCGACATACAGCGGACGCCCCGACTTCTGTCAGGGCGAATACATCAGTCTAGGTCAACCAGCAGCGGTAAATCAATCCGGTGTTGCTGAGCTCGGTTGTCTTCACGATCTCGGTGAACGAGCGGGTGTAGTCGCTCGAGCGTTCCAGGTCGATGACCTTCCAGCCCACCACCGTGAATGTCTCGTTGAGCGCCTGCACGGCGCAGCTGGCCGGGGTGTCCGTGGGCAACGACACTTCGAAGGTCACGCTGATGCTGTTCTCGTCGATGATCTGGTGCCGGGTGTCCCTGGCCTCGATCGCCGGACCTGCCCCGTCCAGGCCCGCCCAGACGACCCATCCGGTCAGGATCAGGGCGAAGGCCGCCGCGACGATCCAGAGCACGCGGCGGTCGCGGCGGCGGCTGCCCGGAGTTCGCCCATAGCGTTGGTCGAGGTTGCTGCTCACGGGCACTCAGACTCCACACTCACGGATCAACGATTAGGCTTGCACCCTAGGTTAGCTGGCATTTCTGAGGAGTTTCATGACGCTGCGGCTCTTGGCTGTGCACGCCCATCCCGACGACGAGTCGAGCAAGGGCGCCGCTACCTACGCGTACTACCGAAGCCTCGGCGCCGAGGTGCTCATCGTGAGCTGCACGGGCGGTGAGCGCGGCAGTATCCTCAACGAGGACCTGGCGAATGTGGCCATGGCCGAGCGCGACCTGTCCGGGCTCCGGCGCCTCGAGATGGCGGCGGCCCAGAAGGCGATGGGCATCCAGCACCGCTGGTTGGGCTACCAGGATTCAGGCATGGCCGACGACGGTGGTGTGCCGAAGAACTCCTTCGCCGACGTGCCGCTGGAATACTCGGCCGAACCTCTCGTGCGCATCATCCGTGAGTTCCGTCCGCAGGTGCTGATCACCTACGACGAGAACGGCGGCTACCCGCACCCCGACCACATCCGCTGCCACGAGGTCTCCCTCGAGGCCTACCGGGCGGCGGCCGATCCGGCCAGGTACCCGGATGACGGCGCGCCGTGGCAGATCGACAAGCTGTACTACGACCGCATCTTCAACCTCGAGCGCATGGACGCCATGTACCTCGAGCTGAGCGTCGCCGAGCCGGACTCCGAGCTGCTCGAGCCGCTGGCCGACGCCAGGGAACGGATGAGCGGGTACCCCAACCTGGCCACCACGCACGTGCCGATCGGGGACTTCCTGGAGGTGCGCGACGAGGCCCTCAAGGCGCACGCCAGCCAGGTGTCGCCCACCAGCAGCTTCTTCTTCTGGCCGAACGACATGGTGCGCAAGGCCTGGCCCTACGAAGACTTCCAACTCGTCGAATCGAAAGTTGACTCCGAAATGCCCGAATCAGATCTGTTCGCCGGTGTGAGGGACGAGGCATGAGCGTCGTCCTGTCGCCCGTGGTCGGCTTCATCCTCTCCAACACCCCACCGCCCGAATTCAACCCTGACACCGTCACGCCGGGCCCGTGGGGCTTCTTCGCGATCTTCTTCGTTGCGGCGGTCACCCTGCTGCTGGGCATGGACCTGGCCCGGCGCATCCGCCGCACCAACTACCGGGCGGAGATGCAGGAACGGCTGCAGGCCGAGGTCGCCGAGCGCGACGCCGCCGCGGCCGAGCAGAAGAAGTCCGACACTCCCTAGGGGTACAGCGGATGCGTCGCGATGATCAGGATCGCGACCCAGTGGCAGAGGAACGCCACGACCGTGAGCGAGTGGAAGATCTCGTGGAATCCGAAGACCCCGGGAATCGGGTTGGGCTTCTTGAGGCCGTAGACGACCGCGCCGACCGAGTAGCACAGGCCGCCCACCATGATCAGCGTCATCATGACGGCGTCGGCCTGGAAGAAGTCGACGATGAACATCAGCGCACCCCAGCCCAGGGCGAGGTAGAGCGGCACATACAGCCAGCGCGGGGCGTTGATCCAGAACACCCGGAACGCGATGCCGAGGATCGCACCGCCCCAGACCAGCGACAGGAGCAGCACCGCTTTGTCCGGCGGCAGCGCCAGCACCGTGATGGGCGTGTACGACCCGGCGATCAGCAGGAAGATGTTGGCGTGGTCGATGCGCTTGAGCACCATGCGGGTGCGCGGTTGCCAGTTGAACCGGTGGTACAGCGCCGAATTGCCGAACAACAGCATCGAACTGGCCACGAAGACGGCCGAACTCCACGTGGCGGCCGGACCGTCGGCGGCGACGAGCAGGATGATGCCGGCGACGATGGTGACGGGGAAGGTCCCGGCGTGGATCCACCCCCGCCAGGTGGGCTTTTCGGCGACCGGATGCTCGATCTCGTCTTCGAGGAGGGGGAGATTCGGGATGTCGTCCGTGGAGGCCATGCTGTCAGGATACGGCAGCGCCGGAGCGAGCGCGGCGTTGGGGCGGGCCGGATTGGGCTAGCGTAACGTGTGTGCAGATGCGGCAATTCTCCCTCGGACGCGGTCTCCTCTACAGGGTCTACCAGCGTCGGCTGCGGCGCGGGCTGACCGCTGCGGTCCTCCCCAAACACGTGGCCATGATCATCGACGGCAACCGCCGGTGGGCCAAACAGCTCGGCTACGACTCCGCTGCGCACGGCCACCGGGCCGGGGCGGCGAAAATGCGCGAGTTCCTGGAATGGTGCGACGATCTCGGCATCTCCGTGGTCACGCTGTACCTGCTCTCCGCCGATAACCTCACCCAGCGCCCCACCGAGGAGCTCGACGCCCTGTTCGAGATCATCGCGGACCTGGCCGAGGACCTCTCGCACTACCGTGACTGGAAGGTGCAGCAGGTCGGGTCGAAGAAGTGCCTGCCGGGGCCGCTGGAAGCCGCCCTGACCGCCGCCGAGTCCCGCACCGAAGCCAACCAGGGCCTCCACGTGAATCTCGCCGTGGGGTACGGCGGGCGCACCGAGATCACCGACGCCATGCGCAGCATCGTCGCCACCCACCACGCCCACGGTGGCACCCTGGAAGACCTCGCCGAGACCCTCACCCCCGAACTCATCGGTCAGCACCTGTACACGGGCGGCCAGCCCGACCCCGACCTCGTCATCCGCACCTCGGGGGAGCAACGGCTCAGCGACTTCATGCTCTGGCAGAGCGCGCACAGCGAGTTCTACTTCGTCGAGGCCCTCGGCCCCGACCTCCGCCAGGTCGACTTCCTGCGGGCCCTGCGCGACTTCGCCAAGCGGCACCGCAGGTTCGGCGGGTGAGCGCGGACGACCTGCCCCTCGCCGGCTACCTGGACGGCTTCACCGAGGACCCCGGCTACCTGGACTACGGCCGCATCGGCCCGGTGTCCAGGGCAGTTGTGGCCGAAACCCGCGGCCAGACCGAGATCCTGGCCAGGGCCAGGTACGGCAGCCTGGACCACTTCGGCGACCAGGACCTGCGGATGCGCCACGCCGTGGCCGCGGTCACCGGCTTCAGGGCCGACCAGATCGCCTCCCAGCCCAACACCAGCACGGGCCTCATGCACGCCATGTTCGGCCTCACCGGTGACGTGCTGCTGTCGCCGGCCGATTTCCCGAGCCTGCCGTTCGCGGCCAGCCGCGCCGCCGAAGCCCTGCACGTGGCCACTCCGCTCTGGTTGAGCGCCGATGGCAGCGAGAACAGTGCGGGGCAGGTCACCCCCGGCCAGGTGCGCGACCAGCTGACGCCGAGCACTGCCGCGGTCGCCGTGAGCCTGGTGGACTCCCGTACCGGGTTCAGGGTGGATCTGGAGGGCATCCGGCAGGTGATCGGCGACAGGCTGCTGATCGTCGACGCGATTCAGGGTTTCGGGGTGGTCGACGCCGCATACGAGGTGGCGGATGTGGTGGCCTCGGGCGGCCAGAAATGGGCCAGAGCCGGGTGGGGTACCGGCTTCCTCGCCCTCAGCGACCGCGCCGTCGAACGGCTCACACCCGTCGTGTCCGGGTTCACCGGCATCGAAAACCCCGAGGGCGGCCTGCCCTGGGACGCCGTGCCGCTGCCGGCACGGGCAGCGTCGGCGTTCAGGGTGACGAACGGGGACGGCGTGGCCCAGGCGAGGTTCGCGACCGCGCTCGAGGAGATTCGGGCCGTGGGTGTGCCGGCGATCGAGGCCGCCGTCAACGCCAACGTCGAGCAGGTGATCGCGCTGGTCGATGAGTTCGCCATCCCGGTGGCCTCCTCCAGGGACCCCAGGGAGCGGGCCGGCCTGGTGCTGCTCGCGCCGCCGGCGGAGCGGGTGACGGCGCTCAGCGCCGCCCTGCACAACCACGGCGTCACGGTCACGAGCCGTGCCGGCACCGTGCGGCTCAGCGTGCACGCCAACCTCGCCGGCGACACCGTGGACATGTTGCGGGACGCCCTCACCGCGTACACCGTCGCCGCCGCGTACTGAGGCGAACGTTAACGTCTCATGACGTTGGGCGTGTCGCTTTTCCCATTTTCGGCGAGTCGACGTACCTTCAATGCATCAGGTACGGCACCTGATCGAGACGGCCACATAAGTACGGCTCGAGAAAAAAGCTCGTGGTCGCTCGCCAAGAATCCGCACCGAAGGGTGCGGGGTGGGAGTGGTTGTGACCGCTAATCGAACCGACTACCTGAACTCTGACCAGAGGGCCTCAGGGGTCGACCAAACCGAGCGAACCTTCGTACTGGACACCTCGGTGCTGCTCTCCGATCCGAAGGCGATTTTCAGGTTCGCCGAGCACGCCGTCGTCCTGCCCGTGGTGGTGATCACCGAACTCGAGTCCAAGCGCAACGATCCCGAGATCGGTTACTTCGCCAGGCAGGCGCTGCGTTACCTCGACGAGCTCAGGGTGAAACACGAACGGCTCGACTTCGCCATTCCGGTGGGGGAGGGCGGCAGCCTGCGGGTGGAGCTGAACCACTCGAACATGTCCGTGCTGCCGTCAGGCCTGCAACTGGGCGACAACGACTCGCGCATCCTGGCGGTGGCGATGAACCTGGCCAACGACGGGCTGGCCGTCACGGTCGTGTCGAAAGACCTGCCGCTGCGGGTGAAGGCCGCTTCGATCGGACTGGCCGCCGACGAGTACCGGCACGAGCTCGCCGTGGACTCCGGCTGGACCGGCATGGACGAGATCACGTTGAGCGCCGAGCAGGTCAACGACCTCTACGAGACGGAGTCCCTGCAGACCCGGCTGGTGCAGGACATGCCGGTCAACACCGGGCTGGTCATCCACTCCGATCGCGGCTCTGCTCTCGGCCGCGTCACCGGCAGGGGCGAGTTGCGCCTGGTGCGCGGTGACCGGGACCTGTTCGGCCTGCACGGCCGTTCGGCCGAGCAACGGCTGGCCATCGACCTGCTGCTCGACCCCGAAATCGGCATCCTGTCGTTGGGAGGCCGAGCGGGAACGGGGAAGTCCGCGCTCGCCCTCTGCGCGGGCCTGGAGGCCGTGCTGGAGCGTCAGCAGCACCGCAAGATCATGGTGTTCCGGCCGCTCTACGCGGTGGGCGGCCAGGAGCTCGGCTACCTGCCCGGTGACGCGCAGGAGAAGATGGGCCCCTGGGGCCAGGCCGTGTTCGACACCCTCGGCGCGCTGGTCTCTGAGAACGTGCTCGAGGAGGTCGTCGAGCGCGGCATCCTGGAGGTGCTGCCGCTCACGCACATCCGCGGCCGGAGCCTGCACGACGCGTTCGTGATCGTTGACGAGGCGCAGTCGCTGGAGCGGAACGTGCTGCTGACGGTGCTGAGCCGCATCGGGCAGAACTCCCGGGTGGTGCTCACCCACGACGTGGCCCAGCGCGACAACCTGCGGGTGGGCCGCTTCGACGGGGTCGCGAGTGTGATCGAGACGCTCAAGGGGCACCCGCTCTTCGCGCACATGACCCTCACCCGGTCGGAGCGGAGCGCGATCGCCGCCCTGGTCACCGAGATGCTGGAGGGCAACGAGCTGGCTTAAGGCCACGAAAGCGGCGAAACGGGTGCCTCAGCCAAGCTGAAGCAACCGTTTCGCCGCTTTCGCGGGTTGTGGGAGCGGCTAGCGCGCTTGCGGCGGCCGGGTCATGCTCAGCACATCCAGGGCCGTGTCCAGCTGCTCGAGGGTGACCTCGCCGCGCTCGACGAAGCCGAGGTCGATGACCGACTCCCGCACGGTGAGGCCCTGGGCCACGGAGTGCTTGGCGACCTTGGCTGCGGCCTCGTAGCCGATCACCCGGTTCAGCGGGGTGACGATGGACGGCGACGATTCGGCCAGCGCGCGGGCGCGGTCGAGGTTGGCCTCGAGGCCGTCGACGGTCTTGTCGGCGAGCACCCTGGCGCCGTTGGCGAGCAGCCGGATCGACTCGAGCAGCGCGGTGCCCATCACGGGGATGGCCACGTTGAGCTCGAACGCGCCGGAGGCGCCGGACCACGCGATGGTGGCGTCGTTGCCGATCACCCGGGAGCACACCATGAGCACGGCCTCCGGGATGACCGGGTTGACCTTGCCGGGCATGATCGAGGAGCCCGGCTGCAGGTCGGGGATGCTGAGCTCGCCGATGCCCGTGTTGGGGCCCGAGCCCATCCAGCGCAGGTCGTTGCAGATCTTGGTGAGGCCGACGGCGATGGTGCGGAGCGCGCCGGAGGCGTCAACCAGGCCGTCCCGGTTGGCCTGAGCCTCGAAGTGGTCGATCGCCTCGGTGATCGGCAGCTCGGTCTCTTCGGTGAGCAACTCGATGACGAGCTGCGGGAACCCGGCCGGGGTGTTGATGCCGGTGCCGACGGCCGTGCCGCCCAGCGGCACCTCGGCGACGCGGGGGAGCGCGGAGCGGACCCGCTCGATACCCAGGCGCATCTGCCGTGCGTAGCCGCCGAACTCCTGGCCGAGCGTGACCGGGGTGGCATCCATCAGGTGGGTGCGGCCGGCCTTGACGGCCGTCGCCCACAGCTCGGCCTTGGCCTCGAACGCCACCGCGAGGTGGTCGAGCGACGGGATGAGGTCGTCGATGAGGGCGCTGGTCACGGCGATGTGCACCGAGGTGGGGAAGACGTCGTTGGAGGACTGCGACGCGTTGACGTGGTCGTTGGGGTGCACAGGGCTGCCCAGCCGGCGGGTGGCGAGGGTGGCCAGCACCTCGTTCATGTTCATGTTCGACGAGGTGCCGCTGCCGGTCTGGTACACGTCGATCGGGAACTCGGCGTCGTGGCGACCGGTGATGACCTCGTCGGCTGCGGCCGCGATCGCGTCGGCGATGCTTGCGTCGAGCACGCCCAGACGGGCGTTGGCGAGGGCGGCCGACTTCTTGATCCGGGCCAGCGCCGCGATCTGGGCGGACTCGAGAACCGAACCCGAGATCGGGAAGTTCTCCACGGCCCGCTGGGTCTGCGCCCCGTACAGGGCCGCGGCCGGTACCCGCACCTCGCCCATCGTGTCGTGTTCGACCCTGTAGTCGCCCTGGGCTCTGCCGGTTTCAGCTGAAATGTCCACCACGGTGTGTCATACCTTTCGATTCAATGTGCACTCACAAGAACTCGTTGGCATCTAGACGATGCCGACGACGATGTCGGGTTCGGCGCGGCCCTCGAGGAGCCTGTAGTTCGCGCCGACGATAGCCAATGTACCTTCTGCGATGGCGGCGCTGATCATCTCGGAGCGCTGCACGAGTTCGGCGACGGTGTCGCGCAGGTGTTCCCGGCCCACCGCGGAGGCGTCGACCTCGTGCGGATCGAGCGGGCCCGTGGTCGGGCCGCCGACCCGGCGCACGGCCGGCACGATCTTCTCGATGATGTTGTTGATGTGCGGGGGCAGTGCTTGGGCGTCCTCAGCCTGCGAGTCGATGGCCGCCAGCACCGCGCCGCACCTGTCGTGGCCGAGCACCAGGATGAGCGACACGTTGAGCACGGCGACGGCGTACTCGAGCGAGCCGAGCACCGAGTCGGAGATGACCTGGCCGGCGTTGCGCACCACGAACAGGTCGCCGAGGCCCTTGTCGAAGATGATCTCGGCGGCGAGCCTGGAGTCGCTGCAACCGAACAGGGCGGCCATCGGAGTCTGTTCGAACGCGGTCTCGGCGCGGCGGTCGACGTCCTGACGCGGATGCTGCGGCGAACCGTTCACGAATCGCTCGTTGCCCTCGGCGAGGTCGTTCCAGACGTCGGCTGGTGTGGGTGTGTCGGTCATTCGCCGGCCCCGTTCTGTTCGGTGTTGATGCTTTCGGCCACGGCGCCGGCGAGCACGGTCAGCTCCTCGTCGTCGGCTGTGCCGATGAGGAGATAGGTGCTGTCGCCGGCCGAGGTGACCAGGGCGGACTCGAAATTGCCCCGCTCATCGGCCGGGGCCGGGTTGCGGTAGACGTCCCAGTCGATGCCGTCGATGGTGATGGTGTCGTCGGGGGCAACCTCGGCGAGTTGGTCGGCCAACCAGGTCGGGTTCGCGTCGACGGCCTGGGTGAGCCCGATGAACTCGTTCTTCGGGGTGAGCAGGCCGATGTACCAGCTGGAGACGTCGTCGTTGCCGCCCGCGCGCCACTCGGCGGTGTTCGCACGCCAGCCGGCCGGAAGCTCCGGTGTCGCCAGGGGCTCGGTGACACTGGGCTGCACCTGTTCGGCCACCGTCGAGAAGTCGATCTCCCGATCGAGGGGGGTGTCGCTGCGCGGCACGATCAGCACGAGCACGATCACGGCTCCCACGGTGGCCAGGAGCGAATAGACCAGGTTGTTGATGGTCTTGCGCGCCCGGTAGTTGCGGGAGTTCGTGGCCAGCCGGTCGGCACGTTCGTCGGCCGTCTCCGGGCGGCCGAGCTCCGCCACGACCCGGGGCGGACGGGGGCTGCGGCTCATTCCGCCGTGGCCGCGCCGCGGGCGGCGTCCAGGCGCGCCTTCGCGCCGATCAGCCATTCCTCGCAGCGGGTCGCGAGGGCTTCGCCCCGCTCCCAGAGGGTAAGGGACTCTTCGAGGGTCGACGCCCCTTGCTCGAGCACCGAGACGACGCGAATCAGTTCGTCCCTGGCCTGCTCGTAACTGAGCGAGTCGACCGGAGCGGGAGTGGTGGCGGGCGTTGTCATGTCTTCCATTCTATTTCGCGACCGCGGGCACGGTGCCGACGCCCACTGTGATCAGCAGGTCGGTGCCGGCCGGCGCCTGGTCGCGCGAGCGCAGCACGTGGCCGTCGGGCAGCTGCACGATGGCGTAGCCGCGGTCCAAGGTGCCCTGGGGAGAGAGCGCGCGCAGCTGGGAGCGCAGTTCCACGACGCTGGAGCCCGCGCGTTCGAGGGTGCGGTGCATCAGCTCGGTGCCGCGCGCTACGTAACGGGTGAGGTCCTGCGAGCGGGTGTCGATGATCCAGTCTGAACCGCTGAGCACCGGCCGGCTGCGGAGCTGACCGAGCCTGTCGACCTCGCCGGCGAGGATGCCGGTGAGCCGGTTGCCCAGGCGCGCCCTGGCCTGCTGCACCCGGTTGAGCTCATCGGAGACGTCGGGGACCACCCGCTTGGCCGCGTCGGTGGGGGTGGAGGCGCGGAGGTCGGCGACGTCGTCGAGCAGCGGCCGGTCGGCCTCGTGGCCGATCGCGCTGACCACAGGGGTGGTGCAGGCGGCGACCGCCCGCACGAGCCCCTCGTCGCTGAAGCCGAGCAGGTTCTGGAAGTCGCCGCCGCCTCGGGCGACGATGATGACGTCGACGTCGGGGTCGGCATCCAGCTGACGGATGGCCGCGGTGACCTCGCCGACCATCCGGTCACCCTGCACGGCGGCGTGCACCACTCTGAAGTCAACGGCGGGCCAGCGCAGCTGGGCGTTCCGCAGCACGTCTTTCTCGGCGTCGGAATCCTTGCCGGTGACCAGGCCGATGCGGTGCGGCAGGAACGGCAGCGGTCGTTTGCGGGAGACGTCGAAGAGGCCCTCGGCCTTGAGCTGGCCGCGCAACCGCTCCAGACGTTCGAGCAGATCGCCCAGCCCCACGTGGCGCAGTTCGAAGACCTGCATGGTGAGGCTGCCGCCCTTGACCCAGTAGTTGGGCTTGACCAGGGCGATGACTCGATCGCCCTGTTTGAAGTCGCCGGTCAGGCGGGCTTTCACCGATGACCACACTGTGAAGCTCACGGTGGCGTCGACGGAGAGGTCTTTGAGCTTGCCGTAGACGTTGCCGCCGCTGGCACCCCACTGCACGATCTCACCCTCGACCCAGGCGGTGCCGAGCCGTTCGATGTAGCCGCGGATCTTGTTCGAGAGCACCGCCACCGGCCAGGGAGCGTCGATGGTGGGGGGTTCGTCGCCCGCGGCGGGCATCGTCACTGCGTTCATGGGTCTCCTGGTCTACTTCCGGCTCGCACGCTCTGTTCAGACGCGCCCGCTTAGACTGTTCGGGTGACTACCAGTACTAATGCGCCCGTGATCGGCCTTGGCATGCCCAGAATTCCCCGGCTCGCCAACAGGCTCAAGGATACCCCGGTGGATGGGCTGAAAAAGGTGCTGCTCGCAGCGCCGCGGGGCTACTGCGCCGGTGTCGACCGCGCCGTCATCGCCGTGGAGAAGGCCCTGGAGCTGTACGGCGCCCCCGTCTACGTGCGCAAGCAGATCGTGCACAACACCCACGTGGTGAGCGAACTCGAGAAGCAGGGCGCCATCTTCGTCGAAGAGGTGGATGAGGTTCCCACCGGTTCGCACATCGTGTTCAGCGCCCACGGCGTCTCGCCGGCCGTGGTGAACGCCGCCGCCGACCGTGGGCTTCAGGCCATCGACGCCACCTGCCCGCTGGTCACCAAGGTGCACCGCGAGGCGGTGCGTTTTGCCCGGGACGACTTCGAGATCTTGCTGATCGGCCACGAAGGCCACGAAGAGGTCGAGGGCACCGCGGGTGAAGCGCCCGAGCACACGACCCTGGTCGGCAGCCCCGACGAAGCCGACACCATCGTGGTCAGAGACCCGAACAAGGTGGTCTGGCTGTCGCAGACCACCCTGAGCGTTGACGAAACCATGGAGACGGTTCGGCGACTCCGCGCCAGGTTCCCCAACCTGCAGGATCCGCCCAGCGACGACATCTGCTACGCCACCCAGAACCGTCAGGTGGCCATCAAGAAGGTCGCCCGCGATTCCGACCTGGTGATCGTGGTGGGGTCGGCGAACTCGTCCAACTCGGTGCGCCTGGTCGAGGTGGCGCTGGAGTACGGCGCGAAGGCCGCCTATCGGGTGGACTACGCCAACGAAGTGAAGCAGGAGTGGCTCGACGGCGTGAACACCGTCGGTGTCACCAGCGGCGCATCCGTGCCCGAAGAGCTCGTTGAAGAGCTGTTGCGCGACCTGGCCGGCGCCGGATACGGCGACGTCGAGCAGATCAAGACCGCCGAGGAGGACCTGCTCTTCTCGCTGCCCAAGGAACTGCGCAAGGACCTGCAGGGCAAGACCGACGCGCGCGCTCTCGGTGGACGGGTCAGCCGGCCCGAGTAGCTCGGCCTGCTTGGCTTGCTCGACAGCCTCGGCCGGCTAGGGCCGGCTGAGGTACTCGAGCAACGCCGGGTCGCCCGACAGCACGACGGCGACGGCCGCGACCAGCAGCACGAAGGAGACGACGCCGCCGATGAGCGGCACGTAGAACGCGCGCCGGCCGCGCAGAACGAGCAGGATCGACACGACGGCCGTGGCCAGCCAGACGATGCCCTGGCCGATGCTGGCGCCGGTGATGATCGCGCGAACGGAGTCGGCCGTGCTGTAGTCGCCGAGTCCGGCCTGCGAGTAGAGCATCTGCAGTGCGTCGGGCAGGGAGCCGAGCACGGAGATCGTGAAGTAGGTGCCGAGCAGGCCCAGCACCAGAAGGCTGATGGTGAGCGGGCGGTCCCAACCCGGCGCTGTGCGCGCCGGTGCGGTGCCATTGTTTGCTGTGTTGCCGGATGCTGCCTGAACCGGCGGCGGGGAGAACGGCCTCTCGGCCGATCCCCACACCGCCGGCGCAGCAGCGGACACGACGGCAGAGGCCGCAGGAGCCTGTTCATCCTGCGGCGGGGTCCAGGTCCAACCTTCCGGAGCCAGCTCGCCGTAGCGGGGCTGGGGGCGGTAGTCCACCGGCGGGGTGACCGCCGCGTGGTTCTGGTCGGGCGTGTTCTCTGCCATCGTCAGTCGCTAGCTGTTCGAGTGTCCGGCGGAGCCCAGCTGACGGGTGGCCTGGGCGACGCGGGCGGCCATGGCCGTCTCGGCAACCTTGCCCCAGGCGCGCGGGTCGTAGAGCTTCTTGTTGCCCACTTCACCGTCGACCTTGAGCACGCCGTCGTAGTTCTTCAGCATGTAGTCGGCGATGGCGCGCGTGAACGCGTACTGGGTGTCGGTGTCGACGTTCATCTTCACGACACCGTTCTTCACGGCCTCGGCGATCTCGGCGTCGGTCGAGCCGGAGCCACCGTGGAAGACGAGGTCGAGGGGCAGGGCGCTGGTGCCGTACTTGGCGGCGACGCTGGCCTGGATCTCCGCGAGGAGCTCCGGACGCAGCTTGACGTTGCCGGGCTTGTAGACGCCGTGCACGTTGCCGAAGGTGAGGGCGGCCATGTAGCGGCCCTGGTCGCCGAGGCCGAGGGCCTCGATCATCTTGACGGTGTCGTCGAAGGTGGTGTACAGGTTGTCGTTGATGTCGCCCTCAACGCCGTCTTCTTCGCCGCCGACGGCGCCGATCTCGACCTCGAGGATGGCGTTGATCGCCTTGGTGCGGGCGATGATGCCCTTGGCGATCTCGAGGTTCTCGTCGAGCGCGATGGCGGAGCCGTCCCACATGTGCGACTGGAAGATCGGGTTGAAGCCGTCGGCCACAGCGGTCTCGGAGGCCGA
>Ga0247816_10000348_pt1 | contig 27090 bp, 22 predicted proteins | sample UWRJL209509C1_FD_179930 | JGI IMG/M metagenome (GOLD analysis project Ga0247816, IMG submission 179930) | Plant litter microbial communities from Arlington Agricultural Research Station in Wisconsin, United States - UWRJ-L209-509C-1 | ecosystem: Environmental > Terrestrial > Plant litter >...
TAGGCAGTTCGTCTTTCAACAGTTTCTCGATCGCCGCCTGCGCCTGGCCGGAGCTGTAGCCCGGTGCGGCGTTGCCGTTGATCTCGGCCGTAATGAAGCCGTTGTAGTGCATCACGCGGTCCGGGCCGGAGGTGTCGCTGACCTTGATGAAGGTCGCCAGCGGGATCATCTCGCCTTTGTTGTTGCGTACTTTCAGCTGGCCGATCTGGTCTTCATCCTGGCGAAACTGTTGCTCAGCCTGCACGTTGACTTGATAGGTGCGTCCGAAGCGGTTGAAGTCGTTGGCATACAGCGAACCCAGGTAGATCTGCAGGGTGTCGAAGATGTCACTGATCGCCACGCCGTGGGTCTTCGCCTTTTCGCGATCGATGGCAGCATCGACCTGGGGCACGTTGACCGTGTAGCTGGTGAACAAACCGAACAACTCAGGTACGCCACGGCTTTTGGTGATGACGTTCTGCACTTCTTTGTACAACTCGTCGTAACCCAGGTTGCCACGGTCTTCGACCTGCAGGCGGAACCCGCCAATCGTACCCAGGCCCTGTACCGGCGGCGGTGGGAAGATCGCCATGTAGGCTTCCTGGATGCTGCTGTACTTGCCATTCAGTGCCCCGGCAATCGCGCCGGCAGACAGGCTCGGGTCTTTACGCTCATCGAAAGGTTTCAAGGTCACGAACACGATGCCGTTGTTCGGGCTGTTGGTAAAACCGTTGATCGACAAGCCAGGGAAGGCGATCGCGCTTTCCACACCGGGCTGTTTCATGGCGATGTCCGACATGCGTTTGATCACATCTTCGGTGCGGTCCAGGCTCGCGGCGTCTGGCAATTGTGCGAAGGCCACGAGGTATTGCTTGTCCTGGGCCGGTACGAAACCAGTAGGGGTATGGGCGAAACCCAGCCAGGTCAGGACCATCAGGCCGGCGTACAGGAACAGCGCGATGCCACTGCCGCGGATCACCCGGCGTACGGTGCCGACGTAACCATGGCTGGCCCTGTCGAAGAAGCGATTGAACGGTTTGAACAACCAGCCACCCAGCATCTTGTCGAGGAACCTGGAGAAGCCGTCTTTCGGTGCGTTGTGACCTTTAAGCAGTACAGCTGCCAGAGCGGGCGACAGGGTCAGCGAGTTGAACGCCGAAATCACCGTCGAGATCGCAATGGTCAAGGCGAACTGCTTATAGAACTGCCCGGTCAAGCCGCTGATAAACGCCGCTGGAATGAACACCGCACACAGTACCAGGGCGGTAGCGATGATCGGGCCGGTCACTTCGCTCATGGCCTTTTCGGTGGCCGGGAACGGTTCAAGCCCCAATTCGATATTCCGCTCGACGTTCTCCACCACCACGATGGCGTCGTCCACCACGATACCAATGGCCAGTACCAGGCCGAACAGCGATAGCGCGTTGAGCGAGAAGCCAAACAGATGCATGACCGCAAAGGTACCGATCAACGAAACCGGCACTGCCACCAGCGGAATGATCGACGCACGCCAGGTCTGCAGGAACAGAATCACCACCAGCACCACCAGGATCAGTGCTTCGAACAAGGTGTGAACCACGGCCTCGATGGAGCCACGTACAAAGACGGTAGGGTCATAGGCGATTCGGTAATCCATGCCCTCCGGGAAGCTTTGTTTGAGCTCCGCCATCTTGGCGCGCACTTCATTGGAAATGTCGATGGCGTTAGAGCCTGGGCGCTGGAAGATCGGAATCGCCACCGCCGGCTGGTTATCGATCAACGAGCGCAGGGCGTACTGGCTGGAGCCCAACTCAACCCGCGCAATGTCTTTCAGGCGCGTGATTTCGCCGTTATCGCCAGCACGAATGACGATATTTTCGAACTCTTCCTCAGTGACCAGGCGGCCCTGGGTGTTGACCGACAGCTGGAAGCTGGTGTCATTCGGCGCAGGCTGCGCGCCCAATGCACCGGCCGCCACCTGGCGGTTCTGCTCGCGAATGGCCGTTACCACATCGGTGGCGGTCAGGTTGCGCGAGGCGGTCTTGTTCGGGTCCAGCCAGACGCGCAGGGAGTAGTCGCCCATGCCGAACAACTGCACATCGCCCACGCCGCCCAGCCGTGCCAGCTCATCCTTGATATTGAGGATCGCGTAGTTGGACAGGTAGAGCATGTTGTAGCGCTGATCGGGGGAGGTGATGTGCACCACCATGGTCAGGTCGGGGGAGGCCTTGTCCACGGTGATACCGATGCGCGTCACTTCCTCAGGCAGCTTTGGCTGCGTGCGGGTTACACGGTTTTGTACCTGCACCTGCGCGTTGTCCAGGTCGGTGCCCAGGGCGAAGGTGATGGTCAGGGTCAGTTTGCCGTCAGCCGTCGACTGCGAGGACATGTACAGCATGTTCTCGACGCCGGTAATGGCTTGCTCCAGTGGAGCGGCAACAGTTTCACCGATGACTTTCGGGTTGGCGCCCGGGAAGTTGGCGCGTACCACCACAGTCGGTGGTACCACTTCCGGGTATTCACTGATCGGCAACTGGAACAGTGAAATCGCGCCGGCGATCAGGATCAACAGCGAAAGCACCGCTGCGAAGATCGGCCGCGAAATGAAGAACTTGGAAAAATTCATCTTGTGTGTTGTCCCTTAACCGCGTGGAGTCGCGACGCTGGCAACTTTGGGCGCGGCTTGATCCGGCGCCACTTGTTCCAGGTTGCTGGCTTCAAGCGCTTGTCGTTGTTGTGCCAATGCGGCGAGGGTTTCTTTGCTGGCCATCGGGATGGTTTCCGGGGCTACCGGTGATCCCGGGCGAACCCGCTGCAGGCCCTTGACGATAATCGTGTCGTCTTTGGTCAGGCCGCTGCGCACGATGCGCAAACCTTCGATCTTCGGCCCCAGTTCCACGGCGCGGTACGACGACTTGTTGTCGGCATCCATCACCAGCACGAACTTCTTGCCAAGGTCGGTGCCCACGGCTTCGTCGTTGATCAGCACGGCGGAGTAGGTGCCGCTGCCGACTAGCTTCAAGCGTGCATACAGGCCAGGGGTGAACTCGCCCTTGCTGTTATCAAACACCGCGCGACCACGGATGGTGCCGGTGGCCGGGTTGACCTGGTTGTCGACGAAGTTCATCTGGCCCAGGTGCGGGTTGCCGGTTTCGTTGGACAGGCCCAGGTACACCGGGGTGGTTGCGCCACGGCGACCCTCGCGAGCGAGTTCGGTGTACTTGAGGTACACGCGCTCATCGGCGTCGAAGTAGGCGTAGACCTTGTCGGTGGAGACCACGCTGGTCAGCGCAGTGACATCGGCGGTCACCAGGTTTCCGGCGGTGATCTCGGCACGGCTGACACGGCCGCTGATGGGCGAGGTCACGCGGGTGAAGCTCAGGTTCAGCTTGGCCAGGTCCAACTGCGCCTGAATCCCGGCGACAGCGGCGCGGGCTTCCTGGGCGGCGGTGGTGCGCGAGTCGGCCAGTTCGGCGGAGATCGCATTGCTCTGGCGCAGGCGTTCACCGCGCTGGGCTTCGTTATCGCTGCGGGTGGCGGCGGCTTTGGTTTGCGCGACTTGGGCTTCGAGGCGGCGCACTTCAGCCTGGAACGGCCGAGGGTCGATCTGGAACAACAGGTCGCCTTTCTTGACCAGTGCGCCTTCGGTGAAGGCTACCTGATCGATCTGGCCCGACACGCGCGGACGAATCTGCACGGTCTCCGGTGCTTCGAGGCGGCCGGTGAACTCGTCCCATTCGTTGACAGGTTGTTCCAGCACCTTGGCCACGCTGACGTGGCTTGGTGGCATGGCGGCCGCTTGTTCAGGCGTCTTGCCGCATGCGCTCATCACCATCACGGCCAAAATGGCCAGGGGATAGCGCAAATGTTTGAGTGACTGTTCCATGAGGTGCATCCGCCAATGTATTTGAGATGGGCGGATCATCCTCGGCGACGTGCTATCTCAGAAATCGAATGAAACAAAGGTAACTATCATTCGGAATGATATAAGCGTAGAGCGAGCCCTCTAGCATGCAGGTTTCGTTAGGGTGCTATCAATACGATTGATGGCAAAGGTGTGTTGCGCGGCGTGCAAGGAACCGCGCAAGGCCTGAGGTTGTCGCGAAACCCTGGGGAAGCTGTAGAGCTTTAGCGCGGCTGCGATACCTGCGGCACTATCAATAACGAGGTTGTCTGATCTGCCGCCATCGCAGCCTCGCAGGGGCTCGACAGCTCCCACATTTGATTGATGTTGCCGGGTAGTCAGCGTTTCAAATCAGGTGTGCAAAAGGCCTACAAATCCAGCGGACACGCAGGCCGGTGTGGGAGCTGTCGAGCCCCAGCGAGGCTGCGATGGCGGCGGCCCAGGCACTACCGATAGTGGAACGTGCAAAGGGCCGGGTTGGTTTCCTTGCACTCCTTGCCTTCCCATGCGGCGCCGAGCGGCGTGGTATTGACCTGGTTTTTCAGGGTCATGCTCATGGCTTCATTGTTCAGGTCCAGGTAGTGGCACGCTACAAACGTCTGACCCTTATTGCTTTGGATCACCGCCCCTTCAAACTTGACCTGACGCAAGTCCGACTGATCCGACATCGGGTTCTTCCCCGTCCATTGCTGACCGCCGGGGCCGGGTGCCGTGTAGACAACAATCTCCCCGGTGGCGGTCTTTTTGAACGCTTGCGTAATCGCGTTGGTGGCAGGGCAGGCGGTAGTGGCTGCGTAAGCGTTGCCCATCAATGCCACCAGGGTAATAACAAGGGCTGAGGTTTTCCTGAGTTTCCCATTCATCACGAGTGCTCCTGATCTGGCGAACTAAAAACATTCGCAACGGCTGCAAGCCACGTCTTTGAGGCTAGCGCAAATCCGAAGAACCCGTTTACCGCGCCATGGCACTGTCGGTGCAGGTAAGCGGTACAGGCGTCCCGGCACCCGGCGTGCGGCGGATCTGCACTACGCAATCCTGACGCACGGTGGCATCCAGCAGCAGGCTTTGCACCGGCATCAAATCACCGATCAGCAGGTTCTGCAGTAACGGCTTGCCCTGGTACTGGTTGCGGCCCAGTACCACATTGTCGATGCCTTCGATGCGCACTACGGCTTTGCCAATGGTGCCCAGGCGGTTGCCGGTCAGGGCCAGTTCACCCGGCAGCGGCAAGGCGTTGCGCAGGCTGATGGCGTACTCGGGGCTGGCGCTGATGTGGTTATCGAGTATCGACAACGACTGCACTTCACTGCCATCGATGGCACTGCCCTGGCTGTTGCTGATCAGGTTGCCGACGACCATCAGGGCGCCGTCCTTGCCGGTCAGGTTGCGCAGTTGAATGCCGTTCCCCCTGGAGTCGCCGATTCGGTTACCGGTGAGCAGCAGGGCGCCGGTCTGTTCGTTGACTTCAATGCCCGCCTTGGCGGTGCTGAGGATCAGGTTGTCCTTGATCAAGGCTCGAGTTTGCCCACGTACGCGGATGCCGCTGTTGTTTTCGACGCCGCGAATGGTGTTGCCGAGCAGTTGGGCCTGGCTGTTGTTGAGGTCGATCGCATACTGCTGTTGCTGTTCAAATGTCGAGTGCTCGATCAGCGCGCGGGCGTGTTGCAGGTTCACACCGGTGGACAGCTCAGTGAAGTGGCTGTTGCGGATCAACACATTGGCGGGTGGCGTGCTGGGGGCCTGCTGGGTGCTGATCGCGGTGCTCAGGCCTTGCGACAGGTTGGCGTTATAGCCCAGGCGGTTGAGGGTGGAGTCGAGAATCTGCGTGGCGCTGCCGGCCCAGGACACCACGAACGGCCGATAGGCACGGTCGGTGTCGCTGGTCTTTTCCCCGGTCCAGCCTTCCAGCCGGGACTGGTTCAGGCTCAGCAGGCCCTGGTTGATCAGCGCGGTGCCGGAATAGTTGTACAGGTACAGGCTGGTGCCTTCGAGTATCAACCCGCCGTTGGAAGTGATCATCAGCGGGTAGCTCAACAAGTACCCGTCCTTGTGCCGGCGCAGCACACGCGGGTCGCGCAGGGCGTCAGCCAGTTGCGCCAGGGTGATGCTGCCACCACTGATTACTACGGCTTGCGGGTGATGCGACTGGTACCCGGCAATGGCGCGGAACAGGCCATTGTTCACGAACGGCTCAAACGGCCAACTGCCTTGTTGGGAGGAAAACATCGGTTGCAGGCTGACTTGGGCGCGCCCGGCGGGCCTGCGGATTGGCACGTCGGCTATCTGCACGGCCTGGCGGGTGCGGTTCAACAGGTCGGCCTGTTGGTCACGTTGCTGTTGTGCAGGGATCACGCTCAGCGCGCGGTCCAGGGGCACCGCTTGGGTCTGGGCCTGGCAGGTCAGGGCGCCGCCCAACAGGGTGGCGAGCAGGCTGATACGAATAAGTGGCGGCATGTTAGTCGTCCTTGGCTGTGTGGCCGGTGGAGTACAGCGGTTTGAGCGGGCCGCCGAGCTGGCTGTAGTTGTCGACGTCGCCGTCCAGCGAGTCATACAGTTTGCGCGCCAGTTCGTGTTGCGGGCTGCGCTGTAGAAACGGGATCAGCCAGGCCATCTTGTAGGGCGCGACGTCGACCTGGGACTGGCCTTGCAGCTCTGGCAATCCTTTTGGGTCGAGCACGCTACGGGCGGCGAAATTGGCCAGCAATTCCAGGCGCGCCTGGTCATCGGCCGACCAACCCAGGTTGTTGCTGCGTGCGGTCTCGGCCAGCATCACCAGGGGCACCAGGGCGTACTGACTGTAGGTGGCCGCCAGCTTGCTGCGGGCAACCTCAAGCGGCAAGTAGGCATAATCGCCGGCGCTGGACAATGTGGCCTGCTGCAAGCCACGGCGCAGATTGGTATCGCCCCAGCGGATGAAATCGTCGCGCTGGATCAGCATGCCGGTGGCCGACACAGCCCAGCCGGACCAGTAGTCGTGGTTGTTGAAATAGGCAAAGCCCGGTGCATGGCGCGGTTGGTACTCTTCGATGATCAGCTCACCGAGGCGCGCCAGCCAGTCTTTCTGTACGGGCGACAGCACGAGTTTGTTGTCGGCCACCGCCTCGGTCATCAGCAAGGTGCTGCTGATAGCCGCCACGGCCCACTTGCGCGCGGCCATGCCACTGCTGCTGGCGTCACGGTTGAGCAGGGCGCCGGCCTTGGCCCAGGTTTCCAGCCATTGGTCCTGGCAGGCCAGGGCCATGTTGGCCTGTTGCGGGTTTTTGGCCCGTTCGAACTGCTTGGTGGCGTAGATCAGCCCGCCGATAAAAGCCTTCACCTGCTTGGCAATTTCCTCGGTGCCCTGGTCGGGGCTGGCGGCCAGGGTCGACTTGCTGGCGTCGCTCTGATCGTACTTGCTCTTGAGTTGCAGGCTGCCGGTGTAGGGCTGCGGCGGCTCTTTCACACAGCTCAGGGTGCGGTAATCGGCAACCATCGCCGACGGGGCAGTGGCTCGCGCCGGCCAGATCGAACTGGTGGCGCTGGCGGCGGCCAGGTGCAGGCAGCCAGCAATGCCGAGCATCGCCACCAGCAAGGGTTTCAAAGGCATAGTTTGGTTTCCACCTGGGTTGCGCCGCTGGAAGGTTTGGTCGGCTCCATGAACACCGACAGCAGGTTGGCGCCCTGGAACTCCTGGGCCTTGCTCAGTTCCAGGTAGTACTGGCCACCGGTCACGGCCGCTTCACGGCGGAACCAGACCTTGTCACGTTGGCCATTGTCGTAATACACGATGACGTAGAAATCCTTGATGTTCTTGTCGCTGATCTTGATGTCGAGGAAGCCCACCGAGCCCTTAAGGTTGCTGCGGTTTTCGCCGGCATTGCTCAGCAGCTCAATGCGGTCGCTGACCTTCAGCGCCGGGCGGTCGAGGCGATTGCTCAACAGCGTTTGCGACGTGGAGCAGCCGCCCTTGATCGCCGGCACCAGTTGCCGATACATCTGTGGCGAATCCAGTTGGTAGTTGGCCGGCAGTTCCCAGATCACCACCTTGGGCGGTTCTGCGGGTTTGTAGCTGTCCGACAGCAAGTACTCCAGCAGCGAGCCGTCCTGCCCTGCACCCGGCAGGGCGAAGTTGAGGATGTCCACGTCCAGGTACTGCTTGAGGTACCCATCGAAGTTGAACTGCTTGCTTTCGTCTTCCCGAGCGGCGGCGTTACTGTCGCCCACCAGGATCACCTGGGAGTCGGGCGTGTCGTCGAACAGGGCGTCGGCGCCATCGGCCACTGGCACCGTCTGGTAGCCGCGCACGTATTGCATGCCGAAGTTGTTGCCACACAGGTAAGTCAGCCCAAGGTTCATGGTGCCGTCCTTGGGCACCACCACGCCGGGTTCGGTGCGGTATTGCGTTTTGGTCAGGCCGGCATAAAACGGCTGGCGACGGATTTCGTCGGCCACCACTTGAGCGGTGGCCTGGGCACCGGCGGGGGTCCAGTGGTGGTCGCGCCGAAAGAAGTATTCGCCAGCGGGCGGCTTGTTCACCAACTGCATCACGTCGGGCACCACCGCGCCGCCTGCGCGCATCTGTTGCAGGTAGGCGCTGAGGTTGCGATTGGCCCGGGCATAGTCAAAGCCCATCTCCTGGCCGGGGCGCAGCTTGTCGCGATGCATCAGCCCACGGGTAGGCTGGATGGCCATGACCACGTGGATGCCCTGGCGCTTGAAGGCTGCCATCAGTCGTGCGTATTCGCTGCGCATGTTGGCCGGGATGCCGAAATCGTTGGTCAGGTCGACCTCGGAGCGAAACAGCCAGCGGTCCTTGCCGGGCACGATCTCGCGCAGCAGTTTCATGCGCCCCTCGGCGTAGTTTTGCGGGTCCTTGAGCGCCGGGCAGATCAGGCAGTCCAGGTCGGTGCAGGCGGGGGCGCCTTTGGCCGCGGCAGGCTGGGCTGGAGCGGCGAGCGCGGGCAGGCCAAACAGCGAGAGCAATACGGCGAAGCCGAAATGTAGGGGTGTCTTCATGGGCGCAAACTTCATCATCCTGTTGATCGGGGCGTGCGGGCTGCCGGTGCAACGCGTCCTCACTCGGTGGGGTCGATCCCGTTGGCCAGGCTCATGCTTTTGTAGCCACTGCCCTGGGGCAGCAGTACGTAGCTGTAGGAACGACCTTTTTTCAGGAACAGTTCGTCAAAGTTGGCGACGTTCTGTTCACCCACATAGGCGGCAAAGCCGATCTTGATCTCGTTGACCATGCGGCTGCCGGTCTGGTCCTTGCCCAACGGGTCGACGATCACGTGCTTGCCGTCCACGGTTTTCAACGCGGCCTGGGCCGACGTCAGGTTGTAGAACGCCACCTGGGCTTTCTTTGGCTCGTTGACGTATTTGTCGGCGATCAGGTTCAGGGTCTTGCCGTCGTACACCACGGTGCTGGCGGCATTCGCTGCCAGGGTCGGCTGGATGGTCTGGCCGGCCACGCCAATGCTGTGCTTGCCAGGGGTGGTGAAGCGGTAGCCGCTCAGTTGCCCGGCGGCGACTTTTTGTGGGTTGGTCTTGCCGCTCAGGCTTACGTCGATGCCACTGTTGCTAAGGTTCAGCACCCGCACAAAGGTCGAGTCGGCCGGGGCCACGGCGTCGTACAAATCGGCATTGCTTTCGGCGGCCAGTGCGTGCGCGCTCAGCAGCAACAGGCTGGCGCCGCCGAGCAGGCGTTGGATCAGGGTAGAGGCAGTCATGGTCAACTCCTTGAACTTAAAAATGGACGGGTAGGGTAGGCAGGCTGGATGAGCTGGCGCGGTGGGCCAATACGGTTCGCAGCGGGAATTCCCAAATCACCGTATCCAGGCTGGCATTGGTCAGTTGGTCACTCTTGAGGAACTCGTTCATGGCCTCGAACGGCCCGCGGGCTTCCACCGCCACGCTGAACAGGTCGGTGCTCAGCGCTTCTTTCATAAAACCGCTGAAATTCCAGTCATCAATCTTCGTGTAGCTGGTGCCCACCAGGGCGATGTGTTGTGGCTCATCGTCAAACAGGCTGGAGTCGCTGACGGTCTGACTGGCCTTGAGGGTCTCGAACAGCGCAATGGTGCCGGCGCCGTAAGCCGGCGGATCGCTGCGCTGATCGAACTGGATGTAGTTCATCAGGTCACCCTTGATGGATTTCTCAGCCAGCGCCTGGGAGGCATAGGCCGTGGTACCGATCAGCTCCGGGTGCTGGCGGGCCAGTTCACGGGCCGCTTCACGGGCGCCTTGCGGGGTCCAGTGCGTGTCGGATTTGAGGAACAGCGGCACCTCGTCTCGCGCCGCCAGGAAGCGCGAACGCAACGGCACCACGGTGACTTTCTGCTGTTGCAGTTGCTCGACAAAATGGTCGTACAGGCTGATGGCTCGCGGGTCTACCGGGCGCAAGGTGTGCTCGGCATAGATGTCCAGCTTCATCGGCAATGGCAGCACGATCAGGCGCTTGTTGTGGGCGGCCAGGCGCGCCTGTACTTCGCCGATCTGCTTCAGTTGCAGGCTGAGGTTGTGCTCCAGGTCGTTAGGCACGCGGTATTCCTGGTTGGTGAACAACCAGCCGTCGCGGCCCAGCACCACACCACTGGTGCCTTCATGAAACAGCTCGTAGCGGGCATCGGCCCACAGTTGCACCGAAGGCTCGCGCAGAAAGAAGCGCTTGTCGTAGACCTGCTCGAACTTGCGCAGCAGCTTGCCATCCATGAACAGGGAGTAGGCGTCGTTCTGGTTCTTGGCGAAGCTGAACACCACCGGCAGCGAGTAGATGAACATGCCCACCAGCAACGCGCAGAACAGCAGCCCATTGAGTTTGCTCGCCGAATTCATCACGGGGTACATGGGCGCCTCCTAGAACTGAAAGTACAGAAACGGTGAAAAGGAATGCGCGGCCAGGCTGCTCAGCGCCAGGGCAAAGCCCGCCCAGAGCAGCAGCATCTTCATGCCGCCCACATGACGCATGAAATACTGCTGCTTGTTGCCAGCGTAAAAACGCACGTTGTTAATGCCCGAGAGAATCAGCCACGCCACCGCGACCAATGCAAAGGACATGGCCATTTTCGAGGCGCCCAGCACGTACAGGTCCAGGTTGCCGGTACCGTTGAAACCGAACATCGCCTTGTAGATTTCGATGCTGTGGGCCAGGTTGCTGGTGAAGAACAGGGGCATGCTCACGATGATCAAAAAGAACGTGCGCAGGTTGCGCCACAGGTTGTAGGGGGTGGTGATCTTGGTCGCGATGCCCAGCTTGCGTTCAGTCACCATGGCCAAGCCGAAGAACAACCCCCAGCAGATAAAGGCAAAGCTTGCGCCGTGCCACAGGCCCGACAGCAGCATGGTGTAGACCAGCGCGGGCATGGCGCCGGCAATGCGTTTGCGCACCAGCGGCATGTACACGTAGTCGCGCAGAAAGTGCGCCAGGGTCATGTGCCAGCGGGCCCAGAATTCAGTGACGCTCTGGGACACATACGGCTGGTTGAAGTTTTCCGGAAAGCGAAAGCCCATCATCAGTGCCAGGCCCAGCGCCATGTGGCTATAGCCGGCAAAATCGAAGTACAACTGCAGCGTCGAAACCATCAGGCCGAACCAGGCGTCGCCCATCTGCAGGGTACCTTCGCTGATGAACAAACTCGCAATAGGCGCCAGTTGGTCGGCGATCAGCACCTTCATGATGAACCCGAGCATGAACCGGCACACACCCAGGCTGAACAGCTCCAGGGAGTGTTCGCGATGGCGAAGCTGCGGCGCGAGTTGGCTGTAACGCAGGATCGGCCCGGCCACCAGGTGCGGAAACAGTGCGACGAAGGCGGCGAAGTCGATGAAGTTATTGGTCGGCGTTGCGTCCTTGCGATAAATGTCGACGATGTAGCTCAGGGCATGGAACACGTAGAACGAGATGCCCAGGGGCAGGAATATCGTTTCCAGGGTGAAGGTGTTGATGCCCAGCGGCGCCAGCAGGGCGGCCAGCATATCGGCGCCGAAATTGGCGTATTTGAAGTAGCCCAGCGTCGACAGGTTGCCGATGATGCCGATCCACAACAGGCGAAATGCCCAGCGCTTGTCGCCCGCGTCGAGTCGCCCCTTGATGCGCAGGCCGAACCAGTAGTTCCAGTACGTGATGCCGACGAACAGCAGCAGGAAGTCCGGACGCCACCAGGCATAAAACAGGTAGCTGGCGGCAACGATCACGGTGGACCGCCACTGCGGGCGCGACAGGAAATACACCAGCAGGAACACCGGCAGGTACAGAAACAGGAACACGTTGGAGGCGAAAATCATGGGGCAGTCCCGTCCTTAGTAACTCATCACGACGCCAAACGAAATCTGGTAGTCGTCGCCGCTGGTGAGTGCGTTGCCGGCGTTCAGGTAGCTGGCTGTGACCAGTCCATTGACGTCGAAACGCTTGCCTTGATAGGCCACCGGAAACATCTTCCAGTAGTAATTCACGTCGTACATTTGCCCCACGGAACGCCCGCCGGTACTGCCGCCACTGTTGATCAGCGCGTTACGCGCCGAACGCTGGTCGGCGTCGATACGAATCGGCAACGCACCGTTCTGGTCGCGCAACTTGAGGTCGGTGACGCGAAAGTCCAGGTTGCTGCGTGGGGTGGGCCGGGTTTCCAGGGCCACGCCGTAGTACTGCAGGTTGCGCAAGTCCAGGCTGATGAAGGAGCTGACCAACCGCGTACTGTACGAGCCGGGTTGGGTGATGCGGTCGGACTGGATGGCGTTCAGGCGAAAGCCGTCGGTGTCGTCGTCGGTCTTGTCGGTCAGGCCTCCGCGCAAGGCCACGCGCGGGGTCCAGGCCAGGTCATCGAAGCGCTTGCCGACCTCGCCCAACACGGCCCAGCCGTTGCTATTGTTGTTATGCGTAGTGATTTTTGACGACGGGTCCCGGGAGTTGGCCAGGCTGGTGCGGTCCATCTTGCCGTTCAGCGAAACCACTTCCAGGTGGTAGTCGCTCAGCAGCGGTGTGAACGTCAACCGGTCGCCCTTGAAGAACAGGCCACTGCGCACACCGGTGAAATCGTAGCGGTCGTTTATGTCGTGGTTGCTCTTGTCGTCTTCGTACATCAACCGCGCGCCTACCCAGTTGCGCTCGCTCCAGCGGTAGGCGTATTCGCCCATTGCGTAGAGGGTGTTTTTCTCGGTGTCGTCCAGCGTATTGACGTCGGTGTTGTAGTTATGGAATTTCTGCGCCACGGCGACAAAACCGTGGGAGAAAGTGTCGGTGTAGTTGAAGCGCACCGACTCGATGCTGTCGTCCCACCAAATGCCGTACTCGTCGTTGAAGCGCTGGCGGCCGGCCGAGACCGAGAAGCGCGGGTCGTCCCACAGCAGGTTGCGCTTGACGTACAGCTCGCGGAATTCGGCGTAGAAGCCTTCGGCCTGTTTGCGGCCGTTGCCGTAGTTCTGGTTGGTCTCGTTCTGCACCAGACTGGCCGATTGGCTGGAGTCATAGTCCAGCCATACACGGCCGTACACCTGCCACTTGGCCCAGCGTTTTTCCGGCGAATACCAGACGAACGAAGGCTCGTAGCGCAGGCTGTAGAACGACTCGCGGCCGTTGCCTATTTCCGAGTTTTCCGGGCCGTAGCCGCCTTGCAGCGTCAGCTTGTTGAAGAACTCCGAAGTAATCGGCGGCTGGCTGCCGTCGGCCGGGGCTACGCGCACCGGCTCGTTGCTGTCGGCTTCGGGGCCGGTCACTTCTTCGGCGGCAAAGGCCGCGCCGTTGCAGGCCAGGATCAGCAGTGCGCTGTACAGCGGGGTGCAGGGCTTCACAGTTGAGCTTCCTTCATGAGGTCGGCGCGGGTTATTTGGGCCCGGTCGATGTCGTCCTTTTTCAATACCCGGTCCAGGCGCTTGATCAGCCCGCGTGCGCGGTTTTCACCCAGGTCCACGGCCACTTGGGCATAGGCGTAGGCCTTGACCGGGTCATGGCACAGCGCACGGGCGCGGAAATACAGGGTTGCGATACGGTAGTAGGCGGCGGTGGAGCCAAGGCGCGCCTGCTCCTGGTAGATCTCCAGGGCTTTATCCTGGTCGGGCTGGTCCAGGCCGCCCTTGCTGTACAACTCGCCCAGCAACAACTGCGCGTCGCGGTAGCGCACCTCGATCAACTCGTTGATCAGCACCTGGGCCTTTTGCGGGTCCAGGGTCAGCCAGTTGGTGACCATATAGAACGATGCCTGCAGGGCCTTGGCCCGGGTCGGGTCGAGGGCTTGCACGCGGTTGATCAGGGCCTGGGTTTCTTCGGCGTTGTGTTCGGTGGGGTTACTGACCATGAAGTTGACCTTCGACACCAGCGCCGGCACGTAGCCGCGTTCGGCAGCGTTGTCGAACCAGGCTTGCACACGGGCAGTAGCGGCAACCCTGGCCTTGTCGGCGGCGATCTGTTCAGGCGTCGGCGCAGCTTTCACAGCCTTTGGGCCCATGCCGCTGGCGAGGCGATCGTCCCTGTCGGCCTCTTCGTCTATGCGCTGCAGGCTGGTGATGCTGTCCAGCAGCGCGCCGATGCGGTGCACGATCTCTACCGGCAGGCTGTTGCGCTCTGGTTCGAGCGTCACGGCGAAGGCCTGAAACAGGCTGTCCTGCTGCTCGCCGAGGAATCGGTAATAACGGTCCACAGCGCGCACGTCGATCTTGACCGCCGCCTGGTAGTGACGGTTCGCCTCGCTGCGGTTGCCTTCGCGGTCGGCCAGCACCGCCTGGTACAGGTCGAAATGGCAGTTAAGGATGCAGGATTGCTGGTACAGGCTGAGCAGTTGCCGGGCGTCGGCCACGCTGAAGTCTCGTGGGTACACCAGGAACACTTCAAGGGTGGTATTCAACGTGCGCGGGTCTTGGGTGTGCGGGTAAAGCGTCAGCGCCCGAGTGATGTAGCCGTGCTGCTGATCGCGCAGCCGAGGGTTGCGATCAAGCAGGCGGGCCATCGAAGTCAGCGCCAGGATTTCACCGGTGCCGTCGGCAAAGGCGTCCTTGTACAGGCCCAGCACTTCCTCGAAGTTGACCGTCTCCGAGCGCGACAGCACGTCGCCCAGCAGCAACTTGGAGGCGCCGTCACCCCGGGCAGACAGCTCGCGCAGGTCGGCCACGACGTTGGCATTGGGGTCCTTGTACAGGGCATAGCGCACCTGTTCGAGGCTTTGCCCGGCAAAAGCCGGGTTGGCCAGCCACAGGGCCAGTAGCAACAACGACGGGCGCGTCGGCAATTTCATCGCGGCATCCTTACAGCGACAGGTTGAACGGCAGGCCCAGGTACAGGTCCACCGCCACAGGCTGTTGGTAGGCTGAACGGGGCAGCGGGCTGTCGGGCTGGATGGTCAACTGCAGGTTGTGGTTGACCTCGTCGACCTGGGAGCCGACTACCTTGCCGCTGAACGGTTGCTCGATACCGAACACCTGCATGTTCACCGAGCGCACCCGCGGAATGTCGGCCAGGCGCGCGAACGGCACGTTGGCCTTTACGAACAAACCTTCATCACTGGGCAACAGATGCACCAGCGGTGCCTGCTTGTAGGCGTAGCCATCGAGAGGCTTGCTCGGGAAGTAGACTTCGCAGTTGCACGGGCTGGCGATCACGGTCTCGATGGTTGCGCGGCCCAGCAGGGTCTGCAGGTCACCGGGCGAGAGGTCTGCCACGGCCTTCATGTCGGCCGGGCTGGTAAAGCTGGTGGCCAGTTGCGTAGACACGGTGGCGACCGGCTCGCCGACGGTCACCTGGGTTTGCCCCGGCTTGAGCATGAACTTCAAATAGCCGTTGTCGGGCATGCTGATGACTTGCGCGTTAGCGCTGACCAGCGCCTGGTCTGCGGGGATGCGGAAGAACAACATGTAGCTCTTGTAGGCCACGAACGCCAAGGCCGCCAGGCCCAGCACCAGCCACGCCAGGGTGCCGATCACCGCGCGCAGGCGGTCCAGCGGGCCACGGGCGATGGCGTATTTATGCTTGCGTTCCTTGATGTAGTTTTCGCGCTGCATCACGTTGAACAGGCCATTGATGTCAGCGATCTCGCCGGACATATAGGACGAAATGATGTAGCGCAAAATGTCGCGTTTCTGCGTATCCAGGTCGACGAACTCGGCGCCCACGTGCTCGCCGCGCTGGGAGACGATCTTGATCTTGGCGTCGATGGCCAGGTCCATCTGGTTCAGCCGCAGCTTGATCGAGGCGTTGTAGAGGCTGCCAAGCGTCAACGGCTCGGCATGCAACAGGCCCAGACCGCCCAGGGAAATGTCCTGGATATCGCTTTCGAACGGCGGCTGGCCACCGCCGTCGAGCTTGACCTTGGCGTTGATCTTGGTGCGCACGTACTGGCGTTCGTCGATCGCTTCATGGACCACATTGGCCGGGAGTACAGATGTCGGTGAGCTACTCATGGCAGGCGCCTTTCCTTTAACGTTGCGTGAGTTCGAGCAGAACTGAAATGACCCCGAAGAACACCGCGATGGAAGAAAACATCATCGCCTTCGAAGACCAGCGGTTCATGGCGGCATCGAAGTTGACGCTGCCGTTGCTGAGGGTTGTTTTTTGACGGGTCCAGCTCTGCTGGTCCATGTGAAACATTGCGTACACCTTCATCAGCGAGCCAACGATCTGGTTGTAATACAGAACGAAGGGGTACGCCGGGCTCACCGGGTGGCCGGAGAATATGAACATCAGCGTCACCAGGGTTCGCGACAGCAAGACCCAGAACACGTACACCAACAGGTACTGCATGCCGAAAATAAAACCGGCAAACACCGAGGCGGTCAGCCCCATCAGGCAGGTCCACATCGCGATGCGCTGGTCGTACAACACGTACAGCGTGAACATCCCCAGGCGTTCGCGGCCCAGCAGGGTGGTGGCGCGGAAGTTCTGGCGCAGCGAGTTGCCGTACCAACGGAACATCAGTTGCCGGGTGGCCCGGAAGAAGTTGTTATCAGGTGGATGCTCCACCGTCAGCGTATGGCTGTCGGGCACGTAGAAGGTGTCCCAGCCGGCGCGCATCAGGCTCAACCACGAGGACTTGTCATCACCGGTCAGAAATTGAAAGCGGCCCAGGCGCCAATGCTCGAGAAAGTCGGCTTCCACGTCCTTGATAAAGTCGGGGTCGATCATCACGCTGGCGCGGAAAAACGATAGCCGCCCGGTCAGGGTCAGCACGCGGTGCGACAGGGCCATCGAACACATGTTGATGTGCCGCTGGGTGAAGCGCATCGAGTGCCACTCGCGCATCAGCGTGCTGCCTTCTACCCGGCAGTATTCGTTGGTCGTCAGGCCGCCGACGTTGGGCAGCGCGGCGAACAGCTTGACCGCACGCTCGACGCAATGGGGCAGCATCATGGTGTCGCCATCGACCACGCCGACTACCGCGTCTTCCAGTGGCATCTGCCGCGACAAGGCCCGGAATGCATGGGCAAGGCCGTCGCGTTTGCCGGTACCGCGGGCACGCACGATGATCAACTTGATGTCGTCGCGACCTTTCACCTCGTTGCGCATGATGGTCTTGATGAACTGCTCGTCACCTTTTTCCACGATGGAGGCGATCACGGTGCAGGGCACGTTGAGCCGCTGTACTTCCTGGAATACCGACTGGTAGACCTTGAAGGTAGTGTGGGTGGGAATGCGAAAGCTGGTCACCACCATGTACATGTGACCCGGCAGCGCCGCGTCCCCCATGCGGTCTACCTGGCGGCGCAGGCGCGGGAACTTCCAGTGCAGGAAATACATGCCGCGCAGGTAGTGGATGATGGCGTTGCTGTAACGCCACATGCCGATCGTACCGATGATGAAAATGAACTTGGCGTGGTCCGGGTTCAGGTACTCGGGCGCGATCATTTCCGAGGCCAGTGCGACCAGGGCGAACAAGCACGCCCAGGCGCCGAAACGCGCTACGGACGGCTTGCTGAAAACTCCACTGATCGCACTGCTGGCGTGTCGATCCATCTGTTGTTTGCTCCTTTAGACCCGTACGGCGGGCGGGTGAGTTACCAGCAAATTCCTTCCTGGGTAGCGTTGGTGCTATGGCTCATGAAGCCCACCAGGTCGACGATTTGCTTGTTGTCGTTGCCGTCCAGCACATCGGCGAAGTGCGGGTCGTTGTTGCCCAGGATCAACACATCGGCGCCTGCCACCACACTGGCAAGGTCGGCGCACAGCAGTGAGGACACATGGGGGATCTTCGACTCGATGTATTCCTTGTTCGAACCGAATACGCGGGCGTACTCGACGTTGGCGTCATAGATGCTCAACTCGAAACCTTTGCCGATCAGCATCTCGGCCAGCTCCACCAGCGGGCTTTCGCGCAAGTCGTCGCTGCCGGCCTTGAAGCTCAGCCCCAGCAGACCAATCTTGCGTTTGCCGTAACCGGCGACGATGTCGAAGGCGTTCTGCACCTGGACGCGGTTGCTGCTCATGATCGAGGCGAGCATGGGGTGCTCGACATCCAACTGGCCGGCGCGGTAGGTGAGGGCGCGCACATCCTTGGGCAGGCAAGAGCCGCCGAAGGCGAAACCGGGGCGCAGGTAATAACGTGACAGGTTGAGCTTGTGGTCCTGGCACACCACGTCCATCACTTCGCGGCCATCGACGCCCGAGGCCTTGGCAATGTTGCCGATCTCGTTGGCGAAGCTGACCTTGGTGGCGTGCCAGACGTTGCAGGTGTACTTGATCATTTCGGCGACTTCGATCGACTTGCGAATCACCGGGGCATCCAGGCCGTGGTACAGCTCTTCGAGCATGTCGCCCGATTGCGCATCCAGCTCACCGATAACGGTCATGGCCGGGAAGTCGTAATCCAGGATCGCGGTGCTTTCGCGCAGGAACTCAGGGTTGGTCGCCACGCCGAAGTCTATGCCGGCCTTTTTTCCCGAGGCCGCTTCCAGAGTCGGGATGACCACGTTTTTCACCGTGCCCGGCAGCACCGTACTGCGTACAACCACGGTGTGGCGGCTGGTTTTATCCCGCAGCGCAGCACCGATCTGCGCGCATACCGCTTCCACATAGACCAGGTCCAAATCACCGTTTTTCTTGCTGGGTGTGCCAACACAAAGCATCGACAAATCGCTGTTCCGTACGGCCTCTGCAACATCGGTAGTGCCGCGCAACAACCCGGCGGCAATGCCTTTGGCAAGCAGTTCTCCCAGGCCCGGCTCGACGATAGGAGACTGGCCGCTGTTAATCATGTCGATCTTGCTTTGCGAGATGTCGACACCAATGACTTCATGTCCTCTGGAGGACAAACAGCCGGCACAAACAGCGCCGACATAACCCAGCCCAAATATACTGATGCGCATAGATCCCTCTCCGTGAGTGCGCGTAAGCGCCAACTCAATCAGATACCTTAGAGTTTGAGTGCTGCTAGCAGGCGTAAGTAGTTTTTCAGAAGCGAAGTTCGGCGTGGAACTGTTGTTGTAATGAAACACATCGTAGGCAAGTGGAATTAAGTGCGCAATAGAGTGCGGCGAGGTTTATTAAATAAATCTTCATGTTCGTAAAATTATTTTAAATATCCTTTAAAATCAAATAGTTAAAGTTACTGGTTATATGGCGTCAAAAAATATACATGTGCAGTTCGTCATTACTATGACGCCATTTTTTCGTAGGTTTTCCTGGCTTTCCAAGTCTCGCCAGCGGCGTTTAGTGTTGCGAAACTGTGTATTGACCAATCTATACAGGCACTTGGATGCTTTGCCTGATGCTGTAATATATTTTGTTACATCTTCAGGGTTTGCTTTTGTATTAGTACAAAAGTGTGCGAGTGCTTACAGCGAAAACAGACGTGTTTCAACTTTCACCGCGCCACTAACTTGGAAGAAATTGTCGCCGTCGGACCAAGTGTGTGTGCAACGGACGCGTACGGTATGGCGGTGGTCGTCGTGGCGCAGCGGCAGGGCCTGAATGTGCCTGCCGACTTGTCGGTTTGTATGAGGCTTTAGCGGAGTTGTTCCCAGCCGGTGAGTCATTTCACCGATTTCCCTCCTATGGCCTTTTTGCGGGCCGGCTTAAGCGCAATTTTCAGAAAATGACGACTCAAAAGGGCGCAATTTTTTCTGTTGCGACTCCTTTTAGTGCGACTTTCGCCCAGTAAATACGGGCTATTTCTGCTTTTCAAAAAATTGTTACCTCTCTTGACACCCTTTTTGAAAGATGATGTTATGTAAACGTTTACAGAATAAAAAAATTGGTTGCATTCCTGCCTATTGACGAACCAAACGCTGGTTTCTGCTCAACACAACCGGAACGATTTCCATGAAAACTTACTTAAAGCGCTTCACTCAAACAGCTTTCGCCGCAGTCATTGCAGTACTCGTGCTTTCAGACCTGGCGGCTGCGGCCGAGCCTGCGACTGAATCGCTTTGGGCCAATGCCCAGAAAACAGGTGTGCTTCGAGCGGGTGCCGGACTGGCGCCACCCGATGTCATTCGTGATCCGCAAACCGGCGAGTACAGCGGCATCTTCGTGGATCTGCTGCGCGAGTTTGCCGACAAGGAGTTAGGCGGGGTCAAGGTGCAGTTCGTCGACACCGACTGGGACAATATGATTGCCGGTCTCAACAGCAATAAATGGGACGTGGCCATGGCGATCAACCGCAAACCACAGCGGGCGATGGTGATTCATTTCAGCCAGCCATCACGGTTCTTCGAAGTCTCGCTGGTCTACAACAAGGACAACCCGAAGATCAAAGCCATCAGCGACTTTCCAAAAAACTTTGATAACGAAAACATCACCTTTGCCGTCGTAGGCGGGACCGCTGAAGAGCAGGCGCTTTCAGCTCGCATTCACAAAGCCAAGATTCTCAAGTTGCCTAACATTGGTGACGTAGGGCTCGCGGTTTCCAGCCGTCGCGCTGATGTATCGGTTGCCGACTCGATCACCAATCAATTGTTCATCAATGCCAATGAAGGCTGGGCTGTTGCTGCGACCCCGGAACCGGCGCTGGCAAAACAGGGGATCGCCTACGGCTTCCGCCGCTCGGTACCCCTGGACGACATTGAAGCGTTCAACATCTTCATTGAACAAAAAGCGGCGGATGGCAGCGTTGCGCGTCTTACCCAAAAATATTCCGCCAAGGTCACCGCCCAATAACGGTCCCCGAATCGTGGTAGCGGCGCAACCGTCAGTCGGCGGTTGCGCAGCACAGTTCTTGTGAGAGATACCGAGATGTCCGACGCGTTCATCAAGATTTCGAACCTGCATAAAAGTTATGGCCTCGGCGCGCTCAAAGTCCTCAATGGCCTGGACCGTTTGATCGCCCGCAATGACCGGCTGGTGATTGTGGGCCCCAGTGGAGGCGGAAAAAGCACCATGCTGCGCTGTGTCATGGGCCTTGAAGATATTGATTCCGGTAGCATCGAAATGGACGGCGAACGTTATATTTCTACCGGTCGCAATGGCAAGACCGAGATTAACCGCAAGTTGCAAAAACAAATCGGCATGGTGTTTCAGCATTACACGCTGTTTCCTCATTTGACGGTTCGACAGAACCTGACATTGGCGCCGGTGCGGGCCCATGGTGTATCGCTGAGAGTGGCCAATGAAAAGGCCGAGTCATTGCTGGAGCGATTTGGTTTAGCTGCGAAGCTGGATGCGCATCCTTCCAAGTTATCCGGTGGGCAAAAACAACGGGTGGCGATTGCCAGGGCATTGATGCTCGACCCCAAGTTAATGTTGTTTGACGAAGTTACCTCGGCACTCGACCCGGAGTTGGTGTTTGAAGTTGAAGGCATGATGTCGGCGTTGGCCGATGGTGGAATGCCAATGATGATCGTCACACATGACATGAACTTTGCGAAGAATATCGCCACCGAAATCGTGTTTTGTGCCGGCGGCGTTATTGTTGAATCTGCACCTCCCAACGAGTTCTTTGGCGCGCCAAAAATGCCGCGAACCCAGGAATTTCTTAAATCAATTCGGTCCGGTGGCTCTGAGTGAGGATTGAATAATGGACTTCCACTCAGTTATCAATAACGCCGGGCAGCTTTGGTCGGGGTTGATTATTACGCTCGAGCTTTCGGCGCTGACCATTGCGATCTCCACCTTCACTGGATTTATTGTTGCATTACTTTCTATCAGCCCTTACAGAATTGTGCGATTGCTGATTAGAACCTACATCGAAATTTTTCGCTGCACGCCAGCGCTGGTACAAGTGGTTTGGTTCTTTTATTGCGTGCCGGTGCTGTTCAATGTGTTCTGGGAACCCTTCACCATGGGGGTTATTGTATTTTCCCTGAACCTGACGGCTTATAACGCCGAAGCATATCGAGCGGCTATTCAGGCGGTACCCAGCGCCCATAGCGACGCTGCCGTAGCACTTGGACTCAAGCGCATCCACTATTACCGTTTTGTGGTTTTCCCTCAGGCCCTGAGGCTGGCGGTGCCTGTATTGCTGACCAACAGCATCGGCATGGTCCAGCAAAGTGCGCTGGTAGCGTTGGTCGCGGTCAATGACTTGATGTACGAGTCCAAGGCGCTGGCCTCGCAAACCTATCGACCAGTCGAGGTGTTCACAGTAGCGGCGGGGGTCTACTTTTTGATCTCGCTGGTCATGAGTCGCGTCGTCGAGTTCGTCAGCAAACGCACCCGTCGATTGATCGACGCAAGGTAGGGGAACGATCATGACGTACACCTTCGATTTTTCAATGCTCTGGAAGTTTTTACCGGTTGTTGGCTCGGGATTGCTGGTGACTTTGCAGGTCGCCCTAGCCGCGATTGTAGTCGGCGCTGTAGTGGGGTTTTTTCTTGCCTATATAAGAAACTACGGTCCTTTTATCTTCGCCGCGATGGCGACCACGGTTGTTGAATTTCTCCGGGGGGTGCCAGTTTTAATTCAGTTGTTTTGGGTGTTCTTTTGCTTTCCGGTTATCTTCGGGGTCGAGACCAGCCCGTTCTTTTCTGCATTCTTTGCGCTGATGATGTACATGGCAGCTATTTGCAGCGAGTCTTTCCGGTCAGCGTTTGCGACCATCGAGAAAGAACAGTGGGATGCCAGTGTGGCACTGGGTATTCCAGGACGAGTCATGATGCTGTATGTGATTCTTCCGCAGTCGTTGTTACGGGCTGCCCCGACTTTATTGTCGAATGCCGTTTCAGTGTTCAAGGAGTCAGCCATTGTTTCGGCGGTTGGCATGGTGGACATGATGTTCGTGGGTCGTAATATCTCGAGTGCGACGGGGCATCCGATTGAAGTATTAACCTTGATCGCGCTTATTTATTTCATTATTGCTTTCCCCTTAACCCAAGCTGTTTCAATGGTAGAGGCACGCATACTGTATCGTTTGAAACTTTAGCGTTTTATTCACACAGCAGTTTAACGATCCAACAGCCTCGGTTTGTTGGCCGGTCAAACACGTCTACAGATCCATAGTCAGGTGAAAACTAATGAAGCTGAAAGATAAGGTTGTACTCATCACTGGGGCGGGTGCCGGCATCGGAGAGGCGACCGCCAGATTGTTTGTCGAGAATGGGGCCAGGGTGGTAGTCGCGGATCGTTATATCGATCAGGCCAAGGCAGTGGCCGACTCCATTGGCGCCCAGGCGTTTGCAGTACAGGCCGATGTCGCCGTTGCGAGCCAGGTGCAGCACATGGTCGAGCAGGCAGTTGAGCATTTTGGTGGTATCGACATCCTGTTCAACAACGCAGGGTTCGGGACGCTGGGAACGGTGGTCACGCTGGAGGAGGACACTTGGGACCAGGTCATCAACGCCAACCTCAAGGGTGTATTCCTGTGCTCCAAGTACGTGGTGCCGCACATCGTCAAACGCGGCGGCGGCGTGATCATCAATATGGCATCTACCATTTCGGTGGTGGGTATCAAGGACCGTGCAGCCTATGTGGCCGCCAAGGGCGGCGTTGCCGCGCTGACCCGAGCCATGGCGCTGGACCACGCGGGCGAGGGCATTCGTGTCAACAGCATCGCGCCAGGGGTAATCGCTTCGAGCTACTACGACAAGATTTTCCAGGAGGTACCGGACCCTGCCGCATTCAAGCGCGGCCTGGAGGCCCGTTCGCCACTCAATAAAATGGGCGAGCCCATTGATATCGCGCGTATGGCGTTGTTTCTGGCCTGCGATGATTCCAACTTTGCCACGGGTGCAATGTTCACCGTCGACGGTGGTTACACCGCGTGGTGACGTGAGTCGCAAGGGGCAAATTCCAGTTCTCTGACTTCGCTTTCAGGAAGGTGCACATGAAAATGAAACGAATGATCAACGTCGTGGGGGTGCATGTCGGCGGCGAGCGTAATGACGTGATTACCGGTGGCGTGCTGGACGTACCGGGCAAAACCATGCTCGATAAGATGCTGTATCTGCAGAACGAAGGCGACGACTTGAGGCGGTTCCTGTTGCACGAACCCCGAGGTACCGTTACCCAGTCGATCAACCTGGTATTGCCGTCCTCGCACCCTGAAGCAGACGTCGGCTTCATCATCATGGAGTCGGAGTTTTACGCCGCCATGTCCGGCAGCAATACCATTTGTACCGTCACCGCATTGCTTGAGACCGGTATGATTGCGATGCAGGAGCCGGTCACCCACATGACACTGGAAGCACCTGGCGGGATCGTCCGGGTCGAGGCGGCTTGTCGCGATGGCAAGTGCGTCAGCGTCAAATTCTCCAATGTGCCGTGTTTTGTCTACGCCCTGGACAAGGTCATCGAGGTACCCGGTATCGGCTCGCTGACCGTGCACGCGGCCTATGGCGGCATGAACTACGTGCTGGTCGATGCGGCGGCGCTGGGCTACGCAATTACGCCCGATGAAGCAGGAGAGTTGTCTGCGGTGGGTGAGGTCATCAAGGCCGCGGCTGCCGAACAGATCCCGGTGGTTCACCCGGAGTACCCGGACATCCACACCATCAACCAGACATTGTTCACCGGCCCGCTGCTGGACATCGACGGGGGCAAGCGCTCGAAAAACGGTGTCATCGTTTCTCCGGGCCGGCTCGATCGCTCACCCTGCGGCACCGGTACCAGCGCCCGGCTGGCTGTGATGCATGCCAAAGGCCAGATCAAGCCGGGCGAGCACTTCATTCATGAGTCGATTATTGGTTCGACCTTCAATGCGCAGATTGTCGAGTTACTGACGGTGGGAGGCTTGCCCGCTATTCGTCCGACCATCGAAGGCAGCGCGTGGATTACCGGTTTCCACCAGTACGTACTGGATGAATCCGATCCCTTTCCGACGGGCTATACCCTGAGTGACATCTGGCGAGACATCAAGTGAGTCACGTCCTCGCTCCCTCCGGCCGGTAAACGGGAGGTAGATGAAAGGTTATTGCGCGAGGATATGAAAACGATTACAAAAAAGTGTGGGTAGTGGCTTGAAAGTGAAGCCATAGCGTCGATAAATCCGCCTTTTATGTCAGTGAAAACGACTGCCTGGTGGTGAACAGCCCACACGCCGCTCTTATCATTTGTTGGAGGAATTCCAAATGACCGAATCAAAAGTTGCTCAAGCCGCCGAGCCAAAAGGCACGTTGAAATACATCACCCGCGAAACCGAGACCAGTTACTGGCAACCCAAGCCAGCGAATGGCTACGTGACCGTAGCCGTTTCACCACAATACTTCCCGATGAACCACAATTTTGCGGTCGGCACGCAGACCTTGCCGCCAGGCGGGCGAGTTCGTGAGCACGCCCATTCGGCTAATGAAGAAGTGCTGCATTTCGTCAGCGGCCACGGTTCTGCGGTGGTCGACGGTAAGCCCTACACGCTTGAACCCGGCGTTACGCTGTTTCTCGGGGAGCACAATTCCCACACCTTTATCAACGAAGGTGACGTCGACTTGCATTGGGTCTGGTTCATGACGCCCAGCGGCCTGGAGACGTTCTTCCGTGACATCGGCCGTCCGCGCCAGCACGGTGAACCGGCACCCGAGCCGTTCGAGCGTCCGGCCAATATCGAACAGATCGAAGGTTCCGGTCTGTTTGCCTACACCAAAAGCTGAGGCCCGCCATGTCTGCCCCTATCTTCGTACAGGATTGCGGTCACGGGCCTGCGGTCATACTCATCTCCGGCCTGGGTGGGCTGGGAGCGTTCTGGAAACCGGTGATCGAACGCTTGAGCAGCCGTTATCGGGTCATCACGTTTGATCATCCGGGGATGGGACGCAGCGGTATCGAAGGCGTGCCGAGCATTCCCGGCATCGTGGATGCGGTGCTTCAGGTCATACACGACAACGGTTTGAAGCGTGTGCATCTGGTGGGGCATTCCACCGGATCGCTGGTGGCGCAAGCCATGGCGTTGGACCACCCAAACCAGGTGATCAGCGTGGTGCTCAGCAGTGGCTGGGCCAAGCCAGACAAGCGATTTGAAGATTTTTTCGCTTACCGCAAATATTTGCTGGCGCGCTTGGGTGGCACGGCCTACAGCGCGTTGACCCGTCTCATTGCTTATCCGTCACGCTATTACGCAGAGCATTTTGCCGCCGAGCCTGCACTGGATTTCGATGAACCTTCGCCGATTGATATCGAAATGAATCAGGGTCGTATGGATATGTTGTTGAGCTACAGTCGCCGAGACGAACTGGGCGCCATTCATCATCCGGTTACCGTGATCGGCGCACCGGACGATTACATCGTCCCGTTCCACCATTCCCAGGAACTGGCGCGCCTGATACCGGGCGCGGCCCTGGTCGAACTGGCCGGCGGTCATTTTGCACCCGTCACCCGCACCTCCGCCTATTGCGCGTTACTGCAATCATTCTGGGAGACCGCAGCATGACCACAGCAAGCTTCTCTTGAATTGGCTTGCTCGAACCCAAAACAGAATAGGGAAGTGCCTTACTTTTTAAGGCGAACGTTCCGACATTAATCAGTGATAGCAACTCTTTACTCTCTGGGCTTTCGCGAAATCCAGGGATGAAAAGGTATGACTTCCAGCGTATTGCCGAGCCTGTTCTTCGATCACAGCCGCCACAAACTCTGGGTGTGCAACGTCGAGGTCCCCCTCGACGTTCTGGCCTTCGAAGGCGAAGAACACCTGAGCCAACCCTTCAAATACCACATCGAGTTCACCTGCACCGACCGTGACCTGGCCGTTGACCAAATCCTCGGCAAGCCCGCCAGTTTCAGCCTGTGCCCCGTGCCGAAAAAGCATGTGGTTCTCTGGGAACCTCCGCCCGAGAACAAACCCCTGCGCACCCTGACCGGGGTGGTCACCGGCTTCAAACGCCTGTCCGGCTCCAACGACGAAGCCCGCTATTCAATCACCCTGGAACCTCGCCTGGCGCTGCTCGCGCAGGGCAAGCAGTTCCGCATCTACCA
>Ga0247816_10000350_pt1 | contig 26989 bp, 18 predicted proteins | sample UWRJL209509C1_FD_179930 | JGI IMG/M metagenome (GOLD analysis project Ga0247816, IMG submission 179930) | Plant litter microbial communities from Arlington Agricultural Research Station in Wisconsin, United States - UWRJ-L209-509C-1 | ecosystem: Environmental > Terrestrial > Plant litter >...
ATTGCCTCAAAGTCAGATTTCAGCTGCTCTAAGTTCTGTGAAGCCCGATCATAAGCATCCTTACCCAATATTAAGCGCATTGGGGGTGAATCCATCTGGGCGATGTCATATATTGCGGCAACAACTTTCTCTGGATCGTTTGGCTGTTTTCCGTTATTTCCGGCAAGTGTCGTCCTGCGTTTTCCTGCTGTGTCGGCATAATCGTCAATGATTACTTCGGAAGATTTAAGTGAGCCAGCCAAAAAGTTGGTGCGGATTGCACCGGGCTCAATCATGGTTACCTTAATGCCTAAATTAATTACTTCGTGATAAAGAGCCTGGGTGAGCCCTTCAATTGCAAATTTGGAGGCGTTGTATATGCCCCAGCCAGGAGATCCTATCAGACCTGCAATAGAAGACAGGTTAATGATGTGGCCGCTTTTCCTTTTTCGCATATGAGGTAATACTAACCTGGTCATGCGAAGAGTTGCATGAACATTAACAGCTATTGCCCGTTCCGCTTCTTTTGCAGAAGTTTCTTCAATAGCGCCAACGAAACCGTATCCTGCGTTATTGATCAGCACATCGATGCGCGCGTATTTGACAATTACATCCGCAATTGTATTTTTGACGCTTTCTTCATCGGTCAGATCTAATTCATAAACCTCCAGGTTCGGATTTTCCACCAGCGTGTGGTCGAACCGCTTTTTATCACGCGTCGTAATGATTACCGTCTGATTTTTACCTAAAAGGTATTTCACCATGGTGAGGCCTAATCCCTGAGAGGCACCCGTAATTAACCATACTTTATTTTTCATCTGTTTAAATTCGTTTTTTAACTGTTATGAAGCTATCAGATTTATTCATCCCACTTTGTGGTTGATAAATCATGATGGTTTCATAATCTATTAATTTGATGATCAAAAGTATTGCGGTTTGTAATACTTTTTTATAATCAAATCAAAGACGTTTATATGAATATCAAAGACTGTAATTTTTTCTGAACTCAGCGGGGGTTACGCCAATATTCTTTTTAAAGAAATGACTAAAATTGGGCTGCTCCGAAAAACCGATAGCATAACCGATATTCTGCAGGGTCCAATCGGTTCTGAGTAAGAGAATCTTACTTTCTTCCAGTAAGCGGTTTTTTATATGTGTGCTAACATTTTGACTGGTCTGCTTTTTTAGAAGGGCATTGAGGTGATTGGGATGTATATTCAACTGATCGGCAAATTCTGCCGCAGTTTTTATTTTCATTGACTTTCAAAATTCAGATCTGCGGTTTCCCATTCGAGTAATTCGAAGAAGTCATATACCTTCTGGTATTCTGAAGTAATAACGGTGGAAGTTGGATGCTTAGCTATCTTACTGGATTCTATCATTAACAATTGCACGTAGGCCTGCAAGGCATCTTCGGTAAACGTACCCATGTTTATCTCTTCGTTGTACATGACTGAAAAAAGGCCATTAATAATCTCTGTAGCATCCTTTGTTAAACTGATTACACTTTTAATAGTATCTTTAAAAAGACCATACTTGTCGATCAGTGTTTTTAACATAAAGTTTTTCTCAATAAAAGCTCTTTTGAAAATGGAAAAATAACCCTTGGATACCATACTTAAGGTCAGATCTTTCCATGAGATAATTTCATTTGGATGAACGAATAAGATGGTAGGCTCTTCAATACTGTAGGTATTTAAGCCAATGGTAAATAAGCCGCGGCCGGCGTTTAAAAAAATGATTTTGTAAAACTCGCGCCTGTTAGGGGAAATGTAACTTTTACAGACCGTGCTTTCCCTATTAAAAACTTTGATATTCCAATTTTCAAAATAGTCTCTTCTAACCGGTAATATCTGCGGAATGTCCTTTATTACTGCTATAGGTTTAATATCTGTATGGATAGCCGACATATGATGCAAGATTGGCTGCTACGTCAAAGGTACCTGAATAAGTGCGTAAAGCAAAATGAATTTCTATCCGGTTAACCGTAATCAGACTGTACCCCACGTTGGCTTTTCGGGACCAGGATTTCCCAATATAACAACTGAAACGTCCGGTTAAACCCTTAACTGATGTGTGCGGAGGTTTTCTAAAGATAATTTTTATCTAACAAAACGCAATTATGCATTAAGGAAATCATTACAAATGAAAACTACAATCAAAAACCTTAGCAGGACAGTAGCAGGCAACGAAGAAAATCTATCAGGTCCTTTACAGCGAGAATCCGAATTAATACCAGCAACATTCAATTGTTAATACGATGTCATATAGGTAGACGTTTACTGGTATCATCGGTTATACTGGTAACAAAATGATACCAGCAGCATATTACCTTCGCTTAAATTTAAAATCAAAGAAATAATGGAAAATTTAAAAGGAAAAAAAGCACTGGTAACAGGCGGAAATAGTGGTATAGGTTATGCTGCAGCTAAAGAGTTGAAAGCACAGGGTGCAGAAGTGATCATTACAGGCAGACGTGAGGAAGCTGTGCAAAAGGCAGCTGCTGAACTTGGCATAACAGGTCTGGTTTCCGATCAGGGCAAGGTGATCGCTATTGAAAGCCTGACAGCTCAGATAACGGAAAAATTCGGTAAACTGGATATACTTTTCATCAATGCAGGTGTGCTGGGTGGAGCGAGTATTGAAGGTGCAAAGGAGGAGGATTTTGATTATGTGATGGACGTAAACTTTAAGGGGGCATTCTTTATGCTGAGCCGTTTCATCCCGGTCTTAAATGATGGTGCGTCAGTAGTGTTTCTGTCTTCAAATGTAGCAAGCATGAATGCTGTCAATTCTTCTATTTACTCATCAAGCAAAGCTGCGATTAATTCTGTAATGAAGATTGCTGCGGCGGAATTGGCACCGCGGAAGATCCGTGTAAACGCGATTAGTCCTGGCCCAACAAAAACAGAAATCTTAAACAAACTTGGTTTGGATGATGCATCACGCAAGGGTCTGGATGATTTGATGATCTCTAAAACCCCGTTAAGAAAGTTAGGTACTGCAGAAGATGTTGCCAAACTCGTTTCTTATTTCTCAGGAGATGCTGCGACATTTATAACAGGTGCGGATATAATTATTGATGGTGGCTTTAGCCTTTAATCTGTGTAAGGAAAGTTTCGTAGTGACGAAGTAAGTTTTTAAGTATAGGTAAGGTCGGGCCTTTTGGATCGACAAAAGCGCAGGTAACATAACTGCGCTTTTGTCCGTGTTAGGGCACGCCTAAATTTCACAGTAGATTACTAATAATTTGATCCGGATAACATAATTTTGTTAACAGCATACTAAATACGTAAAGATGGTAAATGAAGAATTAATCAGAAAAGCCGGCGAGGTGCTTTCAGACCCAAGAAACCAAAAAGAGGAGGTTCAGGCTTTACAAGACACGATGTATGTTGTAGGCGGCAAATGGCGGTTACTGATTATCAATTCCATCTGCAACGGCAATAAGCGATTTCGAGAGATTGAAAGAAGTATACCTGGTATCACTACCAGAATGCTGTCGCGCGAATTAAAGGATATGGAAGCCAATCATCTGATCAAGCGTACGGTGACGCCTACAACGCCTGTGATGGTCGAGTACACAGAAACTGATTATTGCATGTCTTTTGGCGGTATTATTCTAGAAATGATCAATTGGGGGAAGATGCACCGGGAAAAAATTAAAAAAGGTTAATTTGTTGAGAATCGTAACTAACGATCGTATAATTCCCCGATTTTGGGGATATACTATTTTCTTTCGTCACTCTAATTTGCAATTCATAAAAACTATCATGGACTATTCAAAAATATATACCGCTAAAGACGAACATATCGATGTACAGGGCATCATGGATGGATTGTATTACCCTTTTTATATGGAGTGGTGCCGTCACGATTTTATCAGGGAAGTACTTGGGTTTGACTTTGAGACAGAAGCAAGAAATGGTGTCTACATGGTACTATCCAGTTATACCCTAAGTTTTATCCGCTCTTTGAAAAAAGGAGATCAGTTCTCGGTCACCTGCGAAGTTTTCAGAGATAAAGGGGGTCTTCCAAAGTTGCATTTCAAACAGCTGATACTGATGAACAAAAAGGTGGTCACCAAAGCCGTTTTTTCAGGCACCTGTGTTCCTGCTGCCGGAGGACGTCCATATTTGCCAGAAACGGTACTTGACAAATTGAAGGACGCTGCGGAGCTGGAGGTTTCACAAATGACTTAAGACAACTGAAAGCTTCCCTAATTATTTTGTTGCAATAACTATTAATACTCCAATCAGTGCTGAGGTAGCAAAACTGACAAGTATTCCAACCGGATTTCAATTTAATTGAATGCGATACTACCACCGGATTTAGCCCATTCATCAACCCCACCCAATAGAGGTCTGATTCGTTTTAAGCCTGTCTTGCGCAATTTCTGCGCATATTTAGCTGCCGTGAGTTCATTGGGACATGAACAATAGACAATGATCTCATCATGGGCAGAATAGAGATTCGCGATCTCATTGAGGTTGTGGTCGCTGATGGATATTGAGCCGGGGATAAACCCATTCCTTGTCCTCTGATCAGCGGGGCGTGCGTCAAAGATAATGGGACCTGAACTTTGCTGTAGCAACTCGAACAGATCATTGACAGTTACCCGATCAGTTTTGAATTGTTTAATAAGGCGGTACCGTTGCAACCATTTTGCAAAAAGGTAAATACCAAATGCAGTGATAACGATGACAACACCAAGTTTGCCGAATTCGGTTAATGTGGCAATTAAGCTACCGATTTCATGGCGAAATATAACGCCCAGGCTAATAGCCGATATGCCATATAACGCTGCGGCAATTGAAGAGAATATTATGAATGAAACAATCGGCATTGCGTAAACACCGGCTACTACCGGGGCTAAGGTAGAGAGCCCTGGTACAAATTTTAAAACGGTCAACGCTGGTGGACCATAACGCTTAAAAATATCCGCGCTGCTGCTGACGCAGGAGTCGGGCGATAATGAGATCCTGCACAATTTTCCTAGGATACTTGTGCCTAATCTTTTACCGGCAAAATATAAGATAATGTCACCAGTTAAAGAGCCAAACGTTGCGGTCAATAGTAGTGCAATGATATCAACTGCTTTTGCAGGAGTGACAGCTGCTGTAACAATGAGAATCGCAAATGCAGGTAGGGGCAAGCCTATGCTCTGGAATAGCGTAATGAGAAAAATTATCCAAAGCCCGTAGGCCTGTACCAATTCAATTAGTGTGTTCATGGATGAAAGCAGGCAGGACTATAAAACTAAAGATTTTTAAGATCAGTTTGTTCTCTAAGTTAAAATTTTACGTTGATGTGCTTTTTTAGCATCCCGCATGGAACACAATTCTTGCTTGAGGCCAAAACATACCATAAAACCTATCAACTATACATTGGCTCAGGGTATATGTAAGCCTATTTTTGCTTACATATTCACAGATAAATGCCGTAAAATGTTGATCTGATCCGCTCAATAACTACAAAGGAACTATTTAAGTGAAATTTTTATTTAACACTGAGCAAATGAAAACTATTGAATTTGAATCTCCGGGTGATTACGAAGTTCTGAAGGTAGTTAATAGGGCAATTCCTGAGCCTAAAAATGGAGAACTTCTGGTGAAAGTCACGTTTGCAGCAGTTAATTCCGTAGATAATACGGTGAGGAGCGGATTGTTGCCAAAAAGTTATGGCCCTGTAATTTTGGGTAATGAAGGCGTTGGAAACGTTGTTACCGGCAATGAGCAATTTCCTGAAGGCACACGCGTGATGATCTCTTGTTTTACCAAAGGTGGTCAGATTCGTGGCATCTATGTAGACGGGGTATGGCAGGAGTATCTCATTGTAAGACCTGACGAAGTGATAGCTATTGAAGATAGAATATCCGACGAGGAAGCTGCAGCCTTTCCAGTAAGTTTTTTTTCTGCACAGGCATGTCTGAACAAAGCAGAATTCACAGCTGGAAAAACCGTACTATCATTAGCTGCTGGTGGGGGTGTTGGCAATGCGGGGATTCAACTTGCGAAGGCAAATGGAGCTTCATTAGTCATCACTACCGCCGGGTCTGCTTCGAAGGCAGAATCGGCACGTGCCCGCGGTATCGCAAATGTTATCGACCTATCATCAGAAAAGATAAGCGAGGGTGTAGCCCGCTTGACTGAAGGCAAAGGTGTTGATATAGTAATTGACAGCGTGGGAGGGGATCTTACAGGTGATGCACTTCAGGCATTGGCCCGGGAAGGAATTTTGGTTGCTATCGGCTATTCTGCCGGACGCACCTTTAATGCAAAGATTACCGACTTTGTATGGAAAGGCATACAAATGCGTGGCCAAAGCTTAAATGGCTGGTTTGATCGCAGTGAAGAAAAAGCTGTCTGGCAGCAAATAATGCCACTTTTTAACACTGGTCATATAAAGCCAATTGTCGCGAAAGTCTTCGATGCTGTAAATGTTGCTGAGGCTCAGCGCTACTTAATGGAAGCCCGGCCATTTGGTAAAGTGCTGATTAAATTTTAAGAAATCGGCTAAACCATACTACAACGTAGGTAGGTTACGGTTACATTTTCGCCAAAAAAACTGGAGTAAACAATGTGGTGTTATTAACTTGGAGAGTTGCTAAGCCCTTTTCTCGCCGAGGGTCTCCAGCAACTCAAATTCAATACTAACAAGCGTTCCCGCACCATTACTACCACTAATCTCGAAGATGCCCCTCAACTGTTTGCTTAAACCTCGCATCATTTCCATCCCCATTGAACGAGATGAACGAATTATAAAATCTTCAGGAAGGCCTTTGCCGTTATCCTCAATCAAGACCCTTATTTTACTACTATTGAACAGTAACAGTTTCAAAGCAATTTGTCCCCCCTCTTTTCCAAACGCATATTTTATCGAATTGGTGATGGCCTCGTTCAAAATCAAACCCAGTGGTACTGCCTGCGAAAGGTCGATATTTATTTTATGTATAGATTGCGAGATTGTTATATGCTTTGCACCTGTGTTGAAACCATCGGCCAGATGATATACCAGATCTGAGACATAATCGGCAATGTCAATGCTTGAGAGATTGTCACCACTGTAGAGCTTTTGATGAATTAGCGCTATAGACTGTACCCTATCCTGACTTTCTTGAATAGCCTTTAATGCATCGTTGTTTTCAAGATATATGGAGTGAGTACTTAAAAGGCTCATGATGATTTGCAAGTTATTTTTTACTCTGTGATGCACCTCCTTCAATAGCCAGTCCTTCTCTTTTATAAAGTTGTCTTTTTCCAATAACAATGACTGAAGGGTAGCATTCTGTTTATTGATTTCTTCCTGCTGCCGGACAAGCTTTAAATTGCTTTTTTGTTTATTGCGGTAGCTCACAAAAGCAAGGATTGCCGCGATCAAAAAGAATATGGCACCACCTATAATAACATTTCGGATTGTATTTGATCGTTCAATCGCTGCTTCCTGAAGTTTCTGCCTATTTTGTAGCAGTTTAATGTCCTTTTTTCTTTGCTCGGTTTCATATTTAATACTTAACTCAGAAATCTGTTTGCTTCTGGCCAAACTAGTGATCGAGTCATTCATTTTCTTATAATGCTGAAAATTCTTGATTGCCGGCAGGTAGTTGTTCAATGCAGAGTCTGCTTTAAACAGGTAAAGGTAAGTATCAACAGACTGCTTGGCTTCCATATACTGTGGATGGACCAATGATTTTTCCAAATGATATTTGGCCTCCTTAAATCTGCCCCTATTAATATAATACTGTCCTATAATGAAGGAGGCACCGCTACCCATTAGGGTAATATGGGTATTTTCAATATCCTTTCCAATTTCTTCCTCAACAGCTTTATCAAGGGCTAGCATTTTTTTATAGTAATATTCTGCGTTTGCATGGTTCCCCAATCGGGCATAGATATTTCCAAAAGCCGAGGCATACAGTTGCATTTTTGTGGGGGTATTTGTAGGTCTTTTATTGAGGAAATTTGTTAAAAAAATCAGAGCGCCCCTGGGATCGCCCGATTCTGCCTGGGCAACTGCTATGTAATAAGCAGTAATGTACATTAGCTTTTGGCCCGTTCCCTCCTGATAATCAAAAGCTTTGAGATAATAGGCCAAACTACTTTTCTTATTGTTCAAAAGTTCATATATGTTTCCCAACAACATGTATCCCATGGCTTTTTTCTGGTCGTCCAGGTCTATTGCCTTCATCGACTCCAATATATAGTAAAGTGCCAGGTTATATTTTCCGCAAAATCTGTAGAAATCGCCTGTGATAAAAAAAGTCGTGAACTTCACTGGTTTCTTCAGCGATTTCAATATTGATATTGTCCGGAGCAATTGACGCTCTGCTGAATCTGGTTGGTTGTGGTTTCCGTTCAATAGACCAAGATCCCTGTAAGTATAAGCAACACTCTCCATGTCACCAGCTAGAGAATAATTTTTAATTGCATGCTCATACGCCATTTTCAAAGTAGGATAGGTGGTATCGTTTTCAGGCATATTGTCTCCCATGGTTGCCCAAATGCGCGCAGCATTTTTATAATCCTTTTCACTTTCATACTGCTGAACAATTTCTGTGAAAGCCTTTTTTCCACCCTCAAATTCGCCTTTTCTAAATTTGTACTTCCCTAATAATATTTGACATTCCACCCACCAGCGCTCAGATTTAATAGTGCGCGCTATATTGAGTGCCTGATTTATCATTGAAGCGCCTTTATCAAAATCTTTAGAATCGGAGTTGAAATTAAACGTGTAGTATTCTGCAATGGAAAGTAAAAGCCTTACTCGGCTCTCACCCCAGACCCTCGGAATATACTGTTTCGCACCCTGGGGATCATTAAGTCGGGTCTTTACCTTCGTCAATAGAAATGCGGTCTCCGATGTACCATATGGGTAATTCAGTTTGATGCTCAGGTTGTATGCTCTATTTCCCAGTTTAACCAGTGTATCTAACTCTGGACTATTTGCGGTAACGTTGTGCCAATAAATGCGCATTGCTTTTATCAGAAGTCTCACCTGGATGGTGTCTGCATCTGCAGCTTTTATCTCAGTCAGTATACGGACAGTATTTTTTTCATGTTCTCTGACAACAGAAAGTTCAGGGGCAATATATTGTGCACGGGCATTGGATGTCATCAAAATAAACAACAACAGGAGTATAGCCCACAGCTGTCGCATAAAATTTGATTTATTTCCGGGTTCTACAAAAAGATCGGGGGTATTATTCTGCTGAGTTCCTATGGCCACGCGTTATAAGTTGATTAAACTTTTAAATTAACATAAAAAATTACTATCCACAATGTTCGTATGATAGTAATACTTGTATAGATCGAACCTTCATTCAAATTTCTTGAGGAAGAAAAGATTAATGCAGCTAATCAAAAAATACAGCAAATGTGATTTATAATAGACTGCCATGTCAACCTTTTGAGCTGTTCTTCGATCCAAAGTTGAATTTATCATAGATGCCCTATTATTGGGGAATGGTACAAGTTTAATCAAAACTGATATTGGAAATTTGTTGAAAAATATTAATATTAACAATGCATTATATGAAGAAGATCAGAATAGGACAGATCGCTTTATCTTTCCATCGGGCGAGCGCTGCCTACATCACATATCTCATGAATAAACAGAAATATGAAGTGGAGATTAAAGAGGCTTCACACGAAGCTGCTTTTAAAATGCTGGCCAATAATGAAATAGACATGTTGGTTTCTGCCTGGTTACCAGGCAGCCATGGTAAATACCTGCAACCCATTTTAAATCAGACGGTAAAGCTCGGTGTAATATATGAACCATACTGTATTTGGGGACTGCCTGACTATAGCAACGATCAGATTTTGACCGTGGCAGATCTCAAAAATAATAAAATTGCACATAATGTTGAAAGGACAATCTATTCAATTAATCCGGGAGCTGGTATCAGTCGGTTTTCTGTAGAGATCATGCAAAAGTACGATCTGGAAGCAAACGGTTTCAAATTATACAATCTTTCTGAGGATGATTTTTTTAGTTATGTGGAAACGAGCATAGCAGAGCGCAGGGAATTCGTAATCCCTTTCTGGCACCCACAATCGCTACATTATCAATTTGCCTTTAGAGAACTGGAGGAACCGTTTAGTCTATTGCGTTCTAAAGATCAGGCAACAATAGTTGTAAGCCGTGATTTCTACCAGACAATAGACCCTGATACTATCCGTATTTTGCATTCTGTTTATTTAGGGAACTCCCGAGTATCAGCATTGGATTACTTTCTGCATAAAAAGCAGCTGAATATTAAAGATGCGCTGCAGGCCTCAGGCATTGATGCCTAATCTGTCGGGCTAATCAGTATATGATCCCTGGATTAAATGACGCATGTATTCTGACGATGAAGTTCGACCGATCATGATGACCAGATTATCTTATTTGCTTCTGCTGAAGAAAGAAATTTCCACAAAAAAACATGGGGCAGATATACCGTAGTCTTAACATATGGGAATAACATTCCTGAATGTAGCCAGCAATCGGCTTTTCAGGAATGTACTTTTTAAAAATGCCTCATTAGTAACATTTAAACCAGATCTTTAACGTTGTATTCCGGATAATCCGTATAACCAATTTCTGTGCCGCCGTAAAACGTTGAACGGTCATACGGGTTTAATGGTAAACCGTTTTTCAGGCGGAATGGAAGATCGGGATTGGCAATAAAGTGACGGCCAAATGCGACAAGATCAGCATCTCCCTTCTCAAGAATCGCATCAGCTTCTTCAAAATTAAATCCCCCGGCAGCAATCAGTTTATTCTTAAAGAACTTGCGGATATGTGCACTTGCTATGGGCTGTATTCCATCTTCAATTTCAACAATACCGTTAATCCTCGGTTCGATAATATGCAGATAAGCAATATCTAATCGATTCAGCCGGTCAGCAACATATCCAAACAACGACATTGGGTCGCTGTCTTTCATATCGCCATACCTGCCACTTGGTCCAAGACGAACTCCTACACGTTCTTTTCCCCATACTTCAATAAGACTTTCAACAACTTCAAGAAGTAACCTCGTTCTATTTGAAATTGAACCACCGTACTCATCAGATCTTTGATTTGATCCGTCCTGCAAGAACTGATCTATCAGGTAGCCGTTTGCACCGTGTAGTTCAACACCATCAAATCCTGATTCTTTTGCTAAGATTGCTGCGCGTTTATAGTGCCCGACAATTTCAGTAATTTCATTAACTTCCAGCGCCCTGTTAGGACTCGCTGGTACCCAGCCACCTTTTTCGGTAAAAACCATTATATCATCGTGCTCTAAAACGGATGGTCCAAGGGGCGCAGCAGAGTTTGGCTGCAGATCTGTGTGTGATTGCCTGCCTACGTGAAACAACTGCATAAATACAACTCCTCCCTTCTCATGTATGGCACTGGTTACTTTTTTCCAGCCGGAAACTTGTTCTGCGGTATATATACCAGGGGCTTTCCAGTAACCATTTCCCGTTTCAGAGATTACCGCGCCTTCGGTAATGATCAATCCTCCAGATGTCGCGCGTTGCTGATAATATTCAACCATTAGTTTTCCTGGTATGCCAGTTTGCTCTGTGCGCATTCTTGTGAGCGCAGGCATCACTACTCTATGTGATAAATGTTGTGTACCCAAGTCAATAGGTTGAAACAATATAGATTTTAAATTTTTTCCCGGGTGAGTTGTTGATGGTAGTTCCATTATTTTCGTATTTAATTTGACCATATGATTTGGCTAAAGGTAAGACTCCGCCACTAGCCCAGAATGTATAAATAAGTTCATATATGGTATCAATCCTTTTTTATGATCAGGTAAAGTAAAAAGACTTTATGCTTGTATTTTAATTGAATAATTACATTAAAATCGCTGATACATACTATTATTGGCGATGCTGATCTTTTTATTTTTGATAATCGGCTGCGAATGAAAAACTTGTGCAGATACTATTGATTATCAATGCCGACATTGTCATTATAAAGTGAAGAATTGTTTTAAAATATTAAATACCGGAGTGTATGAAAGAGAAAATACTAAACACGGAGACCGAGGTGCCAGGTATGGTAGCTGATTTGCAACACAGTAAGGAATCAAGTCTGATTCAATTTGCGGATTCCCTGCACTCTTATGTAAACTTTGACATTATATGTTTGATTGCAGATAAGGGCTCAAAATTATTGCAGAATGACATATATATATACCGTTTAGGAGAGCATGACTATTCAATTCAAACCTGCTCGGAGTTTGCTCCGCAGTTGGGTATTCCTGTTCATGAATATATAAATATGAGAAAGGTGTTTAAGAGTGAGAATATCCGCTCATACGCTGTAGACCTTTCATTTAAAAGGCTGCGGATGGACTGGCCATTATTAAAGCATATCAGTACAAGATTTAACATCGAATCTCAGTTATCCTTTCCGTTCTCACCAAAAGAGGCCCTTCCTGCAATTACCTTTTTTAGCAGGAAAATCAATGGATTTGGGCGTGAAGACCTTATTGTTCTTGATGGCCTTCAGGAAACGTTAAAAGATTCACTCAGGAAAATTTTTGAAGAACGGAAAACATTTCTTTCAGAGTCCGCAATAGCAAAGATGAGAGTAATAGAACAGCAATATAACGAAGGGTACGAGAAGGTATTTAATGGTATTATTGGAAGCAGTCCGGCCCTGCTGCAGGTGCTCGAACAACTAAGAATAGTTGCGCCAACTTCAACTTCTGTTATGGTAATGGGAGAAAGCGGCACCGGAAAAGAACGGATAGCTCAAGCTGTCCATCAGCTCTCACCACGCCGTTTAAAACCATTCATAATTGTCAATTGTGCCGCCCTTCCAACCTCACTGATTGAATCCGAACTGTTCGGTCACGAGAAAGGTGCATTTACAGGAGCAGGCGAAAAAAGAATCGGCAAGTTTGAACAGGCGGATGGTGGAACAATATTCCTTGACGAGATTGGAGAACTGCCCCTGGAATCTCAGGTTAAACTCTTAAGGGTTCTCCAGGAGAGAGAAATTGAACGAGTTGGTGGTAATCAAAGGAAAAAGGTAGATGTCAGAATAATAGCTGCAACCAATCGTACCATGGAAAAGGAGGTAGCTGAAGGACGGTTCCGCCTTGATCTTTACTATCGGCTTAATGTATTTCCATTAGAACTTCCATCGCTAAGAGAAAGAAGGAACGATATACCGGAACTTGTGCAATATTTTGTTGACAAATACAGTGGAATAATCAATAAGCCTGTGCGTTCTGTAACTGACCAGGTCATGGACAAGCTGGTTAAATACTCCTGGCCTGGAAATATACGAGAGCTCTGCCATGTAATGGAGAGATCTGTGCTATTGGCAAAAAGCGATGTGATCACTGAAGTAGCACTTCCAAAGATCAGGACTGGTGAACATGAGGAAGAGGAGAACGGTTATTACGTTAAGTCTTTCGAGGAAAACGAAAGGGACCATATTCTCGCGGTGCTGAAAAAGTGTTTTGGCAGGGTTGCTGGCGAAGGCGGGGCAGCAGAACTTTTAAAGGTTCCGCCAACTACACTAACTTCAAAAATCAAGCGGCTCGGCATCCTCCGGACCCATATTTCGCCGGGCGAGCACAACTGATTTTCAACGTCGTGCATTTATTGGAATGCTGAAATTCCGGATACATTATTCTGCATCCGGAATTTGTTATTATACCAGGCCCTTATATACCAATTTGGTGAAAAGATCAGGGCCAATTACAAACTTACCCCAGTTTTCATCGTATGCCTTTGTTGGCTTTGCTGCAAGGATATCATTTAGTCCCATCCCTTTATCTTTAAGCTTACTGATGTTGTTTTCAACTGCAATCAACATGTCCCTGTATGCGATGAGCTGAGACCGGTTTCCAATCGGTCCATGCCCGGAAATGATTAAGGTCTTTTCTGTTGTTCTGTCAACGTTCTCTTTTGCAGCACTGATCATCCCCTTAATATTGCCACCGGTATTATAATCGATAAATGGGTAGTATCCATTCCACCAGGTGTCTGCAACATGGAGAACATCGGATTCTGGAAAAAATACAGAAATGTCACCATCTGTATGGGCTGGTCCATAATGCTTTAAATGGATAGTCTCTCCTTCAAAAACATGTTTGTGTTCTTTTAAGAAGGTCACCGTCGGAATTGCGCCTGCGGGAGAGGGTGGAAAGGTATAATTCCAGTCCTCAACTGTGACTTGTTGCATCAGCCTTTTTTTCGCATTCTCATGTGCAATGATTTGCGCTCCCGCCTGATGTATCCATTCATTTCCACTTGCATGGTCAAAATGCCAGTGTGTATTGATCAGGTGATTTACCGGTGCCTCATTGATTGATGCAAGCGCTGCTTTCATTTTAATCTCCGAAACATTTATTCCGGCATCTACCATGAGCTTGCTGGCTTTTCCTGCCATTACCACTATATTACCCCCAGACCCATTGATAAGCGTAAGATTTCCCCGCAGCTTTTGGAGGGTTACAGGCGACTTTGCAGCTTGTGCAATAATCATTGTAACCGGACTGTTTTGTCTTCTTGCAAATACCAGGTCCGGTGCTACAATTAGCCCCCCGGCGAGCAATCCGGCAGAGGTTAGAAAACGTCTGCGGGAGAGTGTATTTTCTGCTTTCATTTTGATTTTTTTATATGTTAAATACTATATGTGGATTACTCGTTGTGATAAAGGAATTGAAATCCCCGTTGCATCATTCTGCGCCTTTCAACTCTAACATTTCAAGAAGGATGCCGGTTTATTAAGTAATTGGTAATCAGATTTTTGAATGTTTTTAAAGCATTCTGCTGGAACGACATTTCGCCAAATAGCATATGAAAAACGTTACAGAGTTTCAAGGCTAAGGTTAATGTCGTCATTATTGCAAAATACCATTCACCTGGGGGATGCCTGATGGCAGACAAGGTAAGTGGCGATATTTCATATTTTTACTTAACAAAGGCGATACTAAGTAAGTACAAATTCGCTGGTATTTGTTAAATATCTAATATACAGACTGTTGTTTGTTGGCATTAGGATTGGAATAGCTGGAGCATAACCGTGTGAAATCAATTCAGACATAACAATTAATCAGATGAATACTAAAACAAACACAACAAACGTAGTAAGAGCGTTAATTCTAAACGCAATGATTGCCCTTGCCGCAGTGTCGGTCTCCAGCGCTCAGGTGAAAGACTGGCGGACCGATGAACATTTGGCTCCAGAAGTTAGGGAGTTCTTAAAAGGTTTAAATACTGGGGGACCGGGGTTGGAAACTTTATCTCCGGCAGATGCCAGAATGGTACTCGTAAACGCGCAGAAAAGCGTGCAAATAGATTATTCCGGTATCACAGAATCTGAGAAGACCATTAAAGCCGATGGTATGACAATCAAACTTAATATTGTTCGTCCTGCTGGAGCTAAAGGCATTCTTCCGGTTTTCATCTTTATCCACGGCGGCGGCTGGGTATTGGGGGACTATCCAACACACAAGCGCATGGTTAGAGACCTGGCCGTTGAATCTGGTGCTGTGGGCGTATTTGTCAATTACACCAGAACACCAGACGCACAATACCCGGTAGCTATTAATGAAATATATGCTGCTACAAAATGGGTCTCGGAACATGGTGCGGAAATAGGTGTTGACGGAAAGCGTCTTGGCGTAATTGGCAACAGCGTTGGTGGTAATATGACTGCTGTTACCTCAATCCTCGCTAAACAACGCAAGGGGCCCGAGATCAAAGTGGCAGTAATGATGTGGCCGATCGTTGACGCTAACTTCGAAACAGAATCGTACAAGCAATTTGGAGCAGACCGGTTCCTGACAACGCCCTTGATGAAATGGATGTACGATATGTATATCCCTGATCCTTCAAGGCGATCTGATATACTGGCATCACCGTTACATGCCACAGTGGATCAATTACGCGGTCTGCCTCCAACACTAATCCAGGTTGCAGAAAATGATATTCTACGTGATGAAGGAGAAGCTTATGGGAGATTGTTGCTGGAGGCCGGGGTCAAAGCAACAACTGTACGCTACAATGGTGTAATCCATGACTGGGGGCTATTAAATGGTCTTGCCCATATTCAGCAGACTAAAGATTTGTTTACTCAAGCCTCTGCAGAACTAAGGAAATACCTTGCTAAATAATAAGTCAGGTTAGGCTGTTGAGAGATGACTGGTGTAAGCCGGGCATCTCTCTCTTTAGAATTAAGATACCATCACATCACTATTCTGAAAAGCTTTGCGGTACTCTCTGGGGCTTAGTCCTTTTTGATTTCGAAAAAACTTATTCAAATGGCTCTCGTCAGTAAAGCCAAGTTCAAAAACAATCTCATTCATTCGTTTATCACTATGCTTTAACCGGTGCTCAATCAGCGTTGTCCGATAGTTGTTAAGGTAGGATTGCATAGTCTGCCCTGAATGCTTCTTGAAAAATCTTCCAAGATAATGTTCAGAAATCCCAAAGTGCTGGCTGACTGCGGATGCCCTTGTTTTTTCAGGTTCATAAATATTGCTTTGAAGATAGTTAAGGATCTCAACTATTTTCTGATCCGAGCTCATATCTACTTTTTCAGGCAGGTATTTGGCGATGTTCCTTGCCACTACAACAATTATAGTATTTACCAGCTGTGCTGTTATCTCTTTGTCATAAATATCCCGGTTGATAGCCTCCCGGATTAATGCCTCAACCACTGGTTTCACTAAGCCCTTATCAGACTGGTTTTTCAATATACAGCCCGGCTTATGATTGGCATTGTGGAGAATATATTCAAGGCGCTCTACATTCTCTACATGGATTCCTTTTGATTTAATATAAATGTCATTGAACCGCAGAAAAAAGAATTCGCTGCTCTCTTCAATTTCAAACGAATGACAGTCCTGGGGTGTAATCAGGAACATATGCCCTGGCTGATAATCAAACTTATAATTGTTAATACACTGTCTGCCTTTTCCTGAAAGAATATATACCAATTCAAAAAAGCTGTGCTGATGTTCCTGTTTGGTGTACTCTTCCATTTTTTCAAAACTAACGGAAAAAGGCCGATAAAGATGTTCACTTTGCATGGCACAAAAGTACCAAAATACAACTGATTTGTACAACAGAATTCCCTTATACCAGTATAATTTTGTTAAAAAAAAGATGAAAGCAATTGTATTAAATGGTATTGGAGATACCTCTGTTTTAAAGATGGCAAATTTACCCCTGCCTGAGGTAGGCAAAGATGAAGTTCTCGTGCAGGTAAAAGCAATCAGCATCAATCCCGTAGATGTTAAAACCCGCTCAGGGAGCGGCATTTACCCAGTATTAAAAAATGAGGTCCCAATTATTCTGGGCTGGGACCTTGCAGGAATCATTATCAAAAAAGGTAAAGATGTATCACATTTTAGTATCAACGATGAGGTTTTCGGAATGGTCAATTTCCCTGGCCATGGTAAAACATATGCAGAATATGTTTCAGTTCCTGCATCGCACCTGGCAAAGAAGCCCGTAAATATAAGTTTTGAGGAAGCAGCAGCAACAACTTTAGCAGCCCTAACGGCCTATCAGGCCCTGTTTGTAAAAGGGGATATTCAAAAAAGTGATAAGGTTCTGATCCATGCAGCTGCTGGCGGAGTTGGACATTTTGCTGTGCAGCTTTCCAGGTATGCCGGAGCATATGTTATTGGGACATCTTCTTCGAAAAACCGGGAATTTGTCCTTTCTCTTGGTGCAGATGAACAGGTGGACTACAAGGGTACGGAACTTGAAGATAAAATAAATGGGGTAACACTCTGTCTTGACACTATAGGTGGAGATAATATCAGGCGGTCATTGAAGCGAATGTCACCGGGCGGAACGCTCATCAGTATTCCTTCAGGTAAAAATGAATCTGTCGAAGCAGAGGCTAAGGAGTTTGATGTGCACGGTACTGTATTTAGGGTTGTCTCCAGCGGTAATGATATGAAAGTTTTAGCCAGTTTACTTGAGCAAGGAATTATAAAGCCAAAAATAGCTGAAGTGTTCCCTTTTGAACAGATGAGGCAGGCACATCTGCAACTTGAAAGCTCCCGTACAGCCGGTAAAATAGTAGTTGTACTCTAAATAGAAATCATTAATATGAAAAAAATCTTAATCGCCACGCTAATGTTGGCGGCAAATCTTACGATGGCGCAGCAGGTACAATACTATAGGCTTGATAGTTTACAGTCAAAGCAGATGAACGAGTTGATTACCAGAAGAACAGTGTCTGGCCAAAACGGCACATTCGGACTGTTTACTATGAAGAAATCTGCAGTTGTTCCACTGCATAAACATATAAATGAACAATATACTTTTATTCTAAAGGGGAGCGTAAGAGTTACCATTGAGGGCAAAGTTTATATTGTAAAGGCAGGCGACTGCATTATCATTCCACCAAATGTTCCGCATCTCTTCGAATCGTTGGAAGAGGGAACACTTGATCTTGACTTCTTCGCCCCAAAAAGAGAGGATTGGATCAACGGAACAGACAATTACTTCAAAAAACCCTGAGATGAAAAAAACGATTTTAATTTTTGGATTACTGATATCATTTGCTTTAGTGACAAAAGCGCAGATGGAGGTTGTAGCAACTTCGAATGATGTGATTAACGGTGTTACCGTAAGTAAATCAGGGCGGACTTTTGTGTGTTATCCACATTTGGGGGGTGGAGAAGGATTAAGAATCGCAGAAATTATGCCCGCCAATAGGTTCTCTCCCTATCCGGACGCGGATTGGAATAGCTGGAAGCCGGGGTTGCCACCTGACAATAAAATCATTCGCCCAAATTCACTCAGAATAGGGCCAGATGGTAATTTATGGATTGTAGACACAGGGTCACCCTCGCTCGGTGCCGACCCAGTCCCAGGAAACGCTGCTAAACTAATTGTTGTGAGCCTCAAAACAAATGCTGTAATCAGAATCATTCAGCTGACGCAATTTTCCAGGCAACATTCCTTCTTTGATGACCTGCGCATCTACAAAAACAATATTTTCATCACTGATGCCGGTGAGCCTGGTATTGTAGTAATCAACCTTAAGACCGGAAAGGGAAGGCGCGTACTTGAAAATCATTCCTCAACTATTGATCTTTTACCACTGTTTGCAGAAGGCAAGGAGATTAGAACACTTGACGGAGCGTTCTTACGTGTAAATGCGGATCAGCTGGAAATCTCTCCAAACGGTAAATGGTTCTATTTTCAACCTGTAAGCGGACCTTTAGTTCGAATTGAGCTCAAATATCTGACCGATTTTTCATTATCGCCCTCCAGCCTTGCGGCTCACGTTGAACACTTCTTTGACAGCCCAACTACTGGAGGAACGTGTATTGACAGCAAAGGCAATATTTTTCTTTCCGATGTAAACAAACTGCAAATTATTAAAATTACGCCAGATGGTAAATCAACAGTATTGGTGCAGGACGAACGGCTTGTCTGGTGTGATGCAATGTGGCTCGATAAACAGGGTTATCTTTATTTTCCATGCGCTCAAATCAACAGACTTGCAGCTTTTCAAAATGGAAGAAGTACGATCGCCTTTCCTGTTAAGATATACCGGATCAAAACAACATCAAGGCCTTTTAGGAGCTAATTAATTCCTACATACAATTATCACAAACCTGTTCTTAATTGACTTTATGAAATAATTGATTTTTTTTAACTTTATTAAAATTAAAATTCTCTCATGCTCTCTCCCCGCCATTTTTTTGCCATCATACTTGTAGTTTTTTCAGTAGTACATACACGGGTATTTGCCGTTGGTACCGATAGTGAACAAGAGTTGTTGAAAGCATTGAGGTTGGCACTGAATGATACCGCAAGAGTTAACGCCATGATTATGCTCGCTCACTTCTATGTCAATAAACCAGGAGAAGATGAAAAGGATATGTCTTCAGCCATGATTTATGCCGTAAAGGCTGGCAAACTTAGCAAACGTAATGCTTACCCGCGTGGCATTGGAGGCTATTACATGATTCAGGCGCAAATTGCCAGGGAAAAGGGAAAACGTGAAGAATCACGTCAATACGCACTTCAGGCATTTCGCCTTTTTCAAAAAGAAACACGCTATGTTTTGGACCTTGCCGAGGCCAATCTTGAACTTTCGAATTCTTATAACCTTAGCACTGATGTGGAAGTGGCAAACAAGATACGCTACTACCAACGGGGTGTAGATCTTCTTCGAAAGGCTGCACCCAACACGATCAAACTTGCTGATGCCTTAAAATTTTTGGGTGATTTGTATAATGTTAAGGATGATAATGATAAGTCGGTTGCACTCTTAATGGAATCTCTAACTGTTTACAGGAATAATAATTATGGTAAACTGCAGGATGTATATTCATTGCTTGGTGCAGTGCTGAGCAGCATGGGAAATACGAGAGAGGGTCTCAAATATCTTCTTTTAGCAGGCAAAACAGCTGAGGCATACCGGGACAGCAGTTCAACGGTTGTCACTATCTACAATCGCATGGGTACTGTTTACAACGGAATGAACCAGCTTGAAAATTCGGCCAGGGCTTTTAAAAAATCGCTTTTCCTCGCAGAGCGTAACAAAGACAAGGATGCGATTTTGTTTGTATCCTCCAATCTTGCCTGGGTATATATTCGCATTAATAAATCCAATAAAGCTATTGGTGTACTAACTAGTGCACTTAAAAGGTGTTCTGCGACTGACACTGCGCAAAAGATAGATTTGAATACGACACTTATGGAAGCTTATTTGAAAACAAATCAGCTACACCTGGCCATGGAGTGTTACAAGCGTACCCGTAATGACGTCAAAAGCTTTTACACCTATGATTTCCTTCAGGTAAATTACTATAATGCTGCAGCCAAACTTTTTCTGGCTATCGGAGATTTTGATAAAATGGCTAACACCATAGACAGCTTTAAAGTAGCGAGTAACAAGACAAAGTCTGTCCGAGATCTGGCAGCTGTTGAACTGTTTTGTTTTCAGCTTGATTCAGCATTAGGTAAGCCCTGGCCTGCCCTGGAGCACTATAAGAAGTTTAAGTTACTGTCTGACTCTCTGAATATGAGGAACCATGACAAGCAGCTCGCCAGGTTCCAGGCTGAATTCGAATCTGATAAGAAAGATCTGGAAATTAGCAATAAGGCAAAGGACATACACTTACTTCAAAGCCAGGCTTCGCTGCGTGAGAGGGCCCTCAGTGGTGAGCGAACTTCAAGGAACCTGCTAGTGGCCGGCATAGTTCTTCTGGTGATGCTGCTTGGACTTGCGTATAGCAGGTATGTAATCAAGAAAAATGCGAACCTGCAACTTGAACAGCAGCAAAAAGCTATCAATGAACAGAACCAATCGCTTAAGGAACTCTTAACCGAACGGGAGTGGTTGCTGAAAGAAATACACCATAGGGTCAAAAATAATCTTCAGATTATTATCAGTCTGCTGGATTCTCAATCGGTATATCTTAGTGATGACAGTGCTCTGGGCATCATCCGCGAAAGCCAGCACCGAATGAACTGTATTTCTCTGGTACACCAGAAGCTTTATCAGGACGATAACTTGTCAGGTATCGAGATGCGCGACTATATTTCTGATCTGATTGAATATATGAAAGACAGCTTTGGTACGGGATCGAAAGTCCGCTTTGTTACAGACGTAGACCGCCTTATGCTTGATGTATCACAAGCCGTTCCCCTTGGCCTGATATTAAATGAAGCTATTACCAATACTTTAAAACATGCCTTTGCTGGAATTGAAAACTGTATCGTTACTGTAAGGCTGAAAGTGATGGCCGGGGTAATTGATCTTTATATAAGCGACAACGGTTCGGGCCTGCCGGTTGATTTTGATGTTTCCAACAGCCATTCGCTCGGTATGAGTCTGATCCATGGTTTAACCAGGCAACTCGGTGGCGAACTTGAGTTTTATAACAATAAGGGCCTTGTTATCAGGATAAGGTTGACAAGATTAAAGATTTTAAATGAGCATCACCAGCCATTGCATACAGCAGTTCATACGAATACAAAAAGCCAAATGTGGTAACACTGTACTCTCATATTGTACATTTACCATATATGGTAAGCTTCCAAATCGATTTTAAGACTATAAACACCTGATTTGCAGTTATTTGATTGGATGGCACGTTGTTGGTATTAAAGATTTGAAATTCAAAGGCATTTATTTAAAGATCAGCGTTATGACAAATCCTAACTCTACACCAAACGACAGGTACCAGGGACTAATAGTCTCAGCCGCCTCAAACTACTCCTTTACAATCAAAACACTGGCAGAGCAACGTAGCAATGAAAAAATGCATGGCTGCACAACACATTATAAACTTGTATTCCTGACCAGGGGAGAGTGCCAGTATCTGCTTGACAGGCGTAATATTTGCGTAAATGACCATTGCATTGGGATTGTGAAACCAAATCAATCTTTTGAAAATGTAAATTGCGCTTCTGCTGAAGGTTATGTAATTTCTTTTTCTTACGATTATCTGCAGCTTGCGATTATATCATCGCCACTGATCCAGCAGCTCCATCTGGGAATATCAAATCTTGATACAGTTCCGGTGCCTGTTTCTGAGCATAATTTTCTTGCTGATATTTCAAATCGCTTAATGCAGGAGTATGGTATGAGCAATGGTATGAGAGAGGAAGTTGTGAGGGGATTGTTCCAGGTTTTTGCACTTTATTTGAGCCGTGCAACAGCACAATTGAAACCCGCAGCTGAGGTAAAAAGCAACCGCTATACCAAACGTTTTTTTGCGTTATTGGACCAACATTTCAGAACACTTAAAATGCCTGCAGATTATGCTGATCTTATGGCTGTAACCCCTGCTTACCTTAATAACGTAATTAAAGACAGTTCAGGCTTTACCACCAGCTACTTTATTCAACAACGTATCTTAACAGAAGCGAAACGTTTGATGATGTTTGAAGAACTTAATATGAAAGAGGTTGCTTATAATCTGGGCTTTTTTGATGTTTCTCATTTTAGCAAGTTCTTTAAACGAATCACCGGTAAACGCTTTACTGACTTTAAAAGAAATATTGCCGCCTAAAATTTACGTTTCTGCCTATGAAATATTATCCTTTTACCCAAACATCTGAGCGCTACGGAATCTTTTTTTACCTATCTTTATTGTTGAAATCTTGACCATAAAGACATTTATTATGTCATTGTCGACTAAACAAACTTCTCTTAATGATATTCCATTAAATCTTATAACATTGCTGGCTGAGATTATGGAGCGCAAGGGTGCACTGTATATTCAGTTACTCTTCGAGCCATTCGGTACCGATCGTTTTCATCAAACCAGCTATCATTCTAAAGTTTCCGGAATAGACAAGGTGTTCGTGCAAGGCCTGAAAACTTTTGCCGAAAATGAATTATCAAAGTTAGGTGAGGGTGAGATAATGTTAGAAAAAAGCGCAAAGATACCAGAGATCCATGCAGCCCACAGGCCATTGTTTTCAGATTTTGTTTTCGTTCCCATCGATCGTTCTTCTGTAACAATTGGCGTCCTTATCCTCGGCTTCAGGAATGACAAAATGAGGAAGATTGAAGTTGGCGATGATCTATTGCGGTCCCTGACCCGGTTGCTCAACCACAATGAAGAACAATTGAAATCTGACAGGGAAAAAGTATATTCCCTTGCAAGGACTTTTATAAATGTCCACGAGCCACGGCAAATGGAATATATTCTTAAATACCAGGTAAACTCCATCTTTAAACTGGAATCTTCCACTATTATTTGCTCGAGAGGATTAGAAAACGTTAAAAATTTCCTTTTGTACCTTCCCAATGACTTCATTAGGGGTTCCAGCGCATCTATTGAGTTCAGTAATCCCCTCCTGATAAATACCGATACTGACAAATATTTATTCGATTTTTTGGAAAAGGCAAATCAAAATGAAATATCCTCCGTGCTGGATCTTGATAAATATGTTACCAAGAATGAGATACACCCGTACCTGAAATCATATTATAAAAAAGGAGGAAGGTCTGTGTATGCAATCCACCTCTTCAGGGATAATTCATTATTCGGTTTTTGGCTCGTTCTTCCTGAGGTGGGAACAACCTTTAATTTTAATCCGGAACTTCTGGAACCGATGATTGCACAAATGGCATCTACGGTACACAATATCAATTTATATGAGGAGCTGGCAGATAAGAAGAAGGAAAGCGAGATTCTGCTATCGCTCAATATGGATCTGGCCGCTACGCGTGACAAGAATAATCTGCTCAAACTGATCCGTGCGCGACTTCAAAAGTTATTTAAATTTTCACATCACTTTTTCTGCAAGATAAATGATGATGATATGACTGTTTCACTCTTACTGAGTGATCCGCAGTCAAGATCGCAGTATCATCCGTTTTATGAGTCTGTAAAAGTTTCTAAATTTCCAATAGCTGATGGAATTTACAATAAAGTACTGCTTTCCAGCGAACCAATAGTTTTTGATCTAGGTAAGCTCGCGGAAAGGGGGGCATTACCGATGCATCTTCAGGTAAATTACGATTCAGGAATTAAAAATGTGGTTATGCTTGCACTGCGCGTTGATGCCAAAATCCAGGGGATATGGACAATCGCCTTCACGGCGGAGCAGCTCTTACAACCAAAAATTCTGGACATAGTTAAAGCAGTTGCAGCACCAATTTCAATCGCCGTTACCAATATCAGGGTCAACGATGCATTATCGGAAAGAGAAGCTGAACGCGACAAGCTGATGGCAATGAGTTTTGAGTTAACCAGTACGCGTAATAAAGGTGAACTCATCCAGACGCTCGACCAATTTTTGCCAAAACTGTTGAATTATCAAAGTCTGTCGGTATTTGTTGATGAAATCAGCCATGTAAATGAGCCTTTCCTTTATCTCTCTAAGATAACAGAGCTGACAGAAAAGTATGCCCATGGCCGGAAGGACTGCGGAGCGAAAATTCCTTTTGATTATTTAAAAACGTTTGATTCGCCTGAGGTTTCAGTATTGGAACTTGAACAAATTATGAAAACAAAGGAAAGCTTTGGGTGCCTTCCATCTGAATTTGCGGCAGGCGCCAGGTCTGTTGCTGTTATTCCACTCCGCAATGATAATCGGCGTATTGGTGTTTTGGCTGTTTTCCTTACTGAAAATATGACCTTTTCCGAGCATCAGCAAAATATCTTCAAGGAAGTGTCATACCAACTTTCGACCGCAATAGCTGAAATCCTTTACAACGAGGATCTGAAACGCAGGGATCAGGAAAAAGAACTATTGCTTGCCTTAAGCGAAGATATCGCTGCTGTTAGGGATAAAGAAAACCTCATTAACGTTATCAAAAACAGACTGAAGCCTAATCTCGGGTTTTCGCATTTTGCACTTGGAGTTAAAGTGCCTGATAATAGTATTATTTCGTTCCTTTCGGATCCTGATTCGAAGGCGAAACATCATCCCTCTTACACTAACGTATTCAGACAGGACAAGGAATATTGCGCAGATTTTATGGATTTCATAAATCGAAGTACCACACCACTTATTTTTAACAAAGATAATATCAGTGAATTTACTCAGGTTCCAGATGTAATGCTGATCAATTTTGAAAGCGGCATTAAGGAAATAGCAATCACAAAATTATCTGACGGCGTTTCTATTTTTGGGTATTGTTTCTTTTTCTATAGTCAAATAGATATAGTTAGTCCGGCTCAATTTGGTCTTTTGAAAGGAGTGGCAAATCAGTTTTCTACGGCTATTTATAATATACAGGCTAACCAGGAAATCATTAACCGCGAAAAAGAGAACGAACTGCTCATTTCGCTTGGTAATACAACAGCGGGTATCAGAAACTTTAACGGACTAATGGAACTCATTTCCACTAAATTCCGAAACGTTTTTGCTTTTCAATCCTGTTTGGTGGGAATAAAAGAAGATGATGGCAGGTCTCTTAAGATCTTATCTTCGCTGGACGTTCCCTGGAAAGGAACCGGTGAAATACATACTGACGATGAGTTGCCACATATCCCTATTGGTCCAGATCTAAACCTGCATCTGATGAAAAGCTCGTCACCATTAATCCTTGATCTGAAAACAGAACACCGGACACTTCTTGAGGGCTTGCCAAAGAAGTATGACTATCAGTATGCGGTGATGACAAGATTTATGCACGTTGATAATCTTCTTGGCATATGGCTGATGTTCTATAAAGGCCTTTCGGAAATTGATACCAGGCTGTTCAGGTTGCTTCAGGGTATAAACGATCAGCTTTCTAATTCAGTAGCCAATATTCTTGCAAATGAAAAGCTTTCGCATAATGAGATGCAAAAAAGTATGCTGCTCTCGCTTAGTAAAAATATTTCGACTGCCAGAAACCCCACTGATCTGATCTCTACAGTTGCCCGGGATCTGAAACATATCCTCAATTTTTACCATACAATTATTATTATTTTCAACGAAGAGAGGGATCACTTTTATCCATGGGTATTGAAGTCTGAGGCTAAAGCAAAGGATCACCGGGAGTATGATTCAATTAACCGCCTGACACCGATTGACGCTAACATCCAGAAGGCTGTGGATTCGACAAGTCGTTCCATGCTCGTTGACCTGGCTAATTTCCCGGCATCCGAGCCTATGCCAGGGTATTACAGAGTAAATTACGAGAGTGGCATTAACTATGTAATGTATATTAGGCTTATTGTACGTAACGAACTCATTGGTTTTTGGAATCTCTGGTTTGTAGACAAGCCCGACAGTAGTTTAAAGTACACTGAACTTGTGGAGGAGATTGGAAAAATTATGTCTGCCACAATATCCAATATATCATTCAATGATATTATCAAAAAACGGGATAAGGAGAAAACCTCGCTATTGGAATTCACCCAGGCAATTGCAGGAGTACGTGATAAATTTGAGCTGAGAAAGATATTCAATCAATATTTAAAAAATCTCTGTTTCATCGATGATATTTGTCTGAGTTGGTTTTCTGAGGATAAAAAATCCCAGGTCTGCTATTTCTGGGACGATACTGCCCGTCATGCAAAAGAACCTGAATTTTTGAAACTGGCATCAATTGAACATCCGGTTGATGATCAGGT